>Ga0137368_10001227_pt1 | contig 26985 bp, 22 predicted proteins | sample SagtaG_13_FD_104917 | JGI IMG/M metagenome (GOLD analysis project Ga0137368, IMG submission 104917) | Vadose zone soil microbial communities from Sagehorn Ranch, Mendocino, California, USA - Sage1_L_100_16 metaG | ecosystem: Environmental > Terrestrial > Soil > Vadose zone | place: USA...
AGCCGCAGCATGACCACATCGACCAGGTCGGCCGGCATGCGCCCCATCGCTGCCACCTGTCCCGAGCGCATCGTCCACAGCATCCCTGATGCGGGATGTCCGACGATGGTCGCCGGCACACCGGGCTTGGCGGGCACGTCAGCGAATTGGAGAAATGGCAGGGGAGCAAATCCTGCGGGAATGGCGTCGAGTTTGAGCAGCGCCAGGTCCGCCGCGGGGTCCGCTTTCAACAGGTAGGCCCGGACCGGTTCGGCGCGGAGCTCGATGCCGCCGTCCTTCTGAAGCCGCCCCAGATGCACCAGGGCGTACGACGCCGACTTCTGGTTATCGTGCCGCAATCCATCGGCGATCACGTGATGGTTGGTAAGGATCTGGCCGTCGGCGCTGACGAAGAAGCCGGTGCCGTGTCCCGTGTCGGTGCGGACGACGACCACGGCGGGTGCGACTTTCGCGTACACCTCGACGCCGCCCCGCATGCGCTCGGTATTGACGGCCGGTTTCCACGCCGTGCGCTCAATCTGTCTCGCGAGGTTTGAGAGCGCCGTTCCCGTCCAGACAAACTGCGCGTCTGGCGGAAAGGTCCATGTTGCGACCGGGTTCGGCGTTTGCGCGCGGCCGAATGCGACGGCGGTGGCGACAAGGGCAACCAAGTGGACCAACGATCGTTGTTTTTTCATCTGCGTCCTCGCGACATGCTACGATTCCGGGCCAGCTCTACCATAGACCATCGAGATTGTCTAGCGGCCGCGTCGACAAGGGGCGGTCGGCAAGAAGACTGAGTCGAATGCTGCAGGGAGGCCGTGATGGTTTGTATGCGCCGATTCATCTCCATTCGATTTGCGTTGACGATTGTGCTCGCCCCCGTGCTGGCGATGAGTCTGTCCAAGGCCGTGACGACGGCGTCTCAGAAGACGGGCGTGCTCATCGTCAGTTCGTCTTCCGACTGCGTTCTCGATATCGATCAAGAGAAGAAGGTGCAGTTGCGGGCGGGCGAATCGACGGAGCTCCCGCTGCCGGCGGGGCTGCACATGCTCGAGGCCTCGGCGGCCGCGCGAACCTTCTTCTCGCGCAGAATCGTGCTCGGTGAAGGCGAGCGACTACAGATTGCGATCGCCGAGCCGCCATCGCCAGCCGTACAAGCCGCGCTGAAACAGATGGCGTCCGGTTGCTGGGTCTCCGAGACCAAAGGCCGGACCATGCGCGAGGAATGCCCGCTCGATACGACCGAATCGTGGATGGTCTGTTTCCTCTCCGACTTCAACGACCCTGCGCATCTGACGGGCACGTTGAATATCAATCGGATGGAGTTGCTCGCGAGTGGCGATGTCACGCTCAATCAGTTGAGCGGCTGTCTGCAGAAGAGCAAAGGGGCGGGGATTCAGTTCGTGGAACGCCAGGCCGACGTGCGGGCCGCCGGATCTGAGCCCATCGCCATTTCCGCACCAATCAAACGATGCAATCCTGCAGACTGTGCCGGCTTTTCGAAAGAACCGCTGCAGGGACGAATCGAGGTGCAAGGCGGCGAGCTGTGGTTGATTCCCGCCAGCGGCCAAAAAATTGTTCTTCGCAAGTACGAGCGTAAATAGTCGCGCGAAAAGATGTTCGCGCGATTGATTGTGCTCGCGGTTTCGGCACGCGCTCACGCGGGCATGCTCGCGGTATTGCTTGCAAGCGGCGCGATCGCTATCGCGCCGCAGCTGGCCGACGCGACCGCAACCTCGCAGCCGGATCAACCGGCGAACGCCGCCGAGCTTGTTGTCCAGGTCGGTCATACAAGCAGTCTGTCGGCGCTCGCGTTTTCAGCAGATGCCACGTTGCTCGCGACCGGCAGTTGGGACCATTCGATCCGGCTGTGGCGGGTGGCTGATGGCGCAGAGCTCCGCGCGTTTCTTGGACATACGAACTGGATTAGCGCCGTGGCGATTTCGCCAACCGGCCGACATCTGGCGTCGGCGAGTCTGGACGGGACCGCGCGTCTGTGGGACCTCCGCACGGGGCGAGAGCTGCGGCGTTTCGGTCTGAAGGTCGCAGGAGAGGATCAGTTCACGCGGAGCACCTCGGCTGCGTTTTCGGGCGATGGCCGGATCCTGCTCACTGCGGATCAAACCGTAAACAAAACGAGCGCGGTGCATTTATGGGATGTCGAAACCGGAGCGTCGATTCAGGAATTCAGACTTTCGTCAGGCGCCATCAGCGTTGCGACGTTTACTCCCGATGCTCGGCTGATCCTCGCGGGAACTGACGACGGCGTACTGCAAATCTGGGATCGCAAAACAGGTGATCGAAAAACGCTCAAGGGACATCGCGACGGCATCGTCTCGGTGAGCGTGTCTGCAGACGGCCGGCTCGCCGCGACCTCCACCGGCGGTTTCGGCGAGAACAAGGATTACTCGGCGCGTCTTTGGGATCTATCCACAGGACGCGAGGTTCGCCGTTTCACCGAAGACATTGGAATCAACTCTGTCGCGCTCTCTCCTGACGGCAAGTATCTGCTCGTTGTGGCCGGCATGGCGCAGTTGCTCGATGTGGTCACAGGTAAGGGGGTCGGCGACCAACCAAACTTCTCCTGCCTGGAAGACACTGGCGCGGAGGTCGCTGCCTTCGCGCCGGACGCCCGACAGTTCGCGATTGGCTGTTCGAGCGAGATCGGGCTCGCGACGGTTTGGAAAGTCGACGGAACCGAGGTTGGTTCGCTGATTCACGGTTTGACGAGCCCGGCCGAAGCGATTGCCGTGTCTGGTGACGGGACGATGATCGCAACGGCGGGCGAAACGATCACCAACGATCATCTCAACGTCAATCTGTGGGACGTCTCGGCGGGCGGCGAACGGACCAGACTTCGCGGCGATGAAGATGGCGTCGACGCTCTGGACTTTTCGCCGGACGGCCGCTATCTCCTCACCGGCGGTAAAGACGCCATCGCACGCATGTGGGATGTACAGAATGGCGCTGAAGTGAGGCGGTTCGAAGGACATGCGAGCGAGATCACGGCGGTGAGATTCTCCGCCGACGGACGCGTCGTGATCACGGGGAGCGGTCCGGGAATGCCCGACGTCGACAAATCGAAAAAGGCAGATTCGTCCGTTAGGGTCTGGGATGCCAACACGGGACGGTTGCTGCAAACGCTGCAGCATCCGCAGACCGTCACGGCCATTGACGTCACTCCAGATGGCCGGTTCGTCCTGAGCGGCAGTCAGGACTGGACCGCGAGGCTCTGGCTCGCGCGCACCGGCCAACAGATTGCGGAGTTCAAGTACGGGACGCTCGGCAAACCGGGGCACTCGGCGGACGTGAATGCGGTTGCTCTTTCGCCCGATGGGCGGTTCGTGTTGACCGGCACCGGCGACATGTTGACCGAGGCAGGAGTCTATCTGTGGGACGTGGAATCGGGAAAGGGCATCCGATCATTCTCGGGACATACGGCTGCGGTTCGTTCAGTCCGGTTCTCTCCCGATGGGCGAACGGCGCTCACGGCAGCCGATGACAACACCGTGCGCGTCTGGGATACGGCATCAGGCCGCGAGCTGCATCGACTGATGCATCCTGCGCCCGTCGCCTCGGCTGTGTGGATGAAGAACGCCGAGTTCATTGCATCGGTCGGCACCGAGGGCGCGACGCACGTGTGGGACGCTTCGTCTGGCGTTGAGCTCTGTCGGCTCATCTCGCTGTGGGACGGCCGGTGGGTGGTCGTCGATCCGCTCGGCCGCTTCGATTCGAGCGATCTCGAGCGCGTGGACGGGCTGCGATGGGTCCGTCCACGGGATCCGTTCACGCCACTGCCGCTCGAGATCTTCATGCGCGACTACTTCGAGCCGCGGCTGCTCACGCGAGTCGTCCAGCACGCGCCGCTCGGCAAGGTGCGGCCGCTCACGCAACTCAATACGCTCCAGCCGCTGGTGAAGATAACCGACATTCGGCCCGGCCCCACGGCATCCACCGTCCGTGTGTCCGTGCAGGTGTCAAGTCAGCGCGCCGCGGACCAGGAACCCGGTGCCGGCGAGAGCGGCGCCTCTGATTTGCGGCTTTTTCGCGACGGCCGGCTTGTTGGGTACGCACCTCTTGAAGACGGTGCCCTCGCGCTCGATGGCGCGACGAGGCAAGCGATGTTCACGTTTCCGGCAGTCAGGCTGGCGAGTCATTCGACAGGCAATCAAGTCGAGTTCTCGGCGTATGCGTTCAACACCGATCGCGTGAAGAGTGCGACCGACCGTAAGACGTTTCAGCTCACGGAGCACCAGACGAGACGACGGCGCGCATACGTGCTGAGCGTCGGCGTCAACGCCTACGAGAACTCGCAATTGAATCTGAGTTTCGCGGCGCCCGATGCGCGGCGAATGGCCAACGTGCTGCGCGACAGTCTCATCGGCAGCGGGCAGTTCGAAGACGTCACGGTGATCCGGCTCATTTCCGACATCGAGGCTGGTCGTGCCTCCCCTGAGGAAGCGCCCGCGACGAAGGCGAACATACTTGCCGTCCTGGAGACGCTGGCCGGCCGCGCGCCCGTCCCACCTTCGATCGCTGGGCTCAGCGGCGCGGACGGGTTGCGTGCGGCGACGCCCGATGATCTCGTAGTGATCTCGTTTTCGGGTCACGGTTTTGCGGACGACTCCGGCGTCTTTTACCTCGTGCCGCACGATACGAGCGATGGCGCGAATATGCCCGCTCAACTGCAATCGCATGCGCTATCGAGCGACGAATTGTCGCGCGCGCTGCGAGATCTGGATGCCGGGGAACTCACGCTGATCGTCGACGCCTGTCACTCGGCCGCAGCCGTCCAGAGCGGGGAATTCCGCCCGGGACCGATGGGAAGCCGCGGTCTCGGCCAGTTGGCGTATGACAAGGGGATGCGCGTTCTTGCGGCGACGCAGACCGATAACGTGGCGCTCGAGGACCAGCGGATCGGTCACGGATTGTTGACGTTTGCGCTGGTGCATGATGGTCTGGAGTCGAAGCTGGCGGATTTCAAACCGAAGGACGGCGCTATCACGATGGCGGAGTGGCTTTCGTACGCGGTCGATCGAGTGCCGCAACTCTACGACGAGATCAGGCGCGGTTCGCGTCGAACCGCTGGCACATCGCCGACCGGCGAGCGGGGTTTGACGCTCGAACCTGCCTGGGTGCAGAAGCCGGCGCTGTTCGATTTCGCGCGTGGGCGTGCAGAAGTGCTTGCGAAGTAGATGCGACACCTCGGAACGGCCACGTTGGGGCGTTCGTTGTGAGAGGTCGATTCTATACGGCTGTGCTAGACTCCGCCGAAGGCCGCCCCATCTGAGATGACACGCCCATGCGGCGTCTGCTCCTCATCGCCCTGATTCTCGGCGTCGCCACTATCGCCTTAGCGCTGTTCGCCATGTTCTCCGTGGGCTCTCGCGTGTCGCCGCGGAATGCCCCGATTGTCGCCTCCAGTCCTGCGACCCCGGCGGCCGCGGCGGCAAGCGCAGGGGGTTCGCCAGCGATGCAGCCGCTCGAGCGGTACCCGGCGGTCGATGGCCCTGCCACCGTTAAACCCGATGTGGAATTCGCGCTGCAATTCTCCCTCACTGAGAACATGCCTGCCTCACCTCGAAACGCCGCATGATCCACTTCTCGACCTCCTGCGCCTGTCCTGGTGAAAGGAGGTCATCATGGCGATGACAGCGATGAGGCGAGTGACAGTGGGACTTCTGATGGTGGCGGTGCTGGCAGCGGGACAGACGGCGTCGGCGCAGGGTGCGAGGGTGAGCCGGGTGGCGGCGTTTCAGGCCGATTCGTGGAGCGTCTGGGTGTCAGCGGGTTGGCACCGTGTGGTGGTCGACGGCGACGGCGACACCGACCTGGATCTGTATGTGACCGTCACTGCAGGCAACCGGCTCGCGGTGGAAGACGACGAGACGGACTACTGCGTGGGGCGCTTCTACATGCGTAGTGCGGGGTACATCCAAATTCGCATTCGCAACCTGGGCGACGTCTACAACGAGTACCAGATCAGCGTTCAGTAACGGCGTCCATCACCCCGAAAATTTCAGAGCCGGTGCCGCGGCGGCCCCGGCTCTGCGTCCGTTTTCTCGAAAGTCCTGCCTTTGCCGATGATTCGGCTTTGTTGATGCCCAATATAGTGGTCGAATCGCCGACGAAACGGCGTCGTGCACACCGGCGACGGCTTCGCGATCACTCCAACAAACGCGGCCGCCATTGAGCGTCTCGGCATCAAATCGGGCAACGCCACCATTTCGTTCAAGAGAGTCTCCCGTTAGCCACATCGGTCTCTAGCTGTCGACCGTTGCGAGGCCAGCCAACGGCTTCGTCGCGCCACCGGTGCGCATGATCCACTTCGCCATGTCCTGCGCCTTTGTTAGTGAAAGGAGGTCATCATGACGATGACAACACTGACGAAGATGGCGATGGGCGTTCTGACGATGGCGCTGCTGACGGCGCTGCCAGCGGCGGCGCAGGGAAGACGCGCGACGGTGGACCAACTGGAGGACGGGCGGCTGGGCGCCCAGCGCGCGCGCGGCGAGTTGACCGGACAGGTCGCGGCGCACGACACAGATACCTGGCGCATGTGGCTGTCCGCTGGCCGCCACCAGGTGGTGGTGCGTGGCGATGGCGACACCGACCTGGATCTGTATGTGGACGGCGCGTCGGGCCGGCGCCTGGCGGTGGACGACGACGAGACCGACTACTGCGTCGGCGAGTTCTACCTGCGGCGCGCGGGCTACGTCGAGATCCGAATCCGCAATCTGGGTCGCGTCTACAACGAGTACCAGATGAACGTGCGATAGCGGGCTACGTGACGCCGGTCACGACCTGCTCCTGCCTCAACATCCCGCTACACATCCTTCCCTGACACGGGCCGGCTCTGGCGACCGGCTCGTGTTGCCTGTGCTACACTCGCGCCAAGCTGAGCCTTATCTCATAGCTGCATGCCAATGCGGCGCCTGTTCCTCATTCCTCTCGCTCCAATGCGCAATCGCGGCATGCTCGCAGCACTTGCGCTCGTCACGGCTTTTTCCGGATCCCTCAGCGCTCAAACGCAATCACGAGCTTTCGTCGGACCCAGTCAATGCACGAGCTGTCACGAGCACGAGGACGAAAAGGACTGGGCAGACAAGCGCGACGGCAACCCTGGTAATCGCCACATCGACGCGTTGAACCTGCTCTCGCGCCCAAATTCAGATGCGTACGCGAAGGCAGTTGGTCTCGCCAACGTGTACGACACAAGCGGAATCTGCGTGAAGTGTCACGCGACGGTCGTTCGCGGCTCCGCCGATTACGGCGTGAGCTGCGAGTCTTGTCACGGCGCCGGCGCCGACTACCTCGCGCCGCATCAGCAGAAAGGCTCGTACGAGAAGGCAATCGCGCTCGGACTGAAAGATGTTTGGCGGAAGCCGGACACGTGGGTGTCTGACTGCTTGAGCTGTCATCTGCTGAACGCGAACGCCGACGGCGCGCGACTGGCGGCGGCTGGCCATCCGACGGGTGAGGACTTCGCGAACGCGATGAAGTTCGAAGCGGTCGCTGACCATTGGACGTCGAAATACTCATATCGCGAGATCAGGCAGCTTAGCTTGCCGATACAGCTGCGGTTTCTCGAGTGGCTGGCATCCAGCCGATCCGTGACGATGCCGCCAGCGATTGCACCCGCCGCTCCACGACCAGGCGCTGCCGCTCCTCCTGGATCGGCTCCTCCACCGAGTTCCCCAGCGCCCACACCGCCTTCTCCGAAACCGGAACCGGCGCCGCCCACGGCACCGTCGTCACCTGCGGCCCCGGCTGCGCCACCCGCGACGAAACCACCACCCGCTCCGCCGTCAGGCGCATTGCCGAAAGCTTCGCCGGGCGGCCTGGGCGGCCGATTCGGAATCGCGCAGCCGCCGGGGCAACCACCGGCGGGCGCGGCGACGGCGCCTGCCGCGACGATCCCGCTCGAACGTTATCCGGCCGTCGACGGTCCCACGATCGTCGAGCCCGACGTGGAGTTCGCGCTCCAGTTCTCGCTCACCGAGAGCGCGCCGGCTTCGCCGGCAAAGATCGTTCAAGGCCCCGCGACGCCAAGCGGCGCGTTCAGATTGCCGCTGCCAGCACGAGCGGATCAAACCTGGATGATCGATGTCATTGCGGCGGCACCCGGCTTTCAATTTCGCGGCGGGGTCAACCAGGCCAGGCTTCAGGTGAAAGCAACGGGCGATTCGACTCCCGCACCGTTCTTCCTGAAAGCGGAGCCGCGAACCGCTGGCGATCGCAACGTGTTCTTCACGCTGTGGCACGAGGGTTTGTATCTGGGGAAGGTCTTGCACACCGTGCGGGTCGCGACGACGGCCGACGCGGCAGCACCTTCGAACGTGCCGAGCGGCGCGGCCGCGTTAGGTGGGGCCGCGCCTGCGCAAGTGTCACGCGCGGCAACTGTGCCGGCGCCGAAACTCGAATTCGACAGGACACTGACAACGCCGGACCTGACGATTGTCGAACTGCCGGACACCGACGAAGTCATCATCAATTCGCCGTATCTTCAGCCGACGCGCGATCGTTTTCCCGCGCCGCTCGCGCAATTGTCGCCGTGGATCCGCGCGCAACTGGCCGACGCGGCCGCGCAAAGCTCGCGCGGGCTCACACAACCCAACGCCCCTGCGCCCGTCGGTACCAAAGAGTTCATGTTGGGTTTCGGCGCTGAGCTGTACCGAAGGGTCGCCCCTGAAGGCTTCAAACAGGCATTGCGAAAGTTTCACGCCGACGGGCAGCCGGTGAGAACGCTGCAGATCGTTTCGAGCAATCCTGTGATTCCCTGGGAGTTGATGCGGCCCGTCGACGTGAGCGCCGATGCGCAGTTTCTCGGAATCGAAACGGCGATCGGACGCTTCCACGTAAGTCAGAGCGTCGAGCAATACGCGCGACCGCCGCAGCAACTCGTCCTTGACACGCTTGTCGTTATCGCGCCGACGTATGCGGATGCGTTGTCGCTGGCGTTTCAACATACCGAGCTCGAGTCGGTGATGAAGCTGCCAGGAACCAGCGTCGCGGACGGGTCACTGGGAAGCCTCATCAAAGTGCTGCAGAGTCCGCCGCACGGAGTGATTCATTTCATCGGACATGGCCTCGCCCGAGCCGATGCCGATACGTTTCGATCGGCGATTCGGCTGACAGATGTCGATCTTGATCTCATGCGTTGGCGTGGTCTTGCACTTCACTGGCAGGCAAATCGGCCATTGGTGTTTTTCAACGCCTGCGAGGTCGGCGAGGCTCGCCAGGTCGCAAATTTCGTCGAGGGCTGGGCACCCGCGGTTCTCGAGGCCGGCGCCGCCGGCTATATCGGTGGACTCTGGCCACTCGGCGATCGTGGCGCGTCAGAGTTTGGAGCCGAGTTCTACCGCCGCCTGTCGGCCGCTCTCACAAAAGGGTCCACGAGAATCAGAGTCGCGGATCTGCTCCGCGAAACGCGCGCGCTCTTCTACGAAAATGGCGATCCGACGTTTCTGGGATACGTCTTCTACGGCGATCCGGAGCTCGCCTTCGTCGCGGGGCGTTGAGCGTCCGAGCGCTTGACGACTAATCCTTCAAATCGGCGAGCTCTCGCGCCAGCCACGCACGCGCGAACGCGAAATCCCGCTTCACCGTGCCGCTGCTGAGGCCAAGCGCCGCGGCGACTTCGTCGTTTGACAGCGAGCCGAAAAAGCGCAGACGGACCACCTGTCCAGCGCGCGGATGATCCACTTCGAATCGTGCGAGCACGTCTTCAAGACGTGCGAACAGGCGCTCGTCTGACTGCTTGTCCGTGCGTGCCGGAATCGATCCGACGACATCTTCGAAGTCCACGTGCGCGAGCCCCGCACCGCGCTTGATCGCGCGATGCTTGCGCCCGTGATCGATCAGCTGCCGCCGCATCTGGGCGGCGATCAGCCGAAAGAACGCTTCATGTGATTCGAGATCGACCGGCTGATCGCGGAACAGGCGCAAGTACGCTTCATGAACGAGCGCAGTCGGCTGCAGCGTGTGGTTCTCCCGCTCGTTTTTCATGAAGGCGCGGGCGAGCTTGCGAAGCTCGCCGTAGGTGGCGGCGAGAAGAGCATCCGCGGCGTCTCTGTCTCCGTGACGCCACCGATGCAGCAACTCGGTGACATTGCCCACGTCGTCCTTCATTGGCGCTCCGCGAGAGGCGATTATAAGCCCATCCGTATGGTAGACTCCGCCTCTCAAACCCAACCACACCGGTGAGCGATGCATTACCCGGCCGCGTGCGCGCCCTCTTCGACGCCGCCCTCGAGCAGCCGGAGCATGCGCGGCTCGAGTTTGTGCGCAGCGCGTGCGGCGGCGATGAGACGCTCTTTCGCGAAGTCGCCGAGCTCCTCGCGTTTCACGCCACAGAAGCCGAGGCGCGCGCGCCGTCTCGCATGACCGATCCCGACGGCGATCTGATTGGCAGCGTCGTCGGGTCGTACCGGATCGTGCGCCTGTTAGGTAAAGGCGGCATGGGCGAGGTGTACCTGGCGTGCCGCGCCGACGGTGCGTTTCAACGCGACGTGGCGCTCAAGGTTGTTGGTGCGCGCGCGGCGAGCGATGAGCTCAACGCCCGGTTCGAAGAGGAATGCCGCATTCTCGCGTCCCTTCGGCATCCCTATATCGCCAATCTGTTCGACGCCGGGCGCATGGACGACGGCCGCCTGTATTTCGTCATGGAGTACGTTGACGGGCTGCCGATCACCACGTACTGCGATCGGCAAGCCATGTCGATCGCGCGACGCATCGCGTTGTTTGGTGAGGTCTGCGACGCGGTGTCGTTCGCGCATCGCAATCTTATCGTGCATCGCGATCTCAAGCCGGCCAACGTCCTGATCGACGCCGACGGACATCCGAAGCTGCTTGATTTCGGCATCGCAAAGGCGCTGACTCGCGCCGGCCTCGAGGCGAGCGATCCGACCGACCTGCTGCACAAGCGGGTGACCCCCGCGTACGCCAGTCCGGAGCAACTCCGCGGAGAGGCCACGCATACCGGCATGGACGTGTTTGCTTTGGGTGTGATTCTCCATGAGCTCATCACCCGTCATCGACCGCGGCTCGCTGACGCCGAGACGACGACCACCGATGGCGGGGAGTATCGCAAGCCAAGCGTCGTCATTCGCGAAAGAGGCGAGACGCACGACCCGATTCACCGCCTGCCGCGAGACCTGACTGACGATCTCGATGCCATCGTCTTGCACACGCTGTCGACGAATCCACAAGCCCGGTACGCGTCGGTCGAGTCGTTGTCGGCCGATCTCAGGGCCGCCCTCCGTCACGAGCCGGTCAGCGTGCGCCCGGCAAGCATCGCGTATCGCAGCCGGCAATTCCTCCGCCGGAATCGTTCGATCGCAGCGATGACGGCCGTCGCCGTTCTTGGGCTCGTTGCCGCGCTCTTCAGCGTCGTGCAGCTTTGGAACGGTGCGCGGCGCGAACGGGCTTCCGCGACGGCGCGGTTCGAGCAGTCGCGGGCGCTTGCGGCGTCGCTTTTTGCGGTCGACCAGACGCTGGCCGGAGTCCCCGGGGCAACGACCGCGCGAGTAGCGCTCACGCAGTCGATCAGCCGGTATCTCGCAGGCGTTCGCGGCACGGCTGCGGATGACCGTGGCCTGCTGCTCGACGTGGCGGAAAGCTATCGGCGTGTCGGCGACGTGCAAGGCAACCCGAACGGGCCGAATCTGGGAGACCGGCAGGGCGCATTGGCGAGTTATCGTGCCGCGCGCGACATTCTGGAAGGACTCGACGCGCGCGGCCATGCGCCACCGCAGGTAGCGGTTGCGCTCGTGGAGACACTCGCGTCGGAGGGGGATATCGACCATGTGCTCGGCCAACGCGAGGACGCGTCGCGCGTCTATCAGGATGCGTTGAACCTGGTGAAAGCGCTCGCGGACAACGATCGCAGCGATCCTCGCTATGCGGAGCTTACGGCGCGTATCCATCGAGCGATTGGAGACGTGACAATGGCGGGGACCGATTGGGACGCGGCCGCGTCGAGCTATCGCGAGGCGCTGTCGATCGAACTGGGCCTTGCCCGCCGTGTTGGCGAGAGCGACGAGCGACGGAGGCTGCTCGCATTGACGCGTCTACGCGTTGCCTCGGCAAGCGAGAAGCAAGGGGCGTGGCGGGATGCACGCGAGCAGTACGCGTCGGCGGTCGAAACGCTACGCGCGATGACTGCCGCGGGCGGAGGCCGCGCGGGGTTGATGCGCGATACGGCCGTAGGTCTGACGCGTCTCGCGGTCGTGACGCAAGCCGAGGATGCGCCAGCGGCTCTTCAACAACTCGAGGACGCCATTCGACTGCTCGAACAGCTCTTTGACGCCGACGCAGCCGACACTCGCGTTCGCATCGATCTCTATCGGGCATGGCTGCAGCACGGCGACGCGCTGCGCGCAACGGATTTCGATCGCGCACAGCGAAGCTATCGCAAGGCACGCAGCATCGCGGAGGGGCTTCAACTGAGTCGACTCGCCACTCCGGATATTCAGCACGATCTCGATGCCATCGACCTTCGACTTGCGGCGGGTCCCACGCCTATCAAACCCGAGTTGCAGTTGTTTGCCATCGATCATGGCAAGCGCGTCGCGATTGGAGCCAAGGAGCCATTCCCGGCTTCCGCAACGAGCGTTGCCGCGGCCGCGCGGCTGCCTGCCGGTCTCATCGGTTATGTCCTTATGTTCGGCGCACAAGGCGGCGCCACCGTCTTCGATCAGGTAGAGCTCGATCGAGCCAAATGGACGCTGCCACTCACCGGCCCGCCACCCGCGCAGACGATTTTGCTTCTGACGCTTCCGCGTCGTCTCAGCGCCGATGAGCGTCGGCGGCTGGTTGAGGAGATCAGCGCCGTGCCGGGGCCGCGCGCGGTTGATTTCGATTCGCAGGTGATCTGGTCGAGCGATGCCGAGGAGACGATCCTGAGCACCGCCAGCAGCAGAGGAGCGCCAAATACCTCGTGGATCAAAGCCATTCGATCCCGGCTGGCCACGCTCGAGGGCGCACGATTTGCCGGACGCACATTCCCAATTGCCCTTCGCCCGCAGTCATGAAGACCGTGCCGGCCGAGCGATCCCAAGGTCGAAAGGACGTGAGCCGCGGATCACCGTGGAGTTCTCCGGCGAGCGCAACGTTGGCCGCCTTGCGACAGGTCACTTCACGCAAACGCTCGTCGGAACGCGGCTTCGCGTGAACATTTCACCGGATCTGTCAATCGCCAGTTACGTGCAGTACGACACGGACACCGATGCCATCGGTATCAACACGCGCGCTCGCTGGACGTTCAACCCCGCTGCCGATTTGTTCGTGGTGTACAACCACAACGTTCGGTCGCTCCTGGATCGGTGGCAGCTCGATTCCAACCAGTTACTCGTGAAGGCGCAGTACGCATTCCGATTCTAGTTTCGAGAGCGCGTGACGAGCGGGTGTCGGGAGCCGCTCTCCGGATCAGCCGCTCGCTTTCGGGACCACCTTGGTACCCTCACGGAGTTCATCGGTCGCGCGTTTGAGAATCACGTCGCCATCGCCCAGCGGGCCGTACACTTCGGTCAAATCGCTCACCCGCGCTCCGCGACTCACGTTCACCCATTCCAGCGTGCTATCCGACTTGACGCGAATCACAAACGTGCGCTCGGTTGTGGTGACGACGCTCGTTGGAGGCACCAGTATCGAGGGCGCAACCCGTCGCACGGGCCACGACACTTCCGGATACATGCCCGCACCGAGTCGCAAATCGAGGTTGCGCACGTCGAGCTCGACCGGCATCGTCCGTGTCTTTTCATCGAGATTGTGCGCGATGAGGCTGATGACGCCGGAAAACGTCTCACCCGGATACGCCGGCACCGTGAAGGTGACATGCGCGCCCTTGACGATGCCGCCGACGAGCGCTTCGGGCACGGCGACAACGAGGCGAAGCCTGGTGATCTGATGCAGCCGAAACAAAGGCTCCGCCGCTTGCCCCGGGCCTACCAGGGCGCCAGGATGCACGTTGCGCTCGACGACCATGCCATCGAAAGGTGCGCGGATCTGCAAGTACTGCTCGAGATCGTGGACCGACTGCACATGCGCTTGCGCGGCCTTCACCAATCCCTCATGTGAGCGCACGAGCGCTTGCGCCGCCTCCACGTTTTTCTCCGCGACGATGACGTCGTTTTCCGCGACGACGCCAGGCGTGGCCGAGGCCGCCTTCAGACGGTCATAGGTGCTCTGAGCAGCGGCGAGCCTCGCGGCGGCTTCAGTACGCTGAAGCTCGAGCGCCTGCACCTGCGCTTGTGCCTCGACGATCTGCGCCTGCATTTCAGGCGCTTCGATGGTTGCAAGCAGCTGGTGCTGTCGAACGGCGCTGCCGCGATCGACGAGCACGCGCTGCACGAAGCCCGAAACCTTTGCGTAAATCGGCACCGCCAGATAGGGACGGAATTCGCCAGGCAGCTTCACCTGCCGGTCGATCGGCTTGACGACAACACGGACGACCTCCACGGCAGGCTGTGCGCCGGATGCGGCAGGCAGGAGCGACAAAGCGCTCAATACGACAGCGTTACGCGCGTGTTTCATAGTAGGCGCTCGCCGGATCATCAGGGTCGAGCGTGGGGGCAGTCGTCGTCGCGCGTTTCTGCAGAACGGCGTAGACGGAGGGCACGACGAAAAGCGTCGCGGCCGTCGCAAACACCAAGCCTCCGATGACAGCTCGGGCGAGCGGCGCGGTCTGACCGCCTTCGCCGAGGCCGAGCGACATTGGAATCATGCCTGCGACCATTGCCGTGGCCGTCATCAGGATCGCGCGCAGCCTGCCCTGCGCGCCTTCGAATGCAGCAGCGTCCGCGGCAGCGGCATTCAGACGCGCACGCTCGGCAAACGACACCAAGAGGATTCCGTTGGCGAGCGAGATGCCGGCGGCCATGATTGCGCCCATGAACGACTGCACGTTGAGCGTTGTTCGGGTCGTGATCAGCGTCAGCAGTACCCCGCAAATCGCGGCCGGCACAGCAGAGACGACCGCCAGCGACAAACGAAACGACTGAAAGGTTGCCGCGAGCAGCAGAAACACGACCAACACGGAGAGCAACAGACCGCGTTGCAATCCCGAGAGCGTCTCCTCCAGTGCAGGTACCTGTCCACGCTGGTACACGGTGACGCCGCGCGGCGGTTCGCCAGCCCGTGCGATTGCCTGCTGCACGTCCCGTGCGACGACACCCAGCGGCTTGTCGTGGAGATTTGCCGTAAAGCTCAAAACCCGCTGCATGTTGTAGCGGTCTACTTCTCCGGCAGTCGTTCCGTAGTCGATATCCGCGACGTCTGCGAGCAGTGGCCGTCCGTCGAGGCTACTGCGCGGCATCACGGGAAGCGTCGCCACGTCGTCAATGGACGCCAGCTTGGCCTGGGGGATCTCTACCTGAATCTGAAAGCCATTCCCGCTGGTCGGATCGCGCCAGAAGTTCAAATCCGTGTAGCGGCTGGACGAAGTCGCAGCCGTCAACGACCGGGCAATATCAGCGGCAGTGAGCCCGAATTGTCCCGCTCGCTCACGATCGATCTGAATCTGCAGCGTCGGGTAGTCCAGCGACTGCGCGGGCAGCAGATCGCGAAGTGAATCGAGCTTCTCCAGCTCAGCGTGCACTTTCGCTGCGAACGCGCGGTTGGCGGCGAGCGATGGCCCCTGGATAGCCACCTCGATTGGCGTCGGTGATCCAAAGCTCATGACGCGGCTGACGATATCGGCGGCTTCGAAAGAGACTGTCACATCGGGAAGTTCCTGGTGGAGCGCAGCACGAAGCCGGTCCTTCAGCCTCTCGTTCACGCGCGGTCCTGAAGATTTCAACGCAATGCCCAGCACGGCCTCGTGTTGGCCGCTCGAGAAGAGATAAATCGCGTTGATTGGGTAATTCGGTGTGGTGACGCCAATGAAAGCTGTCGTGATCTCCACATTTTCGCGACCAACCGCTTTCTTGATGATGTCGGCCGCTTTGAGCGCGACAAGCTCGGTGCGTTCCAGCCGCGTACCGGTCGGCGCGCGCAATCGTACCTGCATCTGACGACTGTCGACGACCGGAAAGATCTCGGCTCCGATGCGCGGAAGCACGAGCACGACGACGACCATGCTTACAACGAGATACGCCGGGATCAGGACGACGCGCAGCCGAAGCGCCACGTGAAGGCTATCGCGGTAACGCCTCTGCAGCCGCTCGAAAAATCGCGGGATGCGGTCGTGTTCCCCGCGGAGCACCCATGTGGAGAGAACGGGCACGAGCGTGCTCGACAGCACGTATGACGCGATCATCGCCAACGCGACAGCGAACGAGAGCGGCACGAAGAGTTGACGACCGACCCCAACCATGAACAGAGACGGCACGAACACGGACAGCACACAGAGCATCGCCAGCAGTCGTGGCCCGGCAGTCGCACGTGAAGCCTGAATCACCGCCTGTGCCCTGGCCATGCCGGCAGCGCGGTGCGCATGGATGCTTTCGATAGCGACTGTCGCTTCGTCGACGAGCACTCCAACAGCGAGCGCGAGTCCCCCCAGTGTCATGATGTTGATCGTGTAACGGGTCAGCCAGAGACCGACCACGGCTGTCAACAGCGCGAAGGGAATCGTGACGACCACAATCGCTGCGCTGCGCGCGTCGCGCAGAAACAGCAGCACCATCAGACCGGTGAGAAGAGCGCCGAGGAGACCTTCGACCGTGAGATCGCGAAGCGCGCGGATCACGTAGCGCGACTCGTCGAACACGAGATCGATCTTGACATCCTCCGGCGCGACGTTCCGCATCGTCGGCAACGCGGCGCGTACGTTGCGGATCACGTCCAGGGTTGAGGCATCGGCGCGTTTCGTGACGGGAATATAAACGGTCCGCTTGTCATCAACGTGCGCGTACCCGACGACGATGTCGGTCGTGTCGGTGATCGTGCCGATGTCACGCAAAAACACAGTGGGACCCGAGCCGATTCGGACAGGAGCGTCGAGTAGCTCCTGGATATTGCCGCCGAGTGTCGCATTCGTCGATGCGATGCGCACGAGATCGCCGGTGCGCACGTTGCCCGATGGGACCACCGTGCTCGCGCGGTTGACCGCGAACACCACTTCCTCCGGCGACAACCGGTATGCACGAAGCCGTTCGGGATCGACGCGGACGACGATCGTCCGCTGGCTGCCGCCGAACGGGGGCGGCGCGGACACGCCGGGGAGCGTCGCGAAGATGGGACGGACGCGATTGAGCGCGATGTCCTGCATCTCGCCGACGCTGCGGGTCGGGCTCGTAAACACGAGTTGCGCGACGGGCACACTGCCGGCGTCGTATCGCATGACGAACGGCGGAACGGCTCCGGTCGGCATGAACGCCCGCGCGCGATTGACGTACCCCACGACTTCCGCCATCGCCTGGCTCATCTCGGTGTCGGGGTGGAACACCAGCTTCATCAGCGCGATGCCTTGGATGTTTTTCGACTCGACGTGCTCGATGCCGGTGATGTAGAGGAAGTGATACTCGTAGTAGTAGGTGAGGTACCCCTCCATCTGCTGCGGATCCATCCCGCCGTAGGGCTGCGCCACATAGATGGCCGGCGCGCCGAGCTCCGGGAAGATGTCCACCTTCATACGGTGAATCGCGAGGGCGGCCATGAGTGCGACCGCAAGGACGGCGACGATCATCGTGATCGGCCGCCGCATGGCCGTGAGAACCAACCACATACCTCTGACCTCCTCCTACGGCGTGACCTGCGCCAGGAACGGCCGCAGATCACCGCTTGCCTGCGCAGCGGCGAGCAGTGCGCGCCACATCCCGAGCCGGGCAACGGCATCATCCGTTTCTGCTTGCGCAAGCAGCCGCTGCGCCTCGGCAACTTCCGTGACGCTGGCCAGTCCCGCCTGGTAACGGGCGCGCGCGCGGCTTTCCGCTTCGACGGCCGCTGCTCTCGCGAGCGGCGTGTTCTGCGCGATCTCGGCGGCGGCGTTCACGAGGGCGCCGGCGCGCGCCTGCGCTGTGGCGACGTTCTGACGGGTCTGCTCGTGGCGCGCGCGTGCGGCTGCCTCGTTTTGCAGTTCGACACGCTTGCGGGCGTCGGTGGAGAACACGTCGAACACTGGAAAACTCACAACCGCGCCGAACGCCCAGTTGGGCACACGGAACGCAGATGATTCAGTGACGACGCCGGGCACGTCAGCAGCGCTGCCGCGTTCGGAAAACGCTCCCTGAAGACTGAGCCGCGGCAGGAACGCCCGTTGCACTGCGTGCTCGCGCGCCCGCACGGCTTCGACAGCGGCCGCCTCCGCGCGTACCGCGGGATGCGAGTCGACGACTCCCGAGGGTAGCGATGTCGCTCGCGGCAACTGCGTCAGAGCCGACGCATCGAGCGTGAGCTCGGTGCCGACAGATCCTGTTGTGCTCGCAAGTGTCGCCATCGCCACGGCACGCTGCTCGGCGGCAAGGCTCAGTTGGGTCCGCGCCAGCGCGAGTTCGGCGACGGATCGCGACTCGTCGGCGCCCGGGCGAAGCTGTGCGCGCACGAGAGCCGTGACTGCATCCGTAAATACTCGCAACCGATCGATGTTCGCTTGTGCCGCCCGCACGCTTTCGTCGGCGGCGAGCACGGTGAGAAACGCGTCCGCGGCGGCAGCGGCGACATCCAACTCGGTCAGCGCGGCCTGCGCGCGAGCGGCGTCGGTTTGGCGGCGCGCGACATCGACGTTTGCCTTGCGCACGCCGAAGTCCACCGCGTCCCACGAGAGCAGCACGCCGCCGGCGGTCCCCCAGACGCTGTCGGCGCCGCGGGTGCCGAGGACGGGGCCGGAAATGGATGGAATGATGGCTTGCGGCAACAGCAACCCAAACACGTTGTTGTGCGTCGCACGATTCACTTGGAGCAGCGCGTCGAGTCGCGGCAGGTACGCGGTTTCAGCGACGGCGACGGTGGCGTTCGCCGCTTCGGCCCGGGCGCGGCTTTCGAGCAGCGCCGGGTAGTTGTGAACGGCCAGGTCCACCGCAGCGGCCAACGTCAAACGCTCGAGATTGGCCGGTTGTGCGAAGAGGGTTCCGGCTATTGCGACAAAGAACGCGACGACGAGGTACAGACCACTCGATCGTGTCAGCTGGGAGGTCATGAATTCTCACGAGCGGAGCGCTTGCGCGATAGATGCCGCCACCGAACGATGTCTCGACCGTGCAGTTGACGGCGCGGTGACTGAGCTCGATACCGAGTGTTCGGAGGATTACTTCACGAGTAACGCCAGTTGCAAATTATAGGACCGACCGTGACGCATGTCTTGCCGGCGATGCGATCGCGCTTCGCGCGGTTCGATCGTCAGGCGACCAACGGAACGTTCAGACGTGACGGCGATCCAGGAGCAAGACGCGCTGGCCGATCGCTCGCCCGCGCTTGTCGCAGTATTCCTGCCAGATGCAGCAATGCCGGCCTTCAGCGAGATCCACGGCATAACTGCGAGCCGTATTGAAGTCGTGATGCTCGTTGAACAGCACCCTATCGTCGGCAGTGTCGATCACGCGGAAAGTCGTTGCGTCAGAATCAATCAGGGACACGATCTGGATGACGATGTCGGCTGCGGATGCGCTCTTTGTCGCGCCTCTAGTAGTAGTGGATCTATTCATTGCGTCGGAAGCGAACACCAGGACCCCGTCGCGTCGAATCGTCGGAGGGGCGTGGCAGCAAGTGGTGAGGATTCTCGGCGGACCTCGGTGCCAAGTCAAACTCATCAGTATAAGTGCGTCGATTTGCCCATCTTCGTCCGGTGGCGAAAGAGGCGACACGGCTTCCGGCCCTCAGAGAATGATCCAAACACCTGCGGCGTCTGGTAGTGATACTACCTTCTTGACATGTGCGCTCCGCCGTTCGAGAATCCTCATCCTCAACACGCGGAGGTGCATATGACCACGCCGGGACCAGGCGATGTTGTTCTTTGCGGCTCCGACACCGGTGGATTCTCGATTCGGGACGCCGCAACTCAGAGACCCGTCGCTACCGGATTGAAGACCGTTAGGGAAGCTGTGGACGTGGCACGCGCGCACGGCGCGGCGGCCGTCTGGCAGCAGAGCGTCGACGGGCGCGGACGACGTCTCGGCCCACCCACCCGACTGCCATTACGCGCGGTCGCGCGGGCCGTTTAGCTTCGACGTGCAACGAGCGGTCTCCCTCCACGGGAAGCGATAATCCGCAGGGATTCCTCCAGCGGTCGCGGAAAATTCCGCACCGAGAGCACACGCGGCAGGTCGCAGCCGCGCGAAAACCTCCGGTGAACTCAACGAATTCTCTGGCAAGCACCTTGCCTTGGCAGCACCGAGAGGCTGACTAGTGATCCCGCAAAGCTTTCCGACAGACCCGATGGGGGCCGCGAACGCGATCGACGAGCTCACCGACATCCCTGGAGTCGCCACCGGGTCAGGATGTCTTCATGACGAGGACTTGAACTCCAGCGTCGCGATCGATTCGCTGGACTCCGGAACCGCGCTCATCGTCCAGACACGCAAATCGGTGTATCGCATGGTGGTGGTCGACAGCGCAGTTTGCAAAGTGCTCGTGCAGGGCGGCCAACTCCTTCCGCAGGCGGCGGAGGGGATCGTTCAGGGCTCGAGCCTTGGCGGCAGCGTGTTGAAAATGGGCTGGATTGTCGTCGGACTCCGACTCGAGCTCGTCGTCGATCGTCAACGGATCATCACATCGCGCGTGGAATCTATCCGCGTCGCGACGGCACATCAGTAAACCAAAGGGTTGGAAGAGGAGACATTTCTATCGAGTGAAGAACGGGGACATTTCTAACGAGCCTTCACACTTACACACTCCCGCTATTGACAGCCCTGACGCGCAGGGCGTAGCTTGATCGCGCCTAGTTTTCGCGCGACACGCGAGAAGCGGGGGACCCACGCGAAGGGTAATCCTTCTGGGGCGTATTGGCGGCGAGCCGCCATAGGACACTTCCGAGTCCAAGCCCGTCAGCTAACCCCGTCGGCGTTTAACGGAAGCGCACTTCTGGCATCTCGAGCCACAGGCGCCGTGCGCGCTGTGGCTTTTGTTTTTTTGGCGGGCCAGCAACGCGCCTTCCTTTGAGACCCTATGTCAGCCGCGCCGGCGGAACACACGAGTCGCCTCACCGGACGTTATCTCTACATCTCGTGCCTTACCACGCTCGGCGTCGTGTACGGCGACATCGGGACCAGTCCGTTGTACGCGCTTCGGGAGTGCTTCTACGGACCCCACGCCGTTACGCCCACGCATGACAACGTCGTCGGTGTGCTGTCGCTGATCTTCTGGTCGTTGGTGATTGTGATTTCGATCAAGTACCTGGTGTTCGTGTTGCGTGCGGACAATCAGGGCGAAGGCGGCATTCTGTCGCTGACGGCGCTCGCCACGCCTATCAAGCCCTCTGGGCGCGCAGAGCGGCCGCTGCTGATTGTGATCGGGATTTTCGGGGCGTCGCTGTTGTATGGCGACGGCATCATCACGCCCGCCATTTCCGTGCTCGGCGCGATGGAAGGTCTGAGCATCGGCACGGCGGTCTTCGAGCCTTACGTTGTGCCGATCACGATCGTGATTCTCGCCGGGCTGTTTCTCTTCCAGAGTCGCGGTACGGCTCGTGTAGGCAAAGTCTTCGGCCCAATCATGCTGCTGTGGTTTGCCGTGATCGCGATGCTCGGCCTCGCGCAGATCGTTCGACATCCGTCGGTCGTGACCGCTGTCAACCCGCTGCACGCCGCGAGCTTCTTTATCGCGAATGGCTGGCATGGATATCTGGTGCTCGGTTCGGTCTTTCTGGTCGTGACCGGAGGGGAAGCGCTGTACGCGGACATGGGGCATTTCGGGACGCGGCCGATTCGCATCGACTGGTTTACGATCGTGCTCCCGGCGCTGCTTCTCAACTATTTCGGGCAAGGCGCGCTGCTGCTCGAGGATCCGTCAGCGGCGGAGCATCCGTTTTATCTGCTTGCGCCGCCCTGGGCCCTCTATCCGATGATTGCGCTTTCGGCGACGGCGGCGGTGATTGCATCGCAGGCCGTGATATCGGGCGCGTATTCGCTCACGATGCAGGCGGTTCAACTCGGGTTCAGTCCGCGCATGAAGATCGAGCACACATCTCGGCTCGAATTCGGCCAGATCTACATACCGACTGTGAACTGGGCCCTGATGATGGGCTGCATTCTCATCGTGCTGGCGTTTCGCACGTCGAGCAATCTCGCCGCCGCATACGGCGTCGCGGTGACCTCGACGATGGTCATCACGACAATCCTGTTCTACACCGTGGCGACCGAGCGCTGGCACTGGAGCCGGTTGGCTGCGGGATCGCTCGCCGGTTTTTTCATCGTCGTCGATCTGGCGTTTTTCGGCGCGAACATCATCAAGGTTGCCCAGGGCGGCTGGTTCCCGCTGCTGCTCGCGTACTTCGTGTTTACCGTGATGACCACGTGGAAGCAGGGCCGGCGCATCCTCAGCGAGCGGATCCAATCGACGTCGCGGCCATTGGACGAGTTTCTGTCGAACGTTGTGAAACGAGGTGTGACACGCGTACCGGGCACCGCGATCTTCATGAACGGCAACGCCTCGCGAACGCCGCTGGCGTTGTTGCACAACCTGCAACACAACAAAGTGCTGCACGACCGTGTGCTGTTCGTGACGGTCAAGACGCAGCAGGTGCCGCATGTGGATCCCGAGAAGCGCATTGAAGTCGAGGAGTTCGGGAACGGAATATTCCGCGTCAAACTCTATTACGGGTTCATGGAAGATCCGGATGTTCCCGAGGTGCTTGCGGGCATCGACGACGCGCGGGTGAAATCCGACCCACGTGATACGACGTTTTTTCTGGGCCGCGAGACGATCATCGCCACCAAGCGTCCGGGCATGGCGATGTGGCGCGAGAAGCTGTTTGCGCTCGTTTCCCGGAATGCGGCGTCGGCCACTGCGTACTTCGGCATCCCGCCGGACAGGGTCGTCGAATTGGGCGAGCAGGTCGAAATATAGCCGGCGGGTGATCCCGCTGACGCGCAGACGTTTGTCGGCGCGACAGTCGCGTATATAGTGCGTGCTTCGACCTGCCTCGACGTGCCACCTAGGAGAAGACCCGATGCCGAAAATCACGCCGTTTTTGTGGTTCGATACGCAAGCCGAAGAGGCGGCCCGCTTTTATGCCTCTGTGTTCAAGAATTCCCGCATCGTGCGCATGAGCCGCTACGGCGATGCGGGCCCAGGACCCAAAGGGAGCGTCATGACCGTCGACTTCGAGCTCGATGGCCAGCCGTTCACTGCGTTGAACGCCGGTCCGCAGTTCAAGTTCACGGAAGCAATCTCCTTCACCGTGCATTGCAAAACGCAGGACGAGGTCGATGAGTATTGGACCAAGCTCTCCGCGGGCGGAGCAGAGAGTGACTGCGGCTGGCTGAAAGACAAATACGGACTGTCCTGGCAAATCACTCCCACCATCCTCATTGAGCTGCTGAACGATCCGGATCCGCAGAAATCGAAGCGCGTCATGGAGGCGATGATGACGATGAAGAAGATCGACATCGCCGCGCTCGAGAAGGCTGCCGGGCACTAGCGCCACCAGATCGCGGCGTCTGCCTGATACGCAACCAAGGAGTTGCGTAAGCGTGCGCCGGCGATGTATCATGCAACTTGGAGGTTGCATGATGCCCGTCACCGAGCTGAGCCGCATCGACCGGACGATTGAAATCGCCGCGCCACCCGAGCGCGTCTGGCGCGCGTTGACCAATGCCGCGGAGCTGTCTGCCTGGTTCCAGGTACAGATCGAAGGCGACATCGCAGCGGGCAGCGAGGTGTGGATGACGTCGGTGCATCCTCAGCATGCGAACGGGCGATTTCGCGTGCGATTCGTCGAGCTCACGTCGCCGCAGCGCGTCGTCTGGGAATGGCATCCCGGCGCAGTCGACCCGGCCGTCGACTACTCGCGCGAGCCGCGGACGACCGTCACATTCGCGCTCGAGCCGTCTGGAGCAGGAACTCGATTGACGGTGTCGGAGACCGGATTCGATCGCATTTCTCTGGAGCGCCGCGCCAAGGTCTACAACGACAACAGCCAGGGCTGGACGGAGGTGGTGGTCTGGCTCAAGAACCATGTCGAAAAAGCGCGCTGAAAAGGCGCTCGCCGGCGCAGCGTTGATTTTCGCTGCGCTCGGCGATCCGACGCGCCTCGCCTTGCTGCAGCGATTGTCGGACGATGGTCCAGCGTCGATCTCGACGTTGGCGGAGACGTTCGCGATGACGCGTCAGGGGGTGACGAAACACCTGCAGGTGCTCGCGGGTGCAGGCGTGATCGAGGGGTCTCGTCACGGCCGCGAGCACGTATGGGCGCTCAACCCGGGGCGGCTTGCGGAGTGTCAGCGGCGTCTGGATCGCATCGCGCGTGGTTGGGATGACGCGCTGTCACGCCTGAAGCAGCATCTGGAACGGGGGTGATCGATCGGGACGCGGCTCTCGCTCACTCGGTAATGGCTTTGATCACGCCGCTGGGATCACTGGACGCAATCACGAGCCGGCTGCGCGTGGCGAGGTAGCTGTAGCGCACGTTGATATGCGCGTCGGCGATGCGCTGAAACACGCGCGCTGCCGCGCCCGGTTCGTCGGACACCGGTACGACAACGACGTCCTGCTCCTGGACCTCGCGAAAGCCGGCGTTCGTCAGGCACTGGCGCGCCGCCGCGAGATCGGTCGTCAACACGTGCACTACGCCGTTCATCTCGCTGTACCCGTCGATGTTGATGCCGGCCGCGCCGATGCAGCTAATCGCTTTTGACAGCATGCCGGGACGATCGTCTGGAAGCGTTACCGCCAGGTCTGCTGCGAGATGCGTGGTCATCGATGCTCCTCCAGAGCGAGAAGAGTCCTGCAGTGTATCAGCGACATCGTGCTCGACCACGTTGAATCGTTCGTCAACACCGGGCGCATCGAAGTAGCGGTTGACCTCGTCCACCTGCTCGTCTGTCACGACGCCAAAAAACACGCCGTCCGGTCTCGTTTCGTTTCGGAGGTGTACGCGCGCCCTGCATGTCGCGTCAGCGGCGGGCAAGTAGTGCAGGACGTGATCGGCGCCCGCCGTTTCGAAAATGGATCGCACCCATAGTCGATCGCGTCGAGTGTTGCCGGCAAAGTCGAATACGACCGACACCCCGAGCTTCAACAGCTCCGCGACATGTGGCGCGAGCACGCTGCGACACCTTGCCGCAGCCTTCAGGTAGTCGCTCAGGTTGTTGATCGGCTCCGCAATTCGCGAAAGCCACTCATCCTCGCAGATCACGACCGCCGGAAGATCGCGCCCGAGCTTTCGGGCAAGTGTAGTCTTGCCCGATCCAGCCTTTCCGCAGATGAAATGCAGCGCCGCCATCTGCGGCCGATTTTATAGACGATCATGCGGGGGCGCGCGCCATCTAGCGTCTGTCGGATCAGCAGTGACTCGCCGGCCGCGATAATGTTAGGAGCCGCGAGACGGCCAAGTATGAGTGTGCTCGACGACAGCCGGAACTTCTGGGACGCGCATGCCGCGCGCGATCCGCTCTGGGCGGTCCTTTCCGACGCTGGCAAAGAAAACAAGCAGTGGGATGTCGCGCGCTTCTTCGAAACAGGAGTGAACGAGATTTCGCTGATCCTTTACGAGCTCGAGTCCGACAGTGTGCGTGTCGGGCGTCGACGAGCGCTCGATTTCGGCTGCGGTGTCGGACGGCTCACGCAAGCCCTCGCTCCACACTTCGAGGAGGTCGTCGGCGTCGACGTGTCACCGGGGATGATTGACACAGCCACCGCCCTCAACCGCTTTCCGGAAAGAGTGAGCTACGTTGCGAATGCCGCGCCGAGCCTCGAGACATTCCCCGACGCGACGTTCGACTTCGTCTACACCAACCTGGTGCTGCAGCACATCGTCCCCGACCTTACGCTCGAATACCTCCGGGAGTTCCTGCGGATTCTGACGCCCGGCGGCGTGCTCGTGTTTCAACTCCCGTCGCACCAGCGCACGGCCGCCGATCCGGTGCCGGAAACGGTAACGACGGCGATGCCAGACGATGCGTACCAGGCAGCGCTACGCGTGCCTCGCGCGCCGAGAGGAACGGTGCGGCCGGCTGTAGAAATCACGTTGGAGGTTGAGGTGACAAACACCAGTCGATTCCCATGGGTGCAGCCCGAAGTGGGAGCAATCCGACTCGGTAATCACTGGCTCGATCGGACGGGCAATCGGATGCTGATCCGCGACGACGGCCGCACGTCACTTCCGTCGGTGCTCGTGCCGGGACAGGCGTGCAATCTTGCCCTCACGATCAAGACGCCGGACAAAGAGGGGGAATATGTCTGTCAGCTCGATCTGGCGCATGAAGGCGTTCGCTGGTTCGACGATAGGAATTCTACCGCTGTCGGGTTTCCCGTGACGGTAGACGGCCACGCGCCGGAAGCGGAAGCCGCCGGCGTGCTCGACATCAGTGAATCGGTACAACCCGCGGACGATCGCCACGACGCGGGGTTGAAATTGCCATGTGTGGCGCCAGGCGATCTCAACGTTGCGGATCCCGGACACTTTCCCATGCACGGCGTTCACACCGAACGGGTCCTCGACGTTCTCGCGGCGTGCGGCGGTGACGTGATCGCGAGGCCGCTCGATAGAAGCTGTGGAGACGACTGGATTAGCTACAGGTACTTCGTTCGAAGGCGGTCTTAACGCCTCAATTCACTTGAGTTGACAACCGGGCGTTGCCGGTGATCAGACGATTTGGCGTGCGCGCAGAGACTCTCTCACTGACCGTGATGCTCGCGCTCGTGTCGAGCGCGGCAACCGCGGTTCCAGCCGTCGCGCGCCAGGTAACCGCGCCCGTACTTTTCGATCGCGACATGACCGTGGGTGCGGGCGCCTCCGTCAGCGCTATGGCCGGCGAAGTGGCCGCCCGGGTCGAAGACCACTTTATTCCGAGGCGGCTCTTCGAGGAGCGTGGTGTCACGCGACGAACCGCGAATGTCGCGTACCGTTTCTTCAAATTCATCTATTTCGATCTGCCACAGGAGCAGTGGATCGTTGTCGCGAATCAC
>Ga0137368_10001231_pt1 | contig 26951 bp, 33 predicted proteins | sample SagtaG_13_FD_104917 | JGI IMG/M metagenome (GOLD analysis project Ga0137368, IMG submission 104917) | Vadose zone soil microbial communities from Sagehorn Ranch, Mendocino, California, USA - Sage1_L_100_16 metaG | ecosystem: Environmental > Terrestrial > Soil > Vadose zone | place: USA...
CAGTTCGTCGGCGCGCATCGCTGGCCGCGCGACCCGGAGGCGCTCGAGCTCGGCAAGCGTCTGTTCACGTTCTTCCGATGAGCTGGCCGCGGGTCCGTGGCGCGCTAGCGCGTATGAATCGAGTTCCTAGTTCTGGTCGTTGTCCCAAGAATCAGTGCCCAAGCCTACGTCGAAGACACGTCCACGAGGTGCCCTGAACGGAAATCCCGAGATACCGCTCAAGATAAATCTTGGTCAGTCGTAAAGATGGCCAGCAGGTAAGCTCGCTGCCGGTCGTTCAGCTCAGCCACCCTGCTCACGTGGCAGCAGCAAGTCCGTGCACGTTGGACAGGACGGCAAGCCGACAGCGATCCCCTTCTGCGTCGCGCGCACTGTGTAGCCACAGCTCGGGCAGACGAGCTTGACCATGCGGGTGGACTGTTTTTCTGGGGACCAGCGCCGGGCGTCACCCTGGCATGCGGGTACGGTCCTAACTTCGCCGTTATCTGGGCAAGCATCGCTGCCAGTTCCGCGCTCGGCTTCGTCGACCGCATTGGGCCGACCAGACCAAGCCGTTTGGCCACGCGAGCGAACTGGCCGCTGTGGCATGCAGACTGACCGCGGCGTGCACCAGCTCGTGCACCAGGACGTGCGCGAGGGTCGGCGTGTCGTCGAGGACAGGCGAGATGTAATAGGGGCGCGAATGGGGGCGTAGCCCCATGCCGGCGAGGGCCCCAGTTGGCTTACTAGTGCCGCGGCGCTCACAAACCGACCGCCGCACTAGTCTAGGAGGAATGACGCAATGTTGACGTTCGTACGTGCGCGCCTGGGTGGCCTGCCGCTCATCGTCGGCGGCCTCGCTGGCGCTGCTGTGGTCGCGATTCATCCCGAGGCGCTGACCGATCCGCGGATGGCGCCCACGCATCTCGTGCTTTTCTTCGCGGTGCTGGCAGTTCTGCTCGGCCTGCCAACCCTTGCCTATCGGCAGCCGTCGATTCTGACGTCCGCGGGCTGCATTGCGCTGGCGGGTGGCCTGGTCTTCGACGACCTGCTGCACTCGGTGCTGTACTTCACAATCGTGCCCATCTTCAATTCAGACCCGACCACGCGCGCCTGGCTCGCCGACGACTCGTGGGTTGCTACGGCCCTGATGAACGGGCCGTTCGGCTTCATCCAGGGCGTCGCACCGGTGCTGGCCTTGCTAGGCCTGGTGCTGCTGAGCGCGGCCACGCTGCGCGGCCGGATCCTGCCGCGCTGGCCGGCGGTCATGCACGTGATCGCGGCGGTGGCACTGCCTGCGGGCATCGCGCTGCCGATGCTGGCGCCCATTGGTCCAGCGCTGCTGTATCTCGGGCTGGCGGCGTATGGCGGCGTGCTGGTGCTGAGCCAAGCCAGTACAGTGCAGCGTCCGGTCGCCCGCGGCAGCGCGGCGGCGTCCGCCCAACCAGCATGGAGCGCCGACTAACCCGCCGACTGACCTGGGTTGCGCTGGCTGCCCTGATCGTCGGCTTGTTTGGTCTCGCCATCCCGGCGTGGCTCGATCAATTCCAGCGTGAGCTCACTCTGGACCAGCGCCTGGCGCTGCCGGCACTCGGCCTCGATCCTCTTGGGTTGGCCGGGCGCCTGGTTGCGCTGCGTGGCGTGTTCGCGCTGGTCCATCTGGGGGTTGGCGCGATCCTGATCTGGCGCCGAAGCAGCGACCGCATGGCGTGGATCGCGGCGCTGACGCTGGCGCTGTTCGGCGGCGCGACGTTCCCCGACACGCTGTCGGTGCTCGCCGCGGCGTATCCGGCGTGGCGTATCCCAGCCCAGCTCGTAGCGCTACTCGGCGACACAAGCCTCGTTGTGTTGCTGTACCTATTTCCCGACGGTCGCTTCGTACCCCGCTGGACGCGCTGGCTGGTTATGCTGTGGGTCCTGGGGCGCGCGCCATACCGGTTGCTGCCCGAGCCGTCCGCGGTCCCGACCGCCGCGAGCGCACTGCTCTTCGTAAGCGCGCCTGCGCTCGCCATTGCGGTGCAGGTCTACCGCTACCGACGTGTCTCGTCGGCGATCCAGCGTCAACAGACGAAGTGGGTCGTTTTTGGTATCGGCGGCGCGCTCGGTGTATTCCTGACGCTTGTCCTGTTCGACCAGCTGGCGCTGGTGCAGGGCGGGCCGGCCTGGCTGGATCTGCTGGGCGAGGTCGTCCAATACGCTGCCATGCTGTTGATTCCGCTGTCGATCGGAGTCGCCGTGCTGCGGGCGCGACTCTGGGATATCGACCCGCTGATTCAACGCACGCTTGTCTATGGCGCGCTGAGCCTCGGGATCATCGTCGCCTACGTCGGCGTGGTCGGCTATCTCAGCGCGCTGTTTCGCTCGGCGGACAACGTGCTCATCTCATTGATCGCCACGAGCGTGGTCGCGGTGCTGTTCCAGCCACTGCGCGCGCGCGTGCAGCGCGCCGTAAATCGCATGCTCTACGGGCAGCGCGACGAGCCGTACGCGGTGCTTTCCGGGCTGGCTGCGCGCCTGGAGTCCTCACTGGCGCCAGAAGCGGTGCTGCCGACCATTGCCGAGACAACCGCGCGGGCACTGCGACTGCCGTATGCAGCAGTGAGCGTGCAGCGAGGTGAGACGGTGAACTACGGCCAGCCGACGGCCACGACCGTGCGCCTGCCACTAAGTTACCAGGCACAAGCAGTCGGCGAGCTGATCCTCGCCCCGCGAGGGGCAGGGGAGACGTTCTCGTCGGCCGATCTTCGACTCCTCGAGGACATCGCCCGCCAGGCAGGTGTCGCTGCGCACGCGGTGCAGCTCACGGCCGACCTGCGTACCAGCTTGCAGGAGCTGCGTCTGTCGCGTGAGCAACTGGTGCTGGCCCAGGAAGAGGAGCTGCGGCGGATTCAGCGTGATCTCCACGATGGCCTCGGACCGACCCTGGCCAGCATGCGACTGCGTGTCGAAGCGTGCCTCGAGCTCGCGCAGGCAAGTCCGGTTGACGACCTGGTTTCTGAGTTGGAGCGGCTGGACGCGCTCATCGGCCATGCCACCGGCGACATCCGGCGGCTCGTGCATGGGCTGCGACCGCCAGCGCTCGAGCAGCTTGGGTTGGCGGGGGCGCTCCGCCAGCACGTGGAGCGTTTCGAACTCGATAGCGGTGTCGCGGCGCGGCTCGACCTCGTACCCGACATCAGCCTACCCGCCGCGGCTGAGGTGGCCGCGTTCCGAGTCGCTCAGGAGGCACTGGTGAACGTGCACAAGCACGCCCACGCCCGGCAGGTCGATATTCGTCTGCGGCAAAACGGCACTTGGCTCGAATTGAGCGTGTGTGATGACGGCATCGGCTTGCCACCGGACGCGTTGACGAGTGGCCGTGGGGCCGGTCTACGCGGCATGCGCGAGCGAGCCGAGCTGCTCGGCGGCGAGCTCGCGTTGCACCGTCGGCCGACGGGTGGCAGCAGTGTTCGACTGCGCATTCCACTGCGCGAGGTGATTGGTGCCGCCCATGTCTGACCGGCCAATCAGACTGGTCGTCGCCGACGACCACACCCTTTTTCGCGAAGGCGTGGCGAGTCTGCTGGAACGCGTGCCGGACGTGGAGTTGGTCGGCCAGGCCGCGAGTGGCGAAGAAGCAATTGAACTCGTCCGTGCACACCAGCCGGACATCGTGCTGATGGACCTGCAAATGCCGGGGCTGGGCGGCATCGAGGCTACCCGCGCTATCGCAGCGGCCAACGCCGCCGTCGGCGTCATCATGCTGACAATGTTCGAGGACGACGAGTCGGTCTTCGCGGCGATCCGCGCCGGCGCGCGCGGCTACGTGCTAAAGGACGCAGACCGCGGTTCGCTGCTTCGCGCGATTCGCGCCGTTGCCAGCGGGGAGGTCATACTCGGTCAAGCTGTCGCGCAGCAGGTCCTGCAGCACTTCGGCACCGCGCCTGCGACCGCACCGCCGCGGCCAACGTTGGACGAGCTTACGCCTCGCGAGCTCGACGTGCTGCAACTGATCGGTCAGGGTGTCCGCAACCGGGAGATCGCCCAGCGGCTGGTGATCAGCGAGAAGACGCTCGGCAATCACATATCGAGCATTTTCAGCAAGCTGCAGGTCACCGACCGCACGCAGGCCGCGTTGCGCGCGCGTGAGGCCGGTCTCGGCTGAGTTACGCATCTGAGCACGCGACTCGATCATCGCGACCGCTGACGCACGTGCTGCGCGCTGCACTCGTGGCGGGTCGGCTCGGCGACAGGCTCGAGCTCGGGCAGGACGAACTGACCGATGTCTACTACCTCGCGTCGCTCGCGGACATGGGCTGTACCGCCGATGCACATGTGTTGCGCGTTACTCGAGGCGCGGAACAACTTCGGTCTGTCGCTGGGCATTTGGGCCTAGCGGAGTTGGACAGAGCCTACGACGAGCTCCAGCACTGGCAAGACGACATACGCGCGTTACGGCAAGGCCATGGACGCTGAAGGACCTACCGAACAAGTAAGAGCGCGAATGGGCGGAAGCGGCGCAGCGCTGCCGACTGTCGTCGGATGAGGTGCGCATGGCCAGGGGTCTCGGCCTTCAACCAGGAAGTCTCATCGCCAACATTCCCAGCAAGGCCGAACCCTGGAAAGCGCCGGTCGCCGAGTGGGTCCGCGAGCTCTACGAAAAGCGCCAGCGCCGAACCGAGCAGCGCCGAAAGCGTCGGGAGCGTACTCTGCACCAGCGGGGTGATCTGGAAGCGCGCACCGGGGGTGTTTGCAAAACAAACACCGCGCTCCACCATGCAAGCCCGAACTGTTCCCGGCGCCTACGGAGTGCCGCCGATCGGGTAACTGTTGTCGCGGACGGCAGGCCTTGAATCCTTCATGCTGGGCCTTGGCGGGGTTGGGTTTGAGAAAAACCTGTGACAGCCCGTAACGGGTTTTCTTCGACTCCGACTCCGTACGTTGCCTGTACCGGCGGGCGGCCTCCAGCATTCTTTTGCATCTCGGCCAGGAGTTCGCCAGCGCGGCGTTCGGCGCGAAGCCTGACTTCGGCGGCGTTGTTCTGGGCATCGAGTCCCAACTGAGCCTGACGGGCATAGACCCGCGCGGCCTCAGCTAGATCGACAAACACTTTCACTTCGTCGAGGCTGCGAGCCTCGGCGAGTTGGCGGCAGGCGAGCTCCAGCCGAGCCAGAGCGACACAGTTGACTTCGCTATGGCCAACGCCGGATCCGCTCTCGTCTTCCAGCGAGAGGGTGCGGTGGTCAGCGGCGCTCGAGAGTCTGGTCCGCGATTGGCACGCGTGGCCGCAAGGGAGGTAGTTCCTCTGGTTCGTTGCCATCGGGGACCAGCTCGTCCCAGCGCATGAGGAAAGCGGTATCGAGGATGTCGTAGGCCAGGTCGGCGTGCCGCGTGGCGTGGATCAGCGACGTGATCAGCGGGAACTCGGGATGCGCGTCGGCGTGGCGCCCAAAAAGAGCGAGCGGGTTGTCGACGTCGCGCAAGGTGCCGAGTGTGGCGTGCACGGCGGATTGCTCGAGGACCGAGCACGGGTCGAGGACGCGTGTGAGCTTTGCGGCGGCCAGACGCCAGGTGTTGAGCGTGAGCTGCTGGACACGGCTCAGGCGTTGGAACGGGGACGCGGGTGTGGTTCATGGACATGCAAAACGGCTCCAGATTTAGCAATGCCAGTTGGCGATGGATCGTGTTGATGACCCGGTGCGTTGATGGCGAAGACCTCCGTGATGTGTGGCTCGATAGCTCCGCTCCCCGGCTCCAGGCAGGCAGCCGGGGTGGATGACCACACATCAAGCGCGGGCCGCTAGCTCGCGCGACGGCCATTGCCTATCGCCGGCTGTCGTGACGGAATCGCGGGCGGGGCAACCCTTTTGTAACGACTGCCGCTACGCGTCGCTGACCGGCCGGCAAGCAGGAGCACCAGCCGCTGTCGGGCCACCGCCATGCTGTGTTCCTCCGTGGGCTAGACCCCATTCAGCGCGACTGAACCTCCGCCGCTCGCGGCGAGCACGCAGCAATCGATCGAGCAGCGCCTGGCTCTCGAGCAGCACGTGCGCGGTGCACATCCCGCGATGACCGCGCAGCATCGCGTCCAGGTCGCACGTGCAGTACCGGTCGACCGCCAGCCAGAGCGCTGCCCATTCCCTAGCGCTCCCACGCCACGTGACTGCTGGCGCCGGAGACCGTGTGGTCGCCCTGCTGGCAGAGCTAGCGCGTGATCCGCCGCTAGCTCCCGGAGTGGCTGCTCGTCGCGCCACGCTTCTATATCCCGACATCAGGCGCCCACGGCGCCACGCGCTTGACTGAAGTAGAAGCCATTAGCCAAGACGGCACTTCGCCCTTGCGGGCCGGGCGAGCCTCATCGCCCGATGCCGACGAGTATACCGCCAAGTTGGTAGTACCGCCCTTCAGGCGAGTGAACTTCAATGAGCTGGATGTTGTCGATGACCCTCGGCAGACAGGCGCGGTCGAACGCCGCTTACTTCGATGCAATGAATTGGGTCACCGAGCCGTGCCAGCATCGAGCTATGGAGCAGTTCGGCGTACTGGCTTTTGTGCAGGAGCGGTTCGGTGCCGCCGCGTTAGGCGACGCCATTGTGGAGTTTCTCTAGCTTGGCGGCGAGGGTTTGCCCAGACTCACGACCTGCTGGGAGGGCTATCTCACCCGTGTAAGAGGACGGTACGGGACATCAACTGCAGGCAAGACCGCTACCGGCCGATTCTCACCCAGGGAGTGCCTTGCTTTCTTGTCTGCGAGTCGATCGATGTTAGGCGGAGTGCCTACCGTGGCCGGCTTTTTGGCACTGCGCCGGTACAGTGCCAAGCTCGCGTACCTCTGGTGTGGGCCAGCCGCTCTTCCCGCCGAACTCGAACCCGAGTGGCGGCTGGTCGCGATCCGCTGGCTCGGCATCCTGGTCATGGCACCCAGTCTCGGGCTTTTCAACCTGCCATTCGATCGACTGCTCGCAGCGTACGCCATTCTGGCGGGTAGCGCGGGATACAACGCGCTCATCCAGGTAGTCCTTCCGAGATCTCGCGAGTTGTTCACGAGTGGCTACGTCACAACGCTTGGCGACGCACTGCTCACTGTGGCACTGATCAATCTGGGTGGCGGGTTCGCCACACCCCTGTACTTTCTCCTCTACCCGGTCACGATCGCCTCAGCGATGCGGTATGGGTATGGTCCTGGTGCCGCGATGACAGTGTGTCTTGTCGCATTCGATGTCGCGGAGCTGGCGCTCTCTGGTTTGGCGCCAACTGGCCCATTCATGGTTCGCTCTGGATTCCTTCTATTGACAGGTGTCCTGGCCAGCTATCTGCGCGAACGGGCGAGGAGCGCGGAGGCTGCGCTGGAGGCCCAGCTGCTGCTTGCGCGTCACGAGGCTCTTCACGATCCACTCACCGGGCTGCCGAATCGGACGCTACTCACGCATCGAATCGAGCAAACGCTGGACGGCGCGAACTCGCGCGCCGCGGTGGTCTTTGTTGATATCGCTTCAAGGAAGTCAACAATACTTTCGGGCACAGTTTTGGCGACGTTGTCCTCCAGAAAATCGGCCAACTTTTGGCGCTCGAGTTACCGGATTCGGCGACGCTGGCGCGTCTTTCCGGGGATGAGTTTGCGTTTCTATTGCCAGGCGGCAGTACCGACACCGCATCTGGTTTCGCAAAGCGCATACTGCGCACACTGGAAAAGCCCTTGCAGATCGGGAACGTGGCACTGGATGTCGGCGCAAGCTTGGGCATTGCGGTCGCCCCGGCTCATGGCATGGAGGCTGAGCTCCTTCAGCGACGTGCCGACGTGGCGATGCACGTCGCAAAATCGCGACGCAGCGGTTACATGTTCTATAGCTCGGACCAAGATATCCATAGCCGCGATCGCCTCCAGCTTGCCGCGGATCTGCGGCGCAGCATCGAACGCGGTGAGCTTCGGCTGCACTACCAGCCGATCATCTCGCTGCGCACGGGCCAGATCGAAGAAGCCGAGGCGCTCGTGCGTTGGAAGCATCCCGACCGTGGGATGGTTCCGCCCAGCGACTTCATTCCACTTGCCGAAGACACCGGGATGATCGTGCCGATCGGGCGATGGGTGCTCGACCAAGCCTGCCGTCAGGTCGTCGCATGGCGGTCGCGATACCCGTCCGCGCGTTTACTCAGAGTTGGTGTGAACATTTCCGCTCGCCAGTTCCAGCACACCGATGTCCCCGCCGAAGTCAGGTTGGTCCTGCAACAAACCGAACTCGACGCGAGCTCGCTCAAACTGGAGATCACTGAAACCAGTGCCATGACTGATCCTGAGCTCAGCATTGCTTCGCTCTGGCTTTTGAAGGGCATGGGTGTGCAGCTAGCGATTGACGATTTCGGTACGGGCTATTCGTCGCTTAGCTATTTGAAGCGATTCCCCGCAGACACCTTGAAGATTGACAAGGTCTTCGTCGATGGTCTCGGGGTGCACCCTGAAGACTCGGCTATTGTCGCGGCCACCATCGCGTTCGCCCGCGCAGTCGGGCTCACGACAACCGCCGAAGGCGTCGAGAACGCTGATCAACTGGCCGAGCTCAAGCAGCTTGGCGTCGATCGAGTTCAGGCCTATTACTGCTCCAAGCCGCTCACCGCGGCCCAGATGGAAGCGTTGCTCCGGTCGTCCGCCAATCTCATAGAGGTGCACGGCATGGATGCGACGAGTGTGCGCGCAGCATAACGCGCGGTGCTGTGACTACCGTCAAGGTTCGAGCCCACAGACGATAGTCGCCGGGTGCATGTGAGCCGCCGCGCGCGATTGGCAACGGGCGGCTGACGTGTGCGCCCGCGTCCGTGGAACATTCAGCTCAGACCTCGGATAAGGGCTCACGGGTACACTAGCGGAAAGCGCATGACGGGGCATGGTTGCCGCCCCGTCGGGCAGCGCGGGCTGGTCCAGGGGATCGCGGAGCATCTGCACAGCTTCTCACGCTCGTTTCGTTGGGAGCTGCGCGCTATCGAGACGCCAGCGGAACGGGCCGCGCTCATCAGCGCGATGGGCTGGTGCAGTGGGTGGCAGTCATGTCTGCTACTTCGGATGACCGGCTAGACGAACGCCGGCATAATGACCGCGCCGTCAGCTGCGATGCCTTTCTGACGGCACCACCAGCACCGAGCAGCTCGCCGTGTCGACCACGCGGTCGCTGGTGCTGCCCAGCATCCGGTCGAGCACGCCGCCGTGGCCGTGCTGGCCGATCACGATCAGGTCAGCATTGACCTGACGCGCGTACTCGACAATGGCCTGACTGGCGTGCCCCTGCACGGCTTCGGCCTGCAACGGTACACCAGCCGCCGCGGCCTCGCTTCGCGCCTCGTTCTCCAAGCGCTCGAAGTGCTCTCGCACGTCTGACTCCGCCAGCAGCTCGGCGGCTCTCGCCGCGTACCGAGGCAGTGGCTCCTTGACTGCAAGCGCCCACACCAACGATTCGCTGCTAACCGCTAGCTGTAGGGCATAGTGCAGCGCCCGCCGCGCCCCGGGCGAACCGTCGAACCCGACCAGGATTCGTCGAAACACCGCCCCTGTTACGTCGAATTGACAGAAACGGACGACGGGTGCTCAACGAGCACACAACACTGCGCATGGTCGACAATGCGATCGGCCGTGCTGCCCGCGAGCCGATGCAACGGATTCGAGTGCCCACGGTGGCCGACCACGATCAAGTCGAAGCTGCCGGCTCGCGCGCACTCGAGAATACGTTGCGCTGCATGGCCCACGACAGTACGGCAATGCAGCGCGACACCCTGCTCTTCTGCGAGTTCACGCGCCTGCCCCTGGACGCGTTCGAAATATGTGTTCTCGTACTCCTGCTCTTCCTTCACCTCGTCGATCGTGGCCGCATAGCGCGGCAGGTGCTCCTCGACCGACACTACCCACAGCTCGCTGCCGTGCTCGCGGCTGAGAGTCAATGCGCGCCGATAGGCGCACCACGACGCCTCTGAGCCTTCCAGTCCGACCAGGATCTTGTGGAACATGCGACCAGCCGCGTCAGACTACCACCCTCGCGTCATCAGCAGAGCCCTTGAAGACGCGCTGGTACAGATCCTCACCAAAACTGGTAGGCAACGGCTCACCCTCCAGTAGCTTGAAGGTCCGTGTGCCATCGGCTTGCCGTTCCGCGCGTAAGAACAAGGCGTTGTCACGTGCTTCGGAATGAAAACGGTGCGCCAGCTCAAACGAGTGGCTGACAAAGCACCCTTTCATGTCGTTTTCGAGCAACGCTTGCACGATCGATCCTGCGATCTCGGCCCCTTCGCGCTCATTCGTAGCAGAAAAAGACTCGTTGAACAGCAGCAGCGAATCAGGTCTGGCGATGTCCACGATCTGGCTCATGCGACTGAGCTCTTCGTCGAGCTTGCCACTTGTCATCGTCGGATCTTCCTCACGCTTGTAGTGGGTAAAGATCGCGTCCCCAACTTCGGCACGAAACCTTTCTGCTGCGACAAACATGCCACACTGCATCATCAATTGGGCCAGTCCGATGCTGCGCAGAAACGTCGACTTCCCACCCTGATTTGCGCCAGTGATCATGATGAGCGATTTGCCGTCAGCGCCGAGATCGTTGCCGACTACTCGTTCCTTGAGCACCAGACACAGGCATACGTCGTACAGACCACGTCCAGAAAGCACACGTTCGCCCAGCGGCAAGGGCGCTGGGAAGCAACGCGGCTCCCCTTGTGCATCCAGCTGCTCTGCCAGGTTGAGGCAACCCACGTAGAAGCCGAGCTCGGCGCGCAGCATGGTGAAGAAGCTGAGGACGTGATCGCTGGATTGAGCGAGTGCGTTGGCAGCCAGATTCACGCCTCTTCCCCGAAGCTCCCCGAGTGCGCGCATGCCACCCTCATCGCGGTCGGCGATCTCCAGCGTGTACGGCGAGCGCTCGAAGAATGACAGCCGTTGGCGCCAACTCTGCTTGGGCTTCGGGTCTCTCCGAATCACGTAGTCACGACCCTTGTTGCCCCTATCGAGCCGCGCGCTGATGAGCACCCCACCATCGAAACGCAGCTGCTTGAGATGCGCCTGAACAGCGCGCAAGTACTCGTCGTCAAGTTCTGTCATGAGCATGTCGAACAGTCGTTGAAACCCCGTTGAGCAAAACTGAGCGGCATGTTCGTGGGCCATGCGGGTCAGCTTCTTGAGCAGCCCGACAAAGAATTCCAGCACTTCGATCGACCGGTGCAGGATGATCTCGGGGTTATCCCAGAAGCCGCGGTAAATCTTTCGCTCGCCGTCGACCGCCTGCACCGCGATGGCGTACATGCTCCTGACGATCTCGGGATGTGCGAGACAGTCAGCGAGGATGTCCTGGCGAAAGACGATCTCGGCTGGTTCGGTGAGGCTACAGAACAACGCCTTTCTGGCTACTTCGAACAAGAACTTGTCGCCGCGGGACATAGCGCGAAGTAACGTCTCGAGCTCCAGGTCCTGCGTCAGCTCGTTCTCGTTGCCTGGCTGTGACCGATCCAGGTCGAAGTCCGAATCCTCGTACATCAGGAACACCTTCATCGCGCGAGCCGCTCCCTCAATCGTTCGTAGGTCAAACCGTATTTGGAGGCAATGGCTACGGCGTAGGCGCGTCCATCCGCGGGCTTGCGCCCAATTTTGAACGTACGCACGGTCGGGTCTTCTGGAGCCACGGTGCTCACCATGCTGACGACCTTGTCATTGAGCGAGGAGAGTTCATCGACGAACGTGACGCACACACACAAGAGGTCGACGTCGGTGACACGTTGCAGCACTTGTTTGCCGAGGAAGAGCGCATCGCGAAATGTGGTGGATGTGAAGATCTCGTTCATGATCACGATGCTGCGCGGCGTGGCTGACGCGAATACGTCGTGGATCCTGACGAGGTCGTCCTCTAATTTGCCGCGCAGGTTCTCCTCGCTTTGCTGACCCTTCCCGTCGACGCCGCGTTCGTGGCGCTGAGGCTGCTGCATATCGCCATCGCGGCATTGGGCGCGTATCAGCTGGCCCGAGCATGGCGCCTGCCTCGGGCGTCAGCCGCCGTCGCCGGAGTCACGTTCGCGCTCGGCAGCTTTCTGCAAGCCCACATCCACCACGAGAACATCGTGCGCACCGCCGCCTGGCTGCCGCTGGTGCTGGCCTGCCTCGAACGCGCGTTGCGAGCGCGAGAGCCGCGGCGATGGATCGTTGCCGCTGCCACTGGTCTGGGTATGGCCGGACTGGGGCTCCACCCGCAGATATTAGTCGCCGAGCTGTTCGCGCTCGTGCTGTACGGGCTACTGCGCTCTTGCGCAGGCCCAGGTGCCCGGCTCAATCGCCTGATCAAGGCCCAGCTGATTGTCGTGACCACAGGCACGCTGGGCCTGGCGCTGGCGGCAGTGCAATTGATCCCCCTCTCCGAACTTGCGAGTCTTTCCGCCCGCGCCGGCAGCTTCCCATATACCGAGGTCGCGGGTCAGTCACTGACTCCATTTGGGTTGCCCCAGTTAGTGTTGCCGTTCCTGTTTCGAGATCAGCAGCTACGCCAGTGGGGGTTGTGGACTCACTGGGAGTCGTACCTGTACGTGGGACTCACGCCGCTCATGCTGGCGGTCGTTTCGCTCGTGCGCGTTCGCCATCGCGAGGTGGCCGTGTGGGCGAACCTGGGTGCTGCTGGTCTACTGCTCGCACTTGGGCAATATGTCCCTTTGGACACGTTCGGGTTGATGCGCAGCATTCCCGGCTGGGGTTGGCTGCGGGCACCGGGCCGCTTCGAGGTCATGGCGGACCTGGCATCGGCGATGCTTGCTGCTCACGGCCTGGTCATCCTTCAGGCGCGAGCACGTCGCATTTTCATCTGTGGGTTGGTCGCGCCGATTTCTCGTGGCCATGCTGCTGCCGCCCGCATGCGTGACCATGGCACTCGTGGTCACCCGTGGCGCGCTGTTCGCTGCCCCGGCCACTGCGAAGCAACTGATCGACTCCAATTACCTTTCGCTGCCGCGCGACAGTCGGTGGATGACAGCCTCCGACGTGTACGCGGGTCTTCTGTGGGCGACCGATCCGTTGAACCCGAGAACGGCTGGCGCGGGTCTGGGTCTGCTGCTGATAGCCGTTCTTCTCATCCCCTGGCAAGGCAGTCCGTGGCGCTCCGTCCGCCGCTGGCGCGGCTGGCCGTCGGTGTTGTTGGTCACTACCGCCGCCGCCTTGCTGGTTTTTAGCTGGAGCATCCACCCGCGCGAGTCGCTCAGCATCGTCGCTGCGCCTCACCCGACGGCCGTCGCGGTTCGTCAATTGCTCGACGGTCGACGTACCAGCGAAGGCCCTGCCAGAGTGCTCGGCAACCCGGTGCTCAATCAGATTGTGTCGGATCGGCTCGCGCCCCTCGGCTTGCAGGACGCTGGCGGCTACAGCTCACTCGAGCCCAGTCGGTATCGCGCGTATATGCGCCGCGTGCGTCAAGTCGACGACGATCTGCTCGACCTTTGGAATGTGCGATACGTCCCTCGACCCGGCGCAGCACGGGAGCTTCCGGCATATCGCGGCGTTCAGTATCTGTCTGAGAACCCGCTGCTGCGAACGACTGACGGCGGTGAGGACGCATTCAGGATCCCCGCCGCGATCCAGACAACAGAAGTTCGACTCATCTCAGCGCTGGCCGACGCGACGTCAGTGCCGCAAGGGCAAGCTGTGGGCTCAGTAAGTCTGCACTCAGAAACGGGACGAGTCGTTGCACAAGGCCAGGTCCGTGCCGGCGTCGAAAGCATGGACTGGGCATGGGACGCCGTTGCGCCATGGGATGGCGTTCGGCACGCGCGAGTGGAAGCAGCGGCCGACGTCCAGGTGACCCTCGGCAGCGGCGCCACTGCGAAGCGGGTGCTGTCGTTTGCTCGCCTCGTGTTCGAGCAGCCAGTCGGTGCGCGCACGCTCCAGCTCCGCAACTTGCTGCCTCGCGGCGAGCTCATGGTGTACGGGGCAGCGGTCGTCGACGGCGATGGTCAGCTGCGCCAGCTCTTTGGGCGGACAGAGAAGACCAAGTATCGCGAGGTCTTCAGGGCGGACGGCATCGTGGTCCTCGAAAACACGGGCGCATTACCGCGCGCGTTCATGGTCCAGCATTGGCGACAGGCCACGGTGGGAACCTCGCTCGACGTCATGCAGCGCCGAACCTTTGCGCCCCGTGATGAAGTCGTGCTGGCCAGCGACACACCACCCACCGAGCGGGGACTTGCCTTCGCCGCCACGCCGGGCCGGGCAGCGCCGCTCCCGCCGGAGCACGCCACGATCGAAGCGTACACACCGCAGGAAGTGCACGTGCACGTAGACACGCCACTCGGCGGGTTCCTCGTCCTCACGGATGCCTACTATCCTGGCTGGCGGGCGTACATAGATGGCGTTGAGCGCCCAATGCTGTGCGGCGACATGGTCTTTCGCGTCGTGCAGGTTTCAGAAGGCAGCCATGAGGTCGTAATTTCGCTTTCAGCCGACGAGCTCGCTCGTTGGAGCGGCCGTCAGTCTCGCGGCTGCCGTGATTGCGCTTGGCGTGCTCGCGCTGTCCGCACGTCGTGAGCGTCCCCCGCAACAGCACCTCAACGTGTAGCGCGCTGTCACGGTTCATAGTTGCTGAGGCAATGCGCAGACTGCTACCGTGCACGTGCGCGATGGGTCCCGCGCGGATCTGACGATCCGAACCGCCCAACTGGGCTAATGGCTCCTGGACACGACCATAGGGTCGCGCCCAGGGGCTTTTTTTGTGCCCCAGCACTGACTGACGAAAAGGCATCCGAATGCTCACAGATTTCATAGCTGAAAATGTCTGGTTCGTTGCCGCCGCCTGGATGGGCTTGGCCCTGCTGGCCAGCGTCGTCTCGATCCGCCTCGGCGTCTCGGTGGCGCTCATCGAGATCGGCATGGGCGTCATTGGCGGCAACTTCCTCGGGTTCCACACGACTCCGTGGATCGATTTCCTGGCGACATTCGGCTCAGGACTGTTGACCTTCCTGGCTGGCGCCGAGATCGAGCCCGACGCGCTGAAGCGTCACATCAAGCCGACGTTAGTGATCGGCTCGGTGTCGTTCTTCGCGCCATTCGTGGGCGCCTGGCTGTTCACGCAGTACGTCGCGGGTTGGCAGTTGCGCGAGGCATGGATCGCGGGCATCGCACTTTCGACCACGTCGGTGGCGGTTGTCTACGCAGTGATGATCGAGACGGGTCTGAATCGGACCGAGCTGGGCAAGATGATTCTGGCCGCGTGCTTTGTCACAGATTTCGGCACGGTGCTCGCGCTCGGAGCGCTCTTTGCCAATTTCAACGGCTTCCTGGTCCTGTTCGTGGCCGTGCTGGCCGTCAGCCTCTATTTCATGCCACGCTGGACCCGTTTCGTCATTCGCAATCTCGGTGAACGCGTCTCCGAGCCTGAGATCAAGTTCATCTTCTTCATGCTGTTCATCCTGGGCGGGTTTGCCACGACCGCGAAAAGCGAGGCCGTACTGCCTGCCTATCTTGTCGGGCTCGTCATCGCTGGGGTGTTCGCGCGCGACAAGGTGCTCGTCAACCGTATGCGCAGCATCGCATTTGCGCTGCTCACGCCCTTCTACTTCCTGAAGGCGGGCTTGTTCGTCAGCCTGCCGGCGGTTGGCGCGGGCGCCGGGCTGATTGTCGCCTTGCTCCTGGTCAAGATGGGCGCGAAGGCCATCAGTGTGTGGCCGTCGGCACGGGCATTCCGGTTCAGCCTGCGAGAATCGAACTACACCACGCTACTAATGAGCACTGGCCTGACGTTCGGTACGATCTCGGCACTCTTCGGGCTGACCAACGGCATCATCAACCAGACGCAGTACACGATCCTGGTGACGGTCGTTATCCTCAGCGCGGTCGTGCCCACGCTGATTGCCCAGGCCTTCTTCCGACCCGAGATTCCGTTGCCGTCTGAAGAGGAGGTCGGTGAGGCGCTCGAAGAACCTGTCCCGCACCGTCCCGTGCTGAAGAGCCCTGCTGGCGCGGACTGATGTGATCGCGCGACGTGGAGGACGCCATGCGCTACGGATCAGTGGCGATCGGCGCGATGCTGGGCGCGAACCTGCGGTTCGTCGTCGCGAGTTCGGTCGCGGACGCTGGGGCACAGAGTTCCCTACGGCACCTTCCTGATCAATGTCTCGGGCGCGTTCGTCATCGGGCTGTTCCTGGCTCTCCTGGGCGATCGGATCGGCATCAATCCGCTCTGGCGTCTCTTTTTCGCGACCGGCTTCTTGGGCGGGTACACCACGTTCAGCAGTTACACGTGGGAAGCCATGACACTGGCGCAATCAGGTGAGTGGTTGCGCGCCTTGGCGTACGTCTTCGGCAGCAATCTCGTCGGGTTGTTGGGCGTGTTGTTAGGCGCCAGCATGACGCGCCTACTGCCTTTCTAGAGTGGGGAGAGCAATGGAGATCGCTGGCACCGGCAAGCGCGTCCGCATCTACATAGGAGAACAGGACAAGGCACGGGGGCATCACGAGCCGCTGTGGGAGACCATCCTGGAGCTCTTACGCAAAGAGGGTGCGGCAGGCGCCACCATGGTGCGCGGGTTGGCCGGGTTCGGCGCACACAGCAAACTGCATCTCGCCCGCCTCGCGGACATCGTCCCCGATCTGCCGGTGCTGGTCGAGTGGATCGATGGCCCGGAACGCGTTGAGCGCCTCCTACCGCGCGTCTGTGACCTGGTGCAAACGGGGACCATTACGCTCGAGGACGTCGACATCGTCAAGTACACACATCGTGCGCCTCGTCCTCTCCCGCCGGATTGGGTCGCGGAGGTCATGACCCGCGACGTCGTGAGTGTTCACACGGACACCCCTGTGGGCGAAGTCGTGCGCGTGCTCATCGACCGAGACTTCCGAGCCATTCCCGTCACGGATGCCGATGAGCGACTTGTGGGCATCATCAGCAACCGTGACCTGGTCGAGCGCGGCGGCTTGAGCGCACGCGTCGAGCTGCTCGCCGTCCTGGGCGGAGCAGCGCTGGAACGCGAGCTTTCGACGTCCGGCGCGCGGGAGCGCAACGCGGCCGACGTGATGACCCGTGACGCGATCACCGTGACTCCAGACGAGTCGCTCGAACGCGCGGCGCACTTGATGTCGCAGCACCGCATCAAGCGCTTGCCGGTGCTCGACGAGAACGGGCATCTGGTTGGGATCGTGAGCCGCGTCGATGTGCTACGCACGATGGGCGAGGACTACCATGCGCCACAGGCGGAGGAGCAGCCAAACCACACGCCGGCGCACGTCGTCGGCGATCTCATGCGCCGCGACGTGCCGACTGTCTCCGCCAATGCGCCGTTGGGCGAAGTCCTGGATGCGGTGACCTCGACTCGTCTCAATCGTGCGATCGTCGTCGATTCGGAGCGGCGGGTCCTGGGCGTCGTGACGGACGCTGATCTGCTCGCCAAACTCGATCCAGCCGCACAAACGGGCTTACTTGGCGCCCTCATGGGCCGCGGCCGCGGGAGAGTGGAGGTCAAGGCCACGGCGCGCGATGTGATGAATACGCCGCCGCTCACCGTCACCGCAGACACCCCCGTCAGCATGGCTGTCGAGCGCATGCTCGGTGCCCGCCGCAAGGTCCTGCCCATCACGGACGCGGAAGGACATCTACAAGGCGTCGTCGATCGCGCTGATCTGCTGCACCATCTCATGGACTCGCCTCAGCCGCGGCCGGCGTAAGCGGTCGCTCGCCACCGACCGGGGACCTCGATCGGCAGCGAGCTGGTGTCAGCAGTTCGGATCAGTGCACCCGCAGCAGGTGCAGCTGTCGTCTGAGGCGCACGTGCAGCCGCAGCAGGCGCAGTCGCCGACGTGGCCGCAGGTCACGTAGGTTCCGAGCCGTGCAAGCTGGTCCCGAAGCTCGTCGCGCAATGTTTCGAGTTCCGCGATCCGTTGCTCGGTAGGGGATAACTTGTGTACCAGCGCATGGCGTAGTCGAACCTGCTCAGGCGCGTCGGCTGAAGGTACTTCGATCAGCTGGTGGATCTCGCGCAGCGTCATCCCGAGCGCTTTGGCGCGCTGAATGAACCGCTCGCGCGGCAGCAGTACTTCCCGCACATACAGCTGGAATCGGTTAGGAATCCGCAGGACGTCCATCTCTCCCTGCGTATGGGTTTCGCCCTCGAACACGGCCCAGCGCCGCTCGGTGCCAGGGGTCGGGGTCCATAACACGTCTGCCGAGGCCCGTTCCGCGCGTTCCTGCGCCTGTGCCCGCAGCCCGCGCTCGATCGCCTCGCGGGCCAGCCGCTCTGCCTCGTCTCGTGCCACCCACTCGAGCGCGTCGGATCCGAGGAAGCTCTGCAGCCGTTGGTGAAACTCAGCCGGCAGGTCTTCAGCTGGGGTCACTGCCCGTGCGCCACCGGCCGGCGCGACGACCAGCCAATCGCTGTCGGCGCCACTCGCCCGAACGAGACCGAGCACGCGCGCGGGCACTACCGCCCCCGGGTGCGCCGAAGCTTCGCTCACTAAGATCGCGGTGACGGCACTTCCATCCGCGTCGAGACTGTCTGCCACATGGCCTATGTCGCCCGGCAGACCCTCACGACCTGGTGCGTGGATGGCCACCAGACGCGGCCGTCGCCCGTTCATACGTTCGTATTCCACGGCCGGCCAGGCGTTGCACTCCACGACGACGTCCACCGAGCTGAGCCTCGGCCCCGCTGCACGGGCGCCCCTTCGACCCAATCCCACGACTGTCACTCGGGGTCCGCGTCGCCCAGCCGCAGCCGCAAGCCCCGGTTGTCGATGCGCAGCGCCGACTCCCGTATCTCGAGGATTCGATTCGTGCGCGCCAGCTCGAACACGGCGAATCTGAGCGGCGACAGCCGACCATCGAGCTGCATATGAACTGTTCTGAGCCGCTGTCGTTCGGCGGCCAGCGCCGCGGGATCACTGTGGTCGAGCTGTTCCAGGTCGCGCTCGCGGTAGAGGGCCGCCAGACCAAAGGCCACGAACAGCAGCGGCCAGTTCGCCTCGTCGCCGGCTTCGAGCCAGCCTTGCTCTCAAGCGAGCGCCTCCGCGGCCTCGGTGTCGTGATCCGTGGTATGAAAGCGAACAACTTTTTCGTGCTCGCCCCCGACCAACGTGGCGAAGCTCGCTCGCGCTCGAGTCATCGCCGGTTCCTGCCGCGGTCGAACAAGCGTCGGGCAAGGGCTGCCTGGTCGATCGTCTCGATCTTGCTAAATTGGGCAGGGCTCGCGCGGTGAGCCGCTTGTTATCGGCTTGAAGCCGTTCCACTTCGGGCTCCAGGTTCTCGTACTGGCGTAGGCGGTGCAGCACCCGCCAGGCATTGAGCGCCTCCCCCGCTTCGGTCTCCATCACCGTCGCAATCAGGTCATCGAGCTCGGCGTCCTCAGTGTTCGGCAGTGGCTCGCGCCCTGACAGCACGCCCAGGCCACGTCTGAACGCCTCGGCCACGGCCTCCTCAAGCGGGAGTCCACGAGCTCGCGCGAGCGCATCGGCGGTGCGGTCGAGCAGCCGCACTTCGAGCATGCCCGATCGGATCCGGCGCGGCCTCATACGTCCGTGAGTCCCTCCACGCCTGCCGCCCAGGCAATGCCGTTAGCAGGCGCCACGCGCTCCTCGTCGGTGCGCGGCTCGTCTGTGAAGCGGTAGTCCTCTTTGCGAATGACCTCGTCCAGATGGCCGATGAGTTCCAGGGTTGCGTGACGAGTCTGGTCGACGACCTGCTCGACGGCCGGCCCCCCGCGGCGGATCGCGGCCACTGTGTGCCGAAAGCACAGACCGTTGGACGATGAAAAGGCCTGCCGGGTCGCGTCGTCCGCTGCCAGCGAAGCCAGTAGAGCTCCCAGGTAGCGATCTTCGGCGTCACGCTGCGTCGCGCATGCCGGGCACACTCCGCGACGGGCACCATTCGTGTCCTCAGTGCTGCGCAGCCCGCGGAGGAGTCCGCCACGCTGGCCGTTACTGGCCGCCGATTCGTCGAGCGTTCGCAGGCTCGTGGCCAAGACCTCGCGGTAGATGATGGCTGTGCCGAGCACGTTGTGCGCCTCGCGCAGCCACCGATACGCGTGTTGGTTACAGAACCCGCGAGCCGCCCTCAGTTGCTGCCGCAATCCCGGGTCGTTCACGTGCTCGTAGGCGACGGACTGCAGCAATCGACCCACCGAGCGCACCGATAGGCGGCATACAGAACACCCCGAGTGTTCGAGCGCCTCGCGCACCTCGAAGGCAGCAGAGTCGCGCGGGGCGGAAGCGTTCACGGCAGCACCTCGCTCGAGAGGTCGCGTGCGGCCTCGAGGATACGCTCGGCAGCTTCGGCACCTTCCCAGCCGACAACTTCCGTCTCATCGACCTCGAGGTCCTTGTACGTCGCGAAGAAGTGTTCGATCTGTCGTAGCCAGTGCGGCCCGACGTCTCCGATGTCCTCCACGCCATCGAAGTGCGGGTCCCCCGCGGCCACGCACAGGAGCTTGTGGTCCACGCCACGCCGATCGCGCGTGTCGAGCACACCAACGACGCGAGCCGGCACGTGGCAGCCAGGAAACGTCGGCTGCGAAATCAGAACCAACGCATCGAGTGGTTCGCCGTCTTCGCCACGCGTGCCCTCGACGATGCCGTAATCGGCGGGGTAGTGCACGGACGAGAAGAGCACCCGATCGAGCCGCAAGTCGCCATCCCGAGAGCGCTCGTACTTGTTTCGACTGCCTCCCGGCACTTCGACCGTGACTTCAACCCACTCGTCCACGAGCCCTCCGTCTCGGCAGCCGGGCCACGAAAAAAGGCCCCCACTGCATGTGTGCACGCAGTAGAGGCCATCAGCCAGCCGTTCTGGCGTTTTACCCGCGCGGGTCGGCGAGCCTCATCGCCTGTTAGCTCTCTGAGTATACCTCGCTAATGACGACCCACCCTCGAATCGAATGGGGTTACGCCCGTTCCGAACCCGGCCCGGCAGAAGTTGATGTTTGTCCGGCGCGGTGACGCGCCGGCTGCCCGCGCGGATGCTCGCGCAGCTCGACACGCCTGCCCAGAGGCGAGCACTGGCTATACGAACCTAAACTTGATGGCTCCCGCGGATTGTTATGCCGGTCAGGGACCCTCAGCTATAAGACCGCGTGTGTCAGTCACGTGGCGCGGCTCGGGCAGCAGTCCAATTCACGCCGGCATTCGCTGTCGCGTTGCGACGACCTGACTCCACGCCACGACGATGAACAACGTCTCCACGATGATCGAAACGACTCTGGTCGGCTCCCACCAGTTCTTGGGAAGCCCTGGCAGTCCCACCGTCTCCTGGGCCAGGTACAGCACAAACGGAAGAGTCACGACCACGACTCCTAGCCACCAGCCCCACCGCCGGTTGCGCCAGACGGCCACGGCTGCGATGACGGCGCCTAGCAAATTGGCGAGAAAGACCCACTCGAGGTAGGCCGCATCGCCGTCGGAAGCGGCGCGTTCGAGCAGGAAATGAGGCAGGTGGAAATTGAGCAAGCCGACTATCACGATCAGCACGATACCGAGCGTTTTGGGTCTCGTCGAAAGCGAATCCTGGATACCCACTGGTCTGCTGAGCTCCACAGCTGGCAGCAGTTCACGATTCTTGTTGTCGCAAGGGACCACGTCTATGTTCAGGCGGCATTGCGCGGCCGAATCAGTGTTGACCGGGTCACAAGCAGCAGCACGGCTGCTAACGCCGCCAGCCCCGCGCCATACTCGAATGGCGCCCCCGGTCCGACGCTGTCCCAGAGTGCACCCGCCACGAGGCTCGCTGGGACGAGTGCAACGCCGGTGGCCGTGGCGTACGTTCCCATGGCGGTGGCTCGCAGTGATGCCGGCACGAGATCGGTGATCACCGCACGACCAACGCCCTCGGTCAGGGCGTAATAGAGGCTGTAGATCAGGAACAGCCCGCCCGCGACCAACGCGTCATCGGCCAGCGCAAAACCCGCGTACACGACCGCGAACACGGCGTAGCCAGCTACGAGAAGGGGCCGCCTGCCCACACGATCAGAGAGGATGCCGGCTGGTGCCGCGAGCAACGCATAGAGCGCATTGAAGCCGAAGTGGGCCAGTGGGATGACCGCGACCGCCATCCCCACGTTCTGCGCACGCAAGATCAGAAACGCGTCCGACGAGTTCCCCAGAGAGAAGAGCGCGGAGATAGCGGTGAAAACGGCGAACGGACGACCGAGGTCGCTGAAGCCCAGTTGGCGGGCGCTGGTGTCCTTGGGCGCTACCGGCCGGTCCTTCAGCAGCCACCAGCCAATCAGCACCGACGCGATGCCCGGAGCTGACGCAAGCCAGAACGCGACCCGCGGGTTATCGCCAGCGAGCGCCAACGTAGCGCTGGCCAACAACGGTCCGATCGCGGCGCCGGCGGTGTCCATCCCGCGGTGAAACCCAAAAGCTCGGCCGCCTCCTGACGCGTCGACGCTGTCGGCGATGAGCGCGTCGCGTGGAGCTCCGCGTATGCCCTTGCCGAGTCGATCGCCGAACCGTATCGCCAGCACCTGGGACCAAGCCGTCGAGATGGCCAGCAGGGGTTTGATGAGGTTCGCCAAGCCGTAGCCAAGGAGCATCAGTGGCTTGCGGCGGCCGGCGCGATCGGAGATCGATCCGGCGAAACACGCACGATGCTTGCGGTGCTTTCGGCCACGCCTTCGATCAGCCCTACAGCCGCGACGGGCGCCCCGAGCAGAGCCGTCAGGAAGATCGCAGGACTGGCACGATCATCTCTGAGCTGATATCGGTGAAGAAGCTGACCAGCCCTGCCGCGAGCACGTTGCGCGGCAGAGCAGCAAATTGACGGTGGCGTCGTCGCGGCGACCGAGTCGGCTAATCCGAAGTCGCGCCGCCGCTGGGGTCGCCCCCTCCCACGTCCGGCGGTTCGGGAGCCAGGGGCACCGAGGTCCGTTCGTCACCAACGCCACCTGGCAGGGCCGCCGCGTTCCCACCTGCCTCGATACGTTCCCGCCGCTGCACCTGCTCGGCGAATGCCTCGAGCTTGGCGCGTGCCTGCGCCAACCGCGCGTGCGCGTTCTTACCACCGGGCGCGCCGAACGGGTCACGCGCGGACGCGTTCGAGCCAACGCTCCAATCGGTCGTACTCGTCCTCGATCTCTTCGAGGGCGGCGAACGTGAACTTGTCCTTGCGGCTTTCGCGAGCAATCTCGTCCTCGAGGCGTTCGGTGGTGTCCAGGAGCTCTTCGTACTCTTCGTCGCGCGCCCGGTTGAGCCTGGAGACCAGATGCTCCTCCCAGCCAGGCTCTGCGGGACCGAGAACCGAGAGCATGGCTTGTCCTCCAAACTCGCGCACCTTGTCAGCGACCTGGCGCAGGGCCTGCTCGGCCGCCTCGCTGCGCGGAAGGACGCAGCAGGCGTCCTGCTGGTACACCGCCCCCAGCCCGCGCACCTGCCGCCAGATGTAGGTGCGCTTGCGCGAAGGTTCCGCGGGCACCGTGTAGACGAGCTGGAGCCATTCCATAGGCGATCGCCGCACGAGCGTTGTATCTGCCGCTTCATGTAGCGACCGCTACATCGGCCGAGCGCAGGAAGCACGAAAATCGCCTTGGAGGGCACGGCGATGCGGCTCGCTACTAGGGAGAGGATCGCTCCGCTCGAAGACGGACAAGTTCTGGTCCCGAGCGGCGATATTCGTAACGTAGCGCCTGCTGGTCGCACGCGAGATCGAGTCGCTGGTGCCGTCCGCCGGCACCGCTTGCTCGAGCGCGCAAACCCGCTGTACCAGGTTGCGTTTACTCCGCCGCTGCAAGAGGTCATATGACGTGGAGTTGCTCGGTCACTCCAGCTTGGCTGACGTTGAGGTCGACGCGCCTGTCCTGCCGCAGACCACAAGCAGCCTGATCGTCAGTGCACGGTGCCCGCGCCGCGGACCACGAGCACTGGGCACGGAGCGTGGTCGATCACAAAGCGTGCCGTGTGACCGATCGATGGTGGGCCACCCAGCGGCCGATCAGGGCAATGTCGGGAGTTCGAAAGGTGACTTGCACGAGCACTGCTCACCCTCGGATCATCTGGCTCCGCTGATCAGGCGACGTTGACGTATGGAACACCTGAACCTGACGACTCACTGGGCAGGCATCGCGTCGCTCATCTGTTTCGCGCTGGCGTATGGCGCGGCAATGGCCGAGGAACGGCTGCAGGTGCGCAAGTCAGTGCCGGTCCTGGTCGCCGCAGCCCTGATCTGGATTTTCGTTGGCATCGCTGCGGCGCAGGTTGGAGCCGCTGCCGAGGTCGCGGATGCTGCGCGTCACACCATTCTGGAGTTCGCCGAGTTGTTGCTGTTCCTGATCCCGGCGATGACGTATGTCAACACGCTCGAGAATCGCGGGCTGTTCGACGTGCTGCGGGTCTGGCTGGTCAGGCGCGGGCTCTCTCTGCGCGCACTGTTCTGGGTGACGGGTGCACTCGCCTTCGTCGTTTCGCCGATAGCGGACAACCTCACGACAGCGCTGCTGCTCGGGGCCGTTGCGTTGGCCGTTGGCCGCGGCCATCCGACGTTCGTGACGCTGGCGTGCATCAACGTGGTCATTGCCGCCAACGCTGGAGGCGCCTTCAGTCCGTTCGGCGACATCACAACACTTATGGTCTGGCAAGCGGGCAAGGTCTCATTCGGCGAGTTCTTTGCTCTTGTCGTTCCCTCGCTCGTCAACTGGCTGGTGCCGGCGGTGCTGATGTCGATGGCGATCCGCGGTGGGCATCCTTCGAGCGTCGACGAGCGAGCGACACTGCAGCCTGGCGCGGTCACGGTGCTCACGCTGTTTCTTGGCACTGTGGCGCTCACAGTCAGCGTGCACAGCGCGCTTGCCCTGCCGCCGGCCGTCGGCATGATGGCTGGCCTGGCCGCGCTGAAGGCTTACAGCTATGTCAACAATCGTGCGCATGGTGAGCCCGCACTCGCGGATGAGCTGGACGATGTCTTTGCCGCCCTGGACGCCAAGCCACCCCCTCGACATGCCGATCGACCGGCGGTGGGCTCACGCGCCGCGGTGGCGGCAGGGGTGGCCGTGGGTGCCGCGACGGCACCTGCGGCCCCGAGCGCCGCGCACGAATTGGCGAACGTCCCAAAGCGTCTGGACGTGTTCGCACTGCTCGAAAAGATCGAGTGGGACACACTGATGTTCTTCTACGGCGTGCTGATGGGTGTCGGCGGGCTCGGCACGCTCGGGTATCTGGCCTACACATCGCAATTGCTCTACGGCGTGCTCGGCCCGACCACGGCCAACATCCTGGTTGGTGTCGCGTCCGCGGTGATCGACAACGTGCCCGTCATGTTCGCCGTCCTGCAGATGTCTCCTGACATGTCGCACGGACAGTGGTTGCTCGTCACGCTCACCGCTGGTGTCGGAGGTTCGCTGCTGTCGATTGGCAGCGCGGCCGGGGTGGCGCTCATGGGTCAAGCTCGGGGCGTCTACACGTTTGGTGCGCATCTCCGCTGGATCTGGGCAATCGCGCTCGGTTACCTGGCGAGCATCTCCACCCATCTCTGGGTGAATGCGCGTTTCTTCTAACGGGCGAGTCGCATACTGCGCCGCGCCGACGGCCTGTCGGCTGACAGGCAAGGGATCTCGTCGCGAGTATCTCGCAGCGTGGTGCTCCCCCCAATCACGGCGCCGAACCAAACTGACTCCTGGAACGACCTTGATCCTGGCGCTATCAGTTGGTCGCCGCCGCACAGGATCGCCTTGCAACGTTCCGTGATGTTGACACTGCGGTTGAGCCTTGCGTCCTAACAATCACGAGGAACCCGGCCGCACTGGGAGATCGCCTCGTTGCCGCTCTCGATCACGCCGGGGGCGACGCGGAGGCGGCCACGCGCACATGACTACTTCGCAGGGCGAGAGTCACTCGGCTAAGTGGCCGCGACCACAAAGGCCGCGTTGACTCAGCAACCGCGTACAGCCCGCAACGACACCGCTCGACCCGAACCCATGGAAGTATGCCCTTCCGCCCTGTTGCTGCACAGGTTGGTGCACGCCGTGCTCGAGACAGCCCAATCTGAACTCGAAATCCGGCTATGTGCACAAGGTCTGCGGACCGGGGAGAATAGGTTCGGCGCATGCGCTTGCGACGCACCAGGGTGCACAATGAACTGAAAATTCCGCGCTTGTGCGCCGGCGACGCACCAAGAAGCGCCGGGATGCAGGTCCGTCGCTGCACCGCAGATGCCGACATCCTGGCTCTTGCGCCGCGCGCGCGGCCGTCTGGCGACCGAATGTCGATGCGGTGGCTTGGTTCGCACCAATGTTTTCGACCAATAGCGTTATGGCGCTTACCCGATGGTGGTGTCCTGGGAAGCGGGGCTTTCGGCTCGATGGCTCCTGCCGGCATGATCGGCTAGGATGCGTGTTCCAGCAGTGCTGGGTGTTGGCAGCGGGTCGAGTGAGTCGCTGTCGGTGAGCTTGGCCAGGGACTCGGCAGAGACGAACGGAGTCTTGCCTGCCTTGAGGGCGACTTCGCCGCTCGGACGAAACGAACTCATCTGCCAGCTTTTTGAAACGCTCGAGCGATTCACACACATGGTCGTTCTCTACCACGAGACTGATGACCGCGACGGGCAGCTCGTGCGTTCTTGGGGAGCGAGTACAGTCGAGCGTGAGTAGCGTGGCGCTGCTGATGGTCCACACGAAAATCAAGGCACCGCTCCAGAAATGAACGCGCGCATCCTGCTGGCTGGCACGCACAGCTCGGTCGGCAAGACGACCGTGGCGCTGGCACTGCTGGCCGCCTGGCGACGCCAGGGGCTGCGGCCGGCGCCGTTCAAGGCTGGCCCGGACTACATCGACCCGAGCCTGCACGCTCAGGCCGCGGGCCGCCCGTCTCGCAACCTGGACACTTGGCTGCTGGACGAGCCCACGCTCCGCGGGCTGTTGCGGCGCGGCACGCGCAACGCTGATGTAGCCGTGATCGAAGGCGTCATGGGCCTGTTCGACGGCATCGGCGCCACGCAAGTGGCCAGCACCGCGGCCGTCGCGCGGGCGCTGGCGTGTCCGGTCGTGCTGGTCCTCGACGTAGCCGCGATGAGCGGGACCGCCGC
>Ga0137368_10001233_pt1 | contig 26935 bp, 40 predicted proteins | sample SagtaG_13_FD_104917 | JGI IMG/M metagenome (GOLD analysis project Ga0137368, IMG submission 104917) | Vadose zone soil microbial communities from Sagehorn Ranch, Mendocino, California, USA - Sage1_L_100_16 metaG | ecosystem: Environmental > Terrestrial > Soil > Vadose zone | place: USA...
GACCCTCTTCGCCGACCTCGGCATCACAACCAGCACCGCAGCATAGACAACCTTTTGTCGATCCGGATTCCTCAAGCGCCTAGCGCTCCGCCAGCTAAGGAGGGCGTACGGCGATGGACGATGAGGCGGTTGGCACGCTGATTATTTGGTGGGCCGTGATTGTCGCCGTCGTGCTCGTCGTCCGGGCGCTGGCGTGGCTGATCGGCTGGCTGGCCCATCTCGTGACGCACTTTGTCACAAGCACCATAGCCCCGCACTGGATACCCATCGTAATCTCGCTGGTTACCCTGGCTATCTCCCCCTGGCTAGTCCCGCTCCTGCTCGATCTCCTCACGCCGCCCGTGCGCCGCACGGGGATTAGGTGGTACTGGTGGAGGCGCAGAGCGGCACTGCGGCGGCGCGGCCAGGCATTCGAGCAAGAGCAACAACGCATAATCAGGGACGCAAAGCGCCGGGCCGACGACATCATGGCCCGGCGTTTCCGATGATCTGAATAGGCCCCGTGGCAGAGGCGCTGCGGGGCCTATTGCGCTTACACTTAAATGCATGGTTTTTTGGTTTCTCGTGCTCATTGTCGGCGGTGTCGGCGCTATCTCTATCCTGCATGGAGCAAAAGCCGTGGGACAACAACGCATCCAAAACGGTCTTGCTACCTCTGAGGTCATCCTCCCACCGGGCACGACCCTCGATCAGTCCGAGCTGATGTTTCATGCCCTCGCGGGCCTCAACATTCCAGTGCGGCAAATGCGCGACAGCTTCGGCCGCCGGACCATAGTGCTGGAAAAGCTCGGGCTTCACGGGAGCACGCATTACCTCCTAAGCTACCCGCCCGACTTTGAAGGCATCATCAAGAGCCACATTGCTGCGATGGTGCCGGGCGTCATGTTCAACGAGTTCGACGCCATGCCGCGTAAGTGGGACTTTGCGCTGACGCTGCACCCGAGCTGGACCGAGGAGGAGCGACCCAGGGAAAAGCTAATCCCAGCGCTGAACAAGTCCCTGGAAGCGCTCCAGAAGGACGAGGCGGCATTGCTTCAGTTTGTCGTCTCGCCGCATGGCCGAAGCGACATGAGCGGCGAGTTCATGGCGTGCGCCCGCGTCGCGGCCCGTGGCGTTCGGACGCGGCCAAAGTCAATCCTGCGGCATATCAAGACGGCGTACGGCAGTCTGGGCGTGTCCACGCGGCGCATACGCCCGGACCACCGCTACCGCATTACCAAGCGCACCGCGCCCCCGCACAGTTGGCCGCTTTACTTGACCAGCCGGGAACTGGCGATACTGGCGGGTATGGCGGACGGGGCGGCCGGCCGGACGCAACTACCGCCGAGTCCGATGGTGCCACGCGAGGGCATTGTGCTTGGGACCTCCAACTACCCCGGCATAACGCGGCCGATTGCAGTGTCAGTTGAAAGCCTCAAGCGGCATTGCTGGATAGTGGGGCCGACCGGTAGCGGTAAGTCCGTGCTGCTGCATCACATTGCCAATCAGATCATCGCGGCCGGGCACGGATTGCTACTGGTCGAGCCCAAAGGCACAGAGGAAGACCTGGCCTGGAACGTACTCCGCAGCATCGAGACGCGCCGCATGCATGACGTAATCTGGTTTGACCCGACCGAGACTGAGCGACCCTGCGGCCTAAACTGCTTGGCCGGGGACCCGGAGCAAGTCACCGGCCATGTCGTCAGCCTGTTTAAGAACCTCTACGGCGACTCATGGGGTCCAAGGCTTGAGGACATTCTCTATGGCGCGGTCATGACGGCGGCCCAAGCGCGCCTGACGTTGTACGACGTAAAGCAACTGTTGGTCAACCCGGAGTTCCGGGCGCGCACGTTGCGCACCATCCATGACACCGAACTACAAACGTTCTGGCAGCGGTTGGAAGACGGGCCGGAGGGAGCCTTAGACAGTGTTATCAACAAGGTCAACGCTTTTCTTCGTCGGCGCGCAATGCGGCGGATTGTGGGCCAAACGGCGGGCTTGAATCTAAGCGAGGTAGTCAACCGCAACAAGATAGTGCTCGTGCCGCTTCCGACCGGCCCGCTGGATGATGAGGCTGTCTCCATGCTGGGCTCGCTCCTGGTGGCGCAGCTTTGGCAGGCCATCCGCACCCGGACGAGCAAAGCTCCGTTCTTCCTGATCGCGGACGAGCTGCAACAGTTCGTCGGCAAGGCCGGGGATTCGCTTGAGGACATTCTCACCATGGGCCGGTCGTATGGCTTGGGCGTGATCGGAGCCAACCAGGACACGGCCCAGAAGGACATTAAGCCCCTGCTTCACACCCTCAAGACTAATGCCCGGTCCAAAATCGTGTTTCAGGTGGAGCCGGACGACGCGAAAACCATGGCCCCGGCCTTTCCGCCACTTGGGGCGGCCGAGCTGCAAGCACTCGGGGAATACGAGGTAGCCGCCCGGCTGAGAACCGATAAGGGTATGGCTCCGGTTACCACGCTCATTACCAACAAGCCACCTGAGCCGACCGGCCACGCGCCCGCCATCATTGCCGCCTCTCGCGCTCTCTATGGCGTGGACGTGGCCGACATTGAAAGCGCCTGGACGATCCGGCACATCAAGCCGGAGACAGGCCGCAAGCGGCGGAGTTATGGATGGGAGGAATAGCAGTATGAGTGACATGGAGGGTTGTGGTTATGGTTGATTTCACTGTTGATCGCGGTGTTGATCGTGCTATTGCTTCCGGTCAACACCCACACGCGCCATCTACAGAGGTCAGAGACGGTGGAGGCGAGCTGGCAGGGTCCTCCAGGACCCGTCCGTACTCGCTCGTCCCTCCCTCGTACGTCCGTGTCCTCTCGACCCTCATTCGCTTCCGTCAAATGACTTCCTCGCAGGTGCGGCGGCTTCATTTTACAGAGGGTACGGAAAGAGGAAGAAGAGTAAGGACACAGCGTTGTTTATCCAACCTACGCACCCGTGGATTCCTTGAACCACTGGACCGGGCGCACGGCGGGCACACTGGCGGGTCCGGTGAGTACGTTTGGCAACCGGCCGCCAGCAAAGCACGGCGGCCGGACCCTCATACGCTCGACATCGCGGAGCTGTATGTCAGGCTCATCGAGCATGGGGCAAAGGTGCTGACCTTTGAGCCTGAGCCTCACAGCTACATTCAGTCCGGACCTGTCGAGCTGAAGCCGGACGCCTACCTACGCATTCAACGGCCCAAGGGTATATACCGGGCTTTCATCGAGGTAGATCGAGGCACCGAGTTCCGGGCGCAACTTGCGGCCAAGATGAAGCGCTACGTCCGGGCACTCCGCCATTGGGACAAGGAAGACGGCGCATTCCCGCAAGTCGTGTGGATCGTGCCGGATGCTGAGCGGCTGGACTTCGTGCAAAGCGTTATCAGGCGACAGAGAGAAGCGGATTTGTTTGTCTGTTACCGTTTTTCTGAGGCTGTCGAGCAACTTCGCGCTTGAGCTAGGAGTGATGGCACCTTGGACCCCCAAAAGACCGACCCTACCAGCGGTAAAGGCTGGGCGCTCACTGGCTTTCTGACTGGTGTCACGGTTTCAATCCTGGCCAACATCGCCCGCATGTACGTGCCACCCGAGCACGCGCCTGCAAACTGGAAGCCACACCCCGGCGCGGTCGCCACAGCCGCATGGTGGCCGATAGCCCTACTCATCTCGATTGAGGTTATCTCGCGCGTGCAATGGCCGGATGGCTTCATCTGGCGGGCTATTCGGTACGGCGGGCTAACCACGGTGGCCGCCATTGCCGCCATCATCAGCTACCGGCATATGTCCGGCCTGCTTAGCGCTTACGGCGAGTCCGGGCTTGGCGCAAAGATTGGCCCACTCGCGGTGGACGGCCTCATGGTGGTGTCGTCCGGCGCGCTGCTGGCCATCGCGGACAACGTCAAGCGCGCCGCCCGCGCCGCCGAGGCAAGCACGGCCGACCGGCCGACCATGACCGAGACCACCACGGAGGCCCCCGTACCGACCTCGGAGACGGACCCGCGCCGGGAGCGCGCCGCCCTGGACTCAGGGCCGGGCTCAGACGCGCCCGCTACGGCCCCTGAGCGCCCGTCTGAGCCGGTGCCGGATGGCGGCGCGGTCATCGGCGCGCTAGGGCCGGAGATCGACCCCAGGGCCGTCCTGGAGGCCCTGAAGGAGCTGGCCGCCAACGGCCAGGCGACGGGACCGGCGCTCTCGGCGGCGCTGGAGCGGCGCGGTGTGGCGCTGTCGGTGCGGGACGCCACCGCCGTACTGAGGGCTGTCCGGCCCAGCGAGGCAAGCATGAACGGCAACGGCGCGGCCGTGGAGCCGACACCCGACGACGAACCGGCCTCCGCGCCGGAGACCGCGCCGCCCGCCGAGCTAGTGACGGCGTAGCACCGCGCCGCGCGCAATCCCCTTCCCTTTCAGGCCCCTATCAATAGCGATGGGGGCCATATCTTTTGTCTGAAACTGTGGATAAATGTATTGTATTTGTCGTACAAATGGAGTACATTAGAAGCATACAGAACAAAGCTGTAGACCCTTGAAAAGCCCCATTACCCAGCACCGGAGCCACGCCGTTAAGGAGCTGGCCGAGCGACTGCCGGGCGACACATCAATGTAAGCGGAGAACTCAAGCACGAAAGAGTACATCGACCGCGAAACCGGGGAGATCGTGAAGCTCACTAAAGCTCCACGACTCCCTAAGAAGAACCGCCGAGTCATGGTTAAGACCCATTGGCATACGGCCGCTGAGACCCGATACATCAACGCATCACGTAATCGGGCTCGGAAACATCTTACAACCTTGCTGGTGCTCTTTGCAGTCGCCGCTGCGGTTCTTCTTCTGGGGGGCGGGCTTTAGCCCTGCCCCTTCCAAAGCAAGCCAACCTAAACGGAGAACCCTATGCATGGAAAACCCCTGGGGCGACGAGATCATTTACCGCTACACGTCGGAGGACGCCATAGAGGACGGCACCAAGATAGAGATTGCGCCGCGCCTCTACTGCACCACCCACCTCGCGCGGCGGATTGCACCGTCACGAGAGACGGAAGCCGGGTTTGACCCTGAACGACTCAAGTGCCTGATGGCCTACTTTGTCACAAAGCGCCGTCAGCGAATCTTCTTTGACCCAGGTGCAACGGACTACCCCGAAGAGGCGACCGAGGACTTTGTGATGTACAAGGTCGGCGACGAGCGAGTCTGGGGGATTGAAGACGGCGAAGGATTGCACTTCATCCTTCCCGAAGACTATTAAGCAGGAGACGATTGAAACGCTCCTTATGTGAGTGTATTACATAAGGAGTAACAGACACACTAACCTAACCCGAGGGAGGGAGCCGGGCGGCCCCTCCCTCATCATCGGAGAAGCATGAGCCGAATCAGATTCCAGGTGGACACCACTACCGAGATACGCGACCGCGCCAAAGAGGTTGCCCGCAGGCGCGGAATGAAGCTAGTCCCGTTTATCCATGCATTGCTCGCCAGGGAAGACCCGGAGCTAGCCCGGCTGATCGAAGAACAGCTAGGGATTGGGGTTAATCGCCGATAGCGGAACTGGCCCGCCGTGGCTGGTGCTACACTCCCGCAAACCACAAGCCAAGCGGGAGGCTTACGGTGGGTATCCGCACTGTTCACGTCAGCGACCTGTCGGGTAAGCAAGCCGACGAACAGGCGCTCGGTAAGCTCATCATCCACGAGCACCCCTCGTATGCGACCCCTATCACCCTGGAAGTGCTCCCGGAGGAGATTGGGGATCTTCCCGAGTCCGAGTCGTATGTCAGGCTGGAGTACGTACCGCCGGGCGAGACCAGAGGTCAGAGCGTCATCCTGCCACTGGAGCGGTTCGACAAGCTCGCCCAGGCCGAAGACATGAACGCTGTGCTCTTGCGCGCCATTGCAGAGACTCACCAGGAGCGCGGGCGAGCAGCTCCCCCACCTACCCGCCGACGCGGGGAGGGCGGAAGACGGGGCCGTACCGACTATGCCTCCATCACCCACGCCGGCGAGCCTCATCGGGGCCGGATCACAGAGGAAGAGAAGCGCATTGTCCGTGAGCGCCTGGACGAGGTGAACGCCCGGCTGCGCGAGAGAGGTCAGCGGGAGATCGACCCGAAAGACCCGGAGATGCGGAAGCGCTACGGCTTCGGCTAGCCCTGGCGCGCCCGGCCGGGGCCACGGGGTTACAGGGGGTAGGATTGGTACTCGTTGACAAAGCGCTACGCAACGCTTTTCGTCCCGGCAAAGAGCTGGATGACCCGTTCCTGTTTGCAGGACGACAGGAACAAATCATCGAGCTTGCCCAGAACTTACAGGTCGAGGGAGTCTGCCCGATCATCTACGGGGCGCGGGGCCTGGGGAAGTCGAGCCTTGCCCTTCAGGTGGAGCGCATCGCCAAAGGCGACGTGACGCTACTTGAGAATTATGGCAGGCGCACGTTGGCTCTGCCGTCCGAGGACACCTACCTCGCGTACTACGTACGGTGCCTCGACTCGATGCCGGATACGCGGAGCATTCTCCAGAAGGTCATCAACCTGTTCAGTGAAACGCCAATGAATGAACCGCCGGGACCCGAGCAACTAACCGGCCGGACAACCACACGGCGGTTCACCCTCAAGCTCTTTCAGTCGGAGAGTCAGCGGAGCTACGGTCCTGCTGATAAGCCGACCGTTTATGCTGAGCCGTCGCTTGATGAGAAGTTGGTTGACACGGCGACTCGGCTGTCCCGGGCGCATGACAAACCCGTGCTCGTCATTATCGACGAGCTGGACCTCGTGCGAGACACCGGCGGCCTTGCCTCCTTCATCAAGAACGCCTCGTCCCTCGATTTGAAGTTCATCCTGGTTGGCATTGGGCAGAACGTGTCTGACCTTCTGGGTGACCACCAGTCAATTGAGCGGATCATCGTCCCTATCCATCTGCCGGTCATGAAAGAGCCGGAACTCATCCAGATTGTTGACCGCGCGATGGAGAGGCTAGCCGACTTAGGGCTTCACTACGCCTTCAACCGAGCCGCATCCCTGAGCCTCGCCCGCTTGGCATCCGGCTTTCCATGGTTTGTGCATGTGATTGGCCAGGCAGCTCTGCTGGTCGCTCATGACGCGAACCAAAGGGTGGTCACAGCCAACGATGTGGAGACCGCAGTAACTTCCTTAGCGAGCAGCCGCTTTGCTCAACAGTTCCGCGATCGGTACTACCGAGCAGTCCGGGACTCCCGCAACCGGGAGACGGTACTGCGCGCTTTCGCCGCTTGGCCTAACCAGAATATTCCCACCAATGAGGTCTACCCAGTGCTCCGGCAGCTCGGCATCTCAAATCCCTCTCCGTACGTGCGCGAACTCACCTCTGAGCGCTACGGGCTCATCTTGCTCAGACCGCCGTATCAGGAACGCGGTGCCTGGCGATTTGAAAACGAGATGTTCAAGGTCTACGTGAGGGTAAGCCCAGGAATCTTCGGTGTCGCTGAGCCGCTTTGCAGGGCTTGGCATGCTCAGTTCGACGGGACGGCGTTTGCCGACGCTGCCGATCCCGTCATCCGGACGTAGGCGCGTTTGCCTTGTGACGCATTCTGAGGGCTTCTAAGCGGCGGTTTTGTCTGGAGGTGAATTGGTCTCGCCTCTGACCCTGCAAGCAGTTTCTAGGGCTTCTCCGCGCGTCAGACGAGGGCAACTGCGCGAGCGTCACTCTCCAGCCTGCACAGCCATGCAAAGTAGGCTGCTTTGCGCCTGCCCACCTCGGCCGCCGTGTCAGCCCACCGCTCGACGTTGACCCCACGCCACACCTGCTGATAGATGTACTTGGTTACTTCCGTCCGGAGCTTTTGCGCGACCTGTACGGCCGTCTTTTGGACCTCGGCGAGCTTAGAAAGGAATTTGAGCGTGCGCTCCCATTCCGCTTTGGAGCACGCGGTTGCAAACCAGAACGCCGGCTTGTCCTTTGTCCTGGCGATCTCCGCCAACTCCCGGAGCTTGCTTAAGTGGCCCTCTCGAATCAGCATCCGATAGCGGTTGCCTTTGGCCTGCCGCCAGAAGTCGGAGCCAACGTTAAGGCTGTCGATCTCCCCCGGCAGCTCTATAGAAGTATTGTTTGTGTTACTAACACTTACTTCTATAGAACTTGTGCTTTGCTGCTTAGCGAGAGAGGTCCGGCGGGCGGCTAGCTGTGCGTTGATGTGGTTCATCGTCGTATCGTCCTTTCAGGGCGCATCGAATAGAGCCTATGACATAGGCCATATCACGCCGTTACTTCTATTGATTGGACGGCTGAACCGCGCGGACTAGCCGTTTCGATTGTGGGACCAAAATAAAAGGCCCCTCTCGGAGCCTTTGGCGGTGGCCTTGTGTCGTACTAAGACAAGCTTAATACGACGTTTGCTTCAGGTCAATACCCTTAAGCTTGCACGCCAAAAACTACCGTGTTTGGTAACTCCAGTGTGGGCTTGCTACGACACAAAGCCACTCTGAAGTTGCACACAGCATACCGCTAAAGCTTGGTTTTTATCAAGCTTATGCTCAAGATGACCCCTCGATGGGTACGAGTATTTCCGACAGTCCCCTACTGACCTATCGGTAATCGCAGTGACATCCGCTTCGACAAGTAATCGTCGATCGCCGCTTGCACAATCCGGTAGTCCGGTACGTCATGCTCAAAAGCGTGCCGGCGCAGGTCCTTGATCGAATCCGGCCGCAGGTATGTTGCATAACGCTTCCTGGCCGGGTTAGGCGCGTGTTTCGTTGTTTCCATGTTTCCCTCCTCATTACCTGTTATCGTGCCTTCTTGCTGGCATGCAGTCATGCTTACACTTCACACGTCTGTCGGCGATCCCCTGCTCTTTAGGTACTCGTCCACGGCTGTCTGCATTACCTCAGTGGCCGGGATCTCCTGATCGAAGGCATACCGCTTGATGGCTTTGATCGAGGTGGCGCGCAGGTATGTGGTGTACTGCTTGTCTCCCGAGCTAGGTTGAGGCTTTGGAGCCTGCTTACCCTCTTGCTGGTCTGCTGGCATGCCTGCATGCTGGCTTACGGCCGAGGGGTCGTCAGCCGGACGCGGCCGAAGCGGCGTCGGCACTACGGTCTCGCGCGGAGTCTCCGTCAACGGATTGCGGGCCTCAAACTTTTTTCTTGCCATCTACTAGGGTTCTCGCTAATTCACGATATGTGGTGCTGCCGGCATGCGTCGGGTCATACAACAAGATCGGCTGACCCTCTGATGCGGCCTCCTGGTGTGCAACATGCAATCCGACCATAAAGGGGTACACCAAGCTCGGCGAATGCTCCTTGACCTGCTCAATGTACGCTCGATGGATGTTGGTCTTTGGGTTCACCTTGGTCAACAGAATGCCGTTTACCCGCAGGTCTGGGTTGATGGACCGGGCGTCGTCAATCATCTGTAGTGCGTCGGATAAGCCGCGTACCGCAAGGTAATGGGCCTCAAGCGGGATGATGATCTCGGTGACGTAGGCGAGGATATTCCAGATGAGGCCCGACTCCTGCGGTGGCGAGTCAATGATGATGAAGTCGTAATCTGACTCAACCGGAGCCAAAATATCGCGCACGAGGCCGTAGCGTGGTCCCTTCATGCCGGGTATGTTGTCGGCGAGGTCGCGGTGTGACGGTAGAAGGTCAACGCCGGAGGCCGTTTGTAGTATCACGTCCCGCGTGTTGACCGTAACGTCATTGAGCAAGTGGGTAATGTTCCGCTCCACGGCGTAGGGGTCGATCCCGAGAAACGCGGTTGCGCTGGCCTGCGGGTCGAGATCCACCACGAGCACGCGCAGCTTGTCTTGGACATGGAGTGCTGCCGCCACATTTACAGCGGTGGTCGTCTTCCCTACTCCCCCTTTGGGTATCGCAACTGCTATTTTTCGCGCCATGGGCTGTGTTTCCTTATGGGTATGCTGGCATGCCTGCATATGGGGGCGCGCCGCTTACCTCTTGTATTCAAGATATGCTCATGCCCGTATGCAGTCAAGTTATCATGCTTGCACAGGGGCATAATGGCTTACAGGCATGCCCATATAACGGTATGCCTGCATATGGTTATGCCGATGTAAAGTCATACCTGCATACTGGCATGCAGGCACTTAAAGCGGTATAATTCTGAAGGAGCGAATAAAGCTATATGAATCCCACAACCTTAGAATCCGAGATCGCCAAAGCGACCAAGCGCTACGTAAAGCAGGAGTGGCGCTTGGACGTTTCGACGTTTGAGCGGACGGGGGACCGGGCCTGGGTCCGGCTCGCCGGACGCATCCTCGACCGGCCCGGCGCAACCATGCCTGTCAAGGGTTTACAGATCAGGCGCGGTCGCTAACCCCGGAGAAGGGGGAGAGGCTCAGCGCCGGTGGCGCTGAGCCTCGTTATACTACGTGCATTGTCCCTGGGTGTTGTAGTGAGACACCCTACGGAACTGATAGCTCCAGGTGGCCGTTCTGGAATGGCTGGGCATCAGCAACACTGGCATATGGGTGGTAGTACAGTACTCCGCCCGTTTTCCAGACCTGGCCGTCCGGCAGCAGAGCGTTGAAGGTCGCTGTAGTCGTCAGTGTCTCAAATCCGCCAGTATCGAGCGTGATGCGACCATCAGGGTAATAGCTCATGATGACCGTGCTAAACAGTGTGGCATTCACGCGGTCACCGACTTGTGCCAGGTGTACGTACCGACGCTTCCCGCCCGTAACACAGACCTCAATCGGCTTGCCGGTAGCGGTAGCAGCCGAGGCTTCCGCGTAGTTCACTGCACTGCGCCCCCTTGCACCCACCGCTTAACGGGCAAGCGATACCCGTGTGGGAACCCGACAGAGGTGCTATCAAAGTCAACGCGCGTGCATTCCGGCGTCTCCTCGTCCACTCCCAGGACCATGGCGTACTCGTACGGGAAGGCGCAGCCATCGTCGTGGCTGGGGTCCGCGTACTGGTCGCCTTCCAGGTCAACGAGGTCGCCCTCCTTCAGCTCCTCGACAGCCTTCGGGCTGGTCTCGCTTTCGCTCATGCGGTTTGCCCCCATTGGGCTCGTTGGCTTACCCATGCAAGCCGACGCCCCGACTAAACCCAAAAGCAGGATTAACCAAGGCGTCAGCTCGAAAGGGGAGGGGAGCCGTCAAACGACGGGGGCATTTCAAAGACTTTAGTTAAGGTACCACGTTTTGCGTAATTGTCAACCGTCGCACGCGCCAATCATGTCAAGAGTCTCTACAGATATAGACCGGCCGGAGATCGGCAGCGAAAAGATGGTCTAGCTATGTTTCGCCTTCCCGCCAGATAGAGAGTGGGTCGCCAAATACTTATTCGACGACAGTCCTTGTGCTTTCCGGCCCTAGAAAAGCCGGGCGGGTTACGCTACAATTTGTCGGCTCAAGCACGCCTGAGCTGGCAGAGTCCAGCTCCGACCTCCACGGGGAGGCAGCATGGCACGCAAGAAGCGTCAGCCGAAGGGCGAGGAACTTCGGGATATGTACGCGAGTTCTGCGCCGCGCTCGGATGGTACAGCCTTCAGCGAGAAGACGAAGAGCAGGGAAAAGGACCAATCCAAGGTCGATATACTCTTCAACCGTGGCACGGAAGACGGCAGGCAACACGGCCACGTCACGGAGTCGAGGGACGAAGCCGGGGACCGCACGTACCACTACGCACGGGACAGTGAGGGCACCGAGTACATCGACGACAGCAAGACCCGGCGCGACTGACGCCGTACCTAGCTGGTAAGGGTTAGGGGGCTCGTACCTCCTAGCCCTTACCCATATGCAGGCTTGCTCGACGAGTCAAGTTAACCTATCAGGGTACAGCCATGAATACTGACAAGAACGCTCTTTACGGCGGCGACTCGAACACCGAGAAAATCTATGACGCCCTATTCGCCAGTCAATCACTGGAGGGCCATGAGGCTCATTTGCGCGGGTATCTCATTGAGCAGCTCGCCCGGTATGAGCGAGAGCCGGATAGGGGCGACGAGATCGCTTACACAATTGCTGGGCTCATGTCCACTCCAGCAGTCATGAATCTCCACAAGGACGATCCTTACCTGGAAATCCTTCAGCTCGCAGGCGAGCTTGAGCTACCACCGGGTCAGCGGGCTGGCGCAACGTGGGAGGAGTTTGCGTCCCTGGTGCATGCCCTGCCAGTCAGATAACCTCACCAGGCTCGTCGGGAAAGACGTATTAGGTGGTAGTCTTCCGCCCGTCGTCGGGGGTAGGGGAGGATACCGCTTTGAATATCTGGGACGAGCGCAAGCTATCCAAGAGCCTACGGATTGCGCTAAAGGAACTCGGGTTGTTCCGGGAAGAAGCAGCACGGTTGAGCGATACCCTATGTGCCGTGGAAGGGGACGGCGACCGCGCCGACACACAGCGGGAGCGCGGGGAATCCTGGACGGAGATCGTTGAAGCCCTGGACACGACCCGAGAAGTATTGGGTGATGCCCTGGATGGCATTGAGCCGCTTCTGACGCCCGGGAGCGCGGTTATCTAGACTTGCGGTGGGACGTGCTCTAGGTCTCTCACAAACCGCAAACCATCCTGCCAGTGCCCAATGGCAAGGTGCTCCAGCAAGGGGCTGCGCCGCCTTGGCTGATTGACGTTAGGCCGCCCCTGACGCGCAATGGGGCCTCGCCGGCGACCGGCCCAGGTCAGCACGCACATATCCGTTGCCCTGGTCATGGCGACGTAGAGCAGCCGGCGCTCCTCGTCAATCTTTCCCTTGGGCGGGGGCATTGGGACCATCCCGTCTTCGACCCCCATCACAACCACTGTATTGAGGGTCAGGCCCTTGGACCGGCCCATTGTCATCATACGAACGGCATCAATCGCGCTGGCAGCCAGGTCCTTACCGAGCGGCTCAAGGTTCCTCAAGAGTGTCTCAAGCCCATCGGTAGCCAAAACGTTCTGCCCCACCGTTTGTATGAGTCGGGCGGCCTCGTCGCTTAGAAGGCTGCGGTCGAGCTGGTCAAGCAGCCAGCCCGCCCAACCGCGGTCATCCAGCGCCACCGCCTCCAGGTCAATCTCCTGGAGCGCATTCAGCGTATCCTTGACCACACCGCCAACGATCCTGGCCGCTGCCGGACCATAGGGATAACCCACCTCGTGAAGGCGGAGCAACGCCTCGCCGAAGGTTTCTTCTTCGGAGCAGTTCTCCCACACGTAGTCAATGAAGCTTGGCCCCACTCCTGATGTGAGGTGGAGCAGCGTCCACCACGATAGCGAGTCGGTGTGTTCGAGCACCAGGTGCGAAAAGGCAATGCCCCGGCGCATCTCGGGTTCTTGTAGTGCCTGAGTTACCCAATCCGTTGAGGCCAGGCTGATACCCTGCGCTTCCAGGGCGGGCCGCAGGGCGGTTGCCCACCGGTCCAGATTGGACCTGACGAGGACAGCTATCTTGGCGGGCGGAACGCCTTGGGCTAGGCGGCTGGCAATGATGCGTGCCACCCCCGCCACTTCGGCCTGGCTACTCTTGAATTTCAGGTGCGCGAAGCACCCTTCCGGGGTTTCCGGCGTTGACACGAGGGGCGGCTTGGCCGGACGCCCCGGCTCGCTCTGGATCAATGAGTTGGCTGCCGCGAGGATTGCGCGTCCGCAACGCCGGCTGACAGACAAGGGGTAATCACACTTAGTGTCAAACTCCTCATGGAAACGCCGGATACCAACCGGCGCAGCCATCCTGAAGCTGTAAATCGACTGGTCATCATCGCCAATCGCCAGGACGCTAATGCCGTCCTCTGCGACCAGGCGGATCATCTTGATGTCGGCTTCATTGAGGTCCTGGTATTCGTCAACTAGCAGTACGTCGAGATCAACCGCGTCCGCGCCCACGTCCTCCAGCACCAGCCCGGCCCGGTAGGGAAGCTCGGCCAGTAGCACATAGCCAAACACCATGCGGTGTCTTGACCAGAGGCCCGTGTAGGCTGAGCGCAACTCCGGGCGGAGTTCACAATACAGCTCCTGCTCAGGATCGAGGGACTCCCATCCCGCCGCCATCTCAAGTTCGAGTTTATAAACCACTGTCGGTGTAGCGTCCCTGTGGCCTGCCGCTCTTAGCCGCCGGGATAGATGGGGCCGGACAAGCTCCTTGGTCTCCCAAGAGTCAGGAATCCGCAGAGGCATGGGTAAACCTGATCCCTTGGTCTTCATGAGCACGCTCAGGGCAAAGGAATGCACCGTGGCGGGTGGATTGACGCCCAAGCCCTCCAGCTTGGCGTCACCCATCTTCTGAGCGAACTCCGCCGTGGCGGCTCTGGTAAACGTCAACATCCGCGCCTTTAGATCCGGATGTTCAGATGCCAGACGTTCGAGAAATGCCACGCTGGTAAAGCTCTTGCCGGTTCCTGGTCCGGCCAGGACGCGAGCATGGCGTGATGGGTCGTGACCCAGAAACGCTTGCTGCTCGCCGGTTAGAGTGAGTGGCCGCATTGAACTCCTCTCGGGGGAGGCTGGGGGACTGACGGGCACGGCTCCACGGCCGTGGACGCTTTGTGGCATATACGGCAGAAATCCCATTACCGGGAGTGATTATACCTTGGGTAAACCTTGCTCCGATAACTACGGCTAAGCGTTTCTAAGTAGAGGGTCTTGCCGATAAACAGCAGATGACCTCTCCCCCAGGGGAGGGGAGAGGTCATGGTGAGCCTTGGCGGATTAGCTGGTCAGATGAGGCCAATCCGCCCTAATCGAAGAGGCGGCGCAAGCGTTCGGCGGTGGTCGGCGGGGACTGCTCGTCCCTGAGCTGGGCCGCCCATTGGCGGTACTCGTCTGGGCTCATTGAGCCTCAGTCAACTATGGACCGACCACTCACCGAGCAATGGGTCTCGCTGGTCGCCGTCGAGTCGCTTTGGGAAGAAGACCACGCCGTAGGTGAGGAAGCTCGCCCCGAGCAGGCAAAGCTCATCCTCCCGCCCGTCCCGCATGATGCGGCCACCGAGCCGGAGCATCTGGCCGTAGACGTGTGCGAGCGACTTCAGGGCCGCAACATGCTCAGGGCTGCCGTCACCGTAGTGTGACCCGATGGCGCTTACCCGGTCTTGCATGGCCGCAATGGTCTTGAGTGCTTCCGGGGTAATGTCCAAGTGGCGATTCTGCTCATCGGTCATGCCGGCACCTCTCTTGGTTTCGTGACGGATTGGGGTTGCATTGCGCTAGTGGGCGCGTTACCCGTGACGTTCGGACGAGTACGGCCCGCGGTGGTGCGGCAGCAGCTCGTCGCCCTCGGCCGGTAGGTCGTCCGGCCGCTGCCCGCGACGGCGCCGCCAGTAGAAAGCTGCTACCCGGTCGGTTGCCCCGTTGCGTTCCTCGCGGTTCGGATAGGCCGTCACTTCCACGTCGCCCTCGACGTAGACGGCCAGGCCGTAACGGTCCTCGCCGTCGTAATGGGCGACAATGACCAGCGGCCAAGAGCCAAGGTCCCAGCCGTCGCGGCCCCAGGAGGACACGTCATACCAGCCGTGGCGTAGCGCTCCCAGCCAGTCGTAGCCGTCGTACCAAAGCGAAACCGGGAGGGGAGGGAGATCCTCCGGGGATAGCGGCGGGCGCTCCTCGTCGGTCATATCCGCGCCTCCTCTGGCGCATCAAACGCGCCGGGATCGATCTTGATGGCTTCCTCGCTCCAGACCTGCTCGACATGCTGGAGGCTCGGCCGCTTGAACCACTGGCGGGCAATCGTCTTGTCCGCAAAGAGGGTGTGGTATTCGGTCCCGTTCTCGGTTACGGCGATGACGAGCAAGTCGTAATGGCTGTAAGCCCCCGCGCGCTCCACGGGATAGAGCGTGATCCGTTCAACCTCGTGCGCGTGCCGACGTAGCCACCCCAGGTTTACGACGTTGCGCCGCCGTCCGTTCGGGTAGATCACAAAGGCCGGCATGGTCTACACCTCCGCCGTCTGTGCTGGCTTGCGCCAGACCATCCATTGCCACTGCCACCGGGAACCGCCCTCATGGTCGAGTGACCGACGGCGATTTTCCTCGATGACCTCGGAAAGCGGGCGGCCGTTGACCTTGGATTGGCTCAGGTGCTCTTTGCAGACCCGGCCGACTCTCTGGGCCTTGGCTATGGCGTCATTGGTGCAGCGCTTGTAGCCGCACTGACGCGCCAATGCGTCCGGGTAGAGCCCTCGTGACCATCCCGGCATCCAGCCGTAGAAGCAGGCGGCACACTCCGAGTCGGAGTTGCATTGCACCGTCCCGCAGGCGAGACACGCGGCGGCGTTATGCATCACTACCGCCGTCTCGCCTTCATGGTGGCGGCTGACGTTTCCGGCTCGGCCGCACCAGACGCACCCTACGCCATCCCGAACCAGATGATACCAATTCGGATAATCGTAGGGCACCCAACGGCCGCCGGGTGATCGGGGCGGGCTCGAATCGTCCTGAACTGGCAAGGGATTACCTCCCCGCAAATTGGCAAAGGGACATAATGGTTATGCCTGAGCGGGGCGGGGAGGTCAATATGGCTTTAACCAGCCCTCAATCTAGGCATGCGGTTTAGTGCTCTTTTACCCTTGAAAATAGTTATGGCTGCCCCACAATGAGAATGTCCCGCCGCCGTCGATTAGCCGAAAACATGGGGGCGCCGAAACGCGCGTTTCCATCGGCATATCCAGCGAGCGGGGTATCACTAGCCGCACCCCCAGAGCCCAATACAGCAAGGGGCAGCGCCATGCCACAGAGCGCCGGCCGGCAGCCGGGCGACCTAAAGTTTCGGGTCCGCTGGGTACTTCGTGAACGTGCCTCAGTCCTGGCGGACGAGTGGCGCGTTCGTAGCCGGGATCAGTTCGACCAGACCGCAGGCTTTCTTGTTACGGCGGTTGACATCCCTGACGGTGCCGCCACGGTCGATATCAGCTACTACACCCCGCCGAACCGGCCGGAACGCCACCTGGACGATGCTGAATATCGACGCCTCCTCGCGCAGTTGATTGAGCCGCTCACCCGAGCGGGCCTGTGCGCCGAGCAAAGCCAGGTGGGTAATGTTATCGTCCGCTTCCCATCGGAACCGGCATGATCGGCGCGACCCAATAAGGCTCTGGGCTGCTTTATAGACAGCCCGCCAAACAGGAGGATACGTCCATGGCGACTTTGGAGGAGCGCAGGCTTGTCAAATCACTGCGTATCGCGGCAAAGGAACTCCGCCTGTTCAAGGAAGACGCTCAGCGGTTGAGTGACCGGCTATCAGCAATCGAGGGCGATGGAGAGCGCGCCGAGGCTCAGCGTGACCGTGGAGACGCTTGGAGCGAACTCGCAGATAGCATCGACACGGCGGCCCAAGAGGTAGAGGACGCGCTCGAAAGCGTTGAGTCCCATTTCTAGGCGCGCCATAGGAAGGCGGCGGTGTGCTATAAGTACAAGCTACGGCGCGACTAAGCGCCTCGTACTTCCGGCGAAAGAGCGTGAGTCCGCCTGGCACGGCACGAGCTGAAAGGAGACGAGATGCAGGAGCCCAAGTGGGGCGATCCCGGCTACTCGGCCCCCGTTCCCCCCAGGCCTAAGGCCGGCGGCGTTCAAAAATGGGTGCTCTGGGGAGTACTCGCACTCGGCGTTGTTGGACAAGTCCTCTACTGGTGGGCAGTGGGCGGGAATACCGATACCAATAATGACGGGTGCATCGACGGCAGTGAATCGCCGTACGCCCACGGGTGGTGGGCGCTGCCCTGCTTTCTGGTCGCTGTCATCGCCGCTGTGCTTGCTTTTATGGTGTATCGGCGCAACCGGCCACGACCGCCCAAGATGGCAACGGTCATCCTTGCCCTGACCATCGGCAACGTTGCCTGGCTCGCGCTCCTACCACTTGGCGCCGCCTGCTGGTAGCAGATTGATGGCCCACCCCAAGCCCTCTGGCTGGACTCCGGTCCGGCCGGGGGCTGCTTTCGTTCCGAAGCCATATATTGGACTCCGCTATCGGTTAACGGAGTCCAGTTCGCCTTTTGGCTTGCTCAAGCCAAGAGCGCCGTAAAAGATACAATGTGCGACGTAAGTTCCTACAGCTCCCCTGCTCTTGCCGCCTACCCCTGTATGTTGAACTCCTCGCCGCGCAGGCGGACGGCCTTTCGTGCCGCTGGCTGTTCTACATCGGCGGCCACGGAGTCGTCCCAGAAGTCCCCGAGGAGGGGCGGGCGGTCGCCAAACAGCACTTCGTAGCTAAGCATAGTGGCGGGGTTTGCGCCTACTTCCTCAAAGTTCTTAGCCTCAATGTAGACGCATGGTACTTCATTGATGCCCGCGTGAAGCAGGGCTGCCGCGCGGTGATAGCCATCGCGCAGAAAATCGCGGCCATTGTAGTGAGCCACCTGTAGGTAGCTGGTGCCCATCGAGACCAGGAAGGTAACGGCAAGCATCGACATCGGCTGCATGCCCTCTTCCGGAGCTACTAACACCTGCTGTACTTGAGTACCGGCTATCCGAAGATTGGGGTTTAGTGATGATATCGTGTAGCCCTTTTGGTCGACATCGCCGATGAGGCCTTGTGGCGGGACGGGTTGCTCACCGGGGAGACAGAACTCAGCAAGCATGCTCGGGTCGTCTATCACTGGCCGGACGCGTTCTTCCAGGCCATCCACGTTAACCGCCTTCTGGAACGCAATAATGCGGCGCAGATCGACAACCTTTACGCTCCAGGTATGCGGGGCGAACGCTGTTTTCAGTAGCGGGTTCTGGGCGAGACCTTCAATGTCGAGGTGCAGGCCATGTGTATCCAGAATGCTCGTTTCTGGCGTGTACTTCTTTCGCTCATCTACGGCAGTTTTCTTTGCTTTGAAAATGCCTTCCACGCGTGTGAGATCCTCGCCCGGCGCGGGGTTCCGTCCAAGTAGCAGATGTATTGCTTCATTGTGAGGGACCCAACCGATAAGGGCTCGGGTCTGCCGTTGAGCGATGGGCTCGCCATGGACCAATACGGTTGGCTCTCTTGTGCTCATTCTGTGCTGACCTCCGATCGTGTTTAAGTTCCTCAGCTTAGCTAGGTGAATGTATCACACCCCTCATGTTCGATGAAAACGCCGACCTACCCGCCGTACACCTGACTATGTGTGCCAATATCAAGGAAGATGATATCGGCCTCCGTCTCGATGTAGATCACCCGGACATCACCCGAGACCGAGAAAGCCCGGTAGCCTGCGAGCTGGCCGGTCAGTGCGTGGTCGTTGAGCGGCACTCCCCTAACCCCGTCCATAAACAGCCGGAGTCGATCATCAAACTGTCCGAGGAGCTTTGCGTCAGTGGCGATTCGCTTCCGAAAGTTCTTCTCAAACTGGCGGTGGCGCTTAATCGCCTTCCGCATTGCGGAGATCGGTTAAGAAGTCGTCGGCCGTCTCATACGCGGGCAGCTCCCCGGCGGCGTTCTGCGCCAGAGACTCAATGGCAAACCGATGCAGCCGGGCGGCGGCCGCGGGCGTCGGCTCTCCCCACTCGTCACCAAAGCTCAAGGTCCGTCCCTCCGCCTCTGCTTTCGCCCAGACCCGGATGTATGCCTGCGCCGAATCAAAGCCAAGTCTCTTCGCCTTCGCGTCGAGCTGCTCCCGAATGGTGCGGTCGATTGGAATGTGTAGCGTGGTGGTTTCATTCATACACAAAACATATATCAAATGGACATGACTGTGTCAATGACTACCCGGAATCGTAACAATCAGGTGCAGTATCGTAACAATGTGCGACGATAATGCAAAGATATTGCGACGGTACCCGGTGAAGATTCGAGGTTTTTGTTCCTAGCAGGGTTGGCAGTCTCAGCGTTGTGCGACGTTCCCTACTCGACCGAGCGACAGTCCCAATGCCCGATAATGCGGCTCGAAGAAGTATGAGGCCCGCGTCTGGACGATACGGACCTCTCTGTGTGGACTTTGGGAGTCGCATAACAGAACTCCGCCGCCTCCAGGCAATGGGGCCGGGGTGGGACGCAGCAAACCTACTTCAGGCCGTAGCGCTTCTTGGTCTTCTCGTCGGCCGGGTCGAGCATTGGCTTGCCCTCGGCGGCGAGGCGCTTGTTCACTACGTCGAAGTGCTCACGGACGTAGGCAGCTTCCGCTTCCGTTACTCTCCCCCGGTGCGGGGTGCCTGCATGCTCCGGCGAGCTATAGTCGATCTTTCCTTCCTCGGCTCTACGCCCGCGCTTCGGAGCCTCGGCGGTCTTGGCGGCCGCGACGTTGGCGGGGTGGGCTTTATCCATGAACGGCTGAAGGGCCTCTTCGAGCCGCTTGCGGTTAGCCTCGGCCAGGTCAATCGACCACTCGACTCCATCCCACGTAAACCGGACTTCCTCAGCGGGCGACGATCCATCAAGGTCATCCGTGATGACCACTGTGCGGGCCACTGGCCGCCTCCCTCGGTCGGCGTTTGAGGAAGTCTAGCACTGCGGTAAAGCGTAAGGCCCGCGTCTGGCTGGTGCGGGCCTGAGTCGGTTACTCCCCTTCCTGCTCGGTCTCGTCGCCCGGTTCGACCACCTCGCCAATGTGTATGTCGTTAAGCCAGGGCTGTGACTCGTAGGGCAGCCGAACCCGGCTCACGACGAGCTGACCAGCCTCAAAGCCATGAATGGACAAGGCTTTACCTCCCCGCGAATTGGCAATGGGACATATTGGTTATGCCTTAGCGCGGAAAGGCGGTCAACATAAAACGGAAGCGTCCCCGGTTTTGGGCCGGCTGCCCGGCTGCTTTGTTTTAAACTGGCTATGGGCGTCGTCTTCCGCAAAGGGGAGCCAATGGAAGTTACGCCAGATGCGCCGGTTACTGCGGATATCTATCAGCGAATCAGCGAGGCGCGCGATGGCTCAGTGCTGGGCGTCGAACGCCAAGGCCCACCCTGCCGCGCGTTACTCAAGCAACTTGGCTGGAGACTCGGAAAGGTCCTGACCGACAACGACAAAAGCGCCTTCCTTGGCAAACCCCGCCCAGGATATGACGAGCTGCTTGACAGGCAAAGACGGGGCCTCGCCGACGCGATTGTGGCGCTCGACACTGATCGTTTGGCCCGGCAGCCCAGGGACAACGAAGACCTGATCGAGCTGGCCGAGCGGTACGGCACCAGGATTGCCACCGTCACTGGCAACGAGTTTGACTTTACCCTCCTGGACGAGCAACTGCTGTTCCGGTTGAAAGGTATCCTGGCCTGGCGGGAGTCCCAACAGAAGCGGCTCAGAATGAAACTCAAGCATGATGAGCTAGGCCGGGCCGGTAAGTTTTCCGGCTACCGCCGCCCGTTCGGGTATGACCTGGAGGGTGTGCCAATCGAGGTCACGCGGCCAGATGGCCGGGTGGTCACGCACCTAAAGCATTGCCAGCTCGTCGTTAACGAGGCGGAGGCCCGCGAGATTCGAGCGGCGGTAAAGCGGCTCCTCAGCGGTGGCACGATCAGCGGCATCATGACCGACTGGAACCGCCGGGGCGTGCGCCGCGCGGATAGTGCCGCAGCCTGGCACACGCGCGACCTGCGCGCGCTGCTAACGAATCCCCGGATTGCCGGATTGCGGTCCTGGCATGGTGAGCTGCACAAGGCACCGTGGCGGGCAATCGTCGGCCGGGAGGATTGGGAGCGAATCTGCCTGATTCTGGAAAACCCCAAGCCCGATCCGCGCCGGGGACGGCGCGGACCACTCCCGAGAACCTACCTGCTGACGGGTGGTCTGGGCGTGTGCGAGTGCGGAATGGCGATGCGGGCGCACGGCAAGCATGGCCGGCGCTTTTACGAGTGCGACCCGAACCGGAGCGCTAAGGCGTGCGGCCGGACAGTCCGCCGCGCCGGTCCAGTGGAAGACTTTGTGCGTGACGCGGTACTAGCCGCGTTCGGCGACCGTGACCGGGGCGGCCGTCTCCGCCGCTCCCTAGAACGCGCACAAGGAAACGGCGGCGATCTCCGCACGCTGTTGACCGAGCGCAAGGCTTGGCAGGCCCGGATTGCAAACCTCGAACAGGAGAAGATCGCGGGTAAGTACGACGCTGACCCTGACCAGTTCGACCGCCTCAATAGCGGAATGCTGGCGGGACTGGCAAAGGTAGAGTACGAGCTAGCGACCCGGCCCACACACAGCGGGCTGCCGGTCGAAATTCCCGAGGACACGGGAGCGGCCCTGGCCGCCTGGGATTCCTGGACGCTCGACGAACAACGGGCGGTGGTGGCCTTTGCCCTCAAAGCGGTCGTCTTTAAGCGAGGGTTCCAGAGTCAGCCGTTCCACCACTCGCAAGTCCGGCTTGATTGGCGCGTGTAAAGCCCTTGTGTTGCGGGCATTAGCGCTTTAGTTTGGAACAAGTGCGGAAGTTCTGTCTACCCTAAAGGGGTGGTCTCTCATGGGTCGCAAAGTCACGGTCTTTTCCGACCTCTCAGGGAAAGAGGCCGACGAAGACCAGTTCGGAAAGCTGGTAGTGCGGAGTCACCCGGACCTCGACGGCCCGGCCGTCTACCTGGAAGCCTTACCCGGTGAAATCGCCGCGCTCGACGAGGCCAACGTGCCAATGGTCACGGTCGAATGGCAGCCGCCGGGTGAGGGCGAGAACAAGACCTACACGCTGTCCATGGAAGAGTTCGACAAGCTCGCCAAGGGCGGTTCCACCAGCAAGCTCCTTGATGGTGCGCCGCGCGCCAGTGGTGGCCGTCGCGCCAGCGGTGAGGAGATCAACTACGCCACCATCGAACACGCGGGACGGCCGCACCGGGGCCGGATTAGCCCCGAGGAGCAGGCGTTCGTCCGTGAGCACCTGGCCGAGGTCAACGACCGTTTGCGCGCCGAGGGCAAGCGGCTCATTGACCCGTCCAACAAAGAGCACAAGGAGCAATACAGCCTCTAGTGCTTCCCACTTTCATTCCGGCCCCGTCAATGGCGACGGGGCCGCAGCTTTGTCACGGGAGACCCAATGCCACGAGTGACTATCGAGGTTGGAACGCGGGAAAACTATAGCCGTCAGGTGAGCAAAGCCACGCTGCTACTTCCAGCCAAAGGCTATGTGAACTTCGGCAATCTCAGCCTTGGCGGCGCTCCGGCCGCCCTGCGCCGACTCGCGGAAGAACTGTTGCAACTGGCCGACGAGACAGAGTGTGAGGGATGAATGATGGCCCGTGTCGCCCCAGACGCGGGCCTGATACTTCTTCGAGGTACATTACCCGGAGTTTGGGGTCCTGCCCGTATCCAGGTGGGCCACGTCGCACAATGCAAACCGAGTGTGAATTGCTTTGTTACGCGCCGTTTGCGGAGACACGCACATAGGCAGCTTGCGCCTGTGCTGTGGGCTGACGCACAAATGTCAGTTAAGACGTGGAGATATGCATATTAATGTTGATAAGTATACACATTAGGTGTACTCTGTGCGCATGAATACTACACTCAATGTTAAAATTGACGTTCAAACCAAGCAGTCGCTAAAGGACTTTGCAGACGAGCTTGGCGTACCCGTATCCTCTCTTGTGAACGGGTCTATTAGGCAAATGCTTCGTGAGCGTAAGGTTGTTTTCAGTACTGCATTAGAGCCTACCCCTTATCTAGAAAACGTTATGCGTGAAGCTGAGGACGATCTCGCGGCCGGTCGGAATATCACCACGGCTAAGAACAAAGCTGAGGCGTTGAAACACTTGCGCTCTCTATGACGACTAAGTTTAGCGCGGATTTTGATAGGCAGTTTGCCAAGCTGTCTAAAGAGCACAAACAGCAAGTCATGGACGCGATAGAGCTGTTTTTAGATGAGCCTACCCATTCGGCCCTACGCAATCACCCGCTCACCGAAGAATGGGCCGGTTGGCACTCGATCAGTGCGGGTGACGATTTACGGGTACACTACAAACTGCTTGATAGTGAAGCCGTGTTTTTTGTGGCTGTCGGAACGCACGGCGAGCTATACAAGTAGCTGGATAGCGCCCTCGGCTTTCTACGCGGCGGTCAGCCCGGCCGCGTGCAATTGCTCGCCCAGCTCCCGCACGGCCCTTACGTCCTGGCGTGACGCCAGGAGCCGCCACGGACGCAGGACCCGGCGCTTGCGCTCATGACTGCCTAGCATCGACGCTATTGCCAGCGACGCCGCCGCCGCTTCCGCCGCCTGCTCCAGCTCGCCCTGATCGGCGTACACCTCCGCGAGCGCCGCCAGGATGGTGGCTTGCAATCCATCGTCAGGCCCGGCCTTGGCACGGGCAACGTGCAAGGTGTCTTCCGCGTCCGGCCGCCTAAGCACCGTCCGCACGTAGCCCGCCGTCGCCTCTAAGCGCGTGGCGTCCTCCGACCACACCGGGGACGCCTCCGCCGGGTCAGCCTTCTCACGCGCCCAATACGCTTCATCCAGGGTAATCAGGGCTCGGGTTTCATGTCCAAGGAGCGCCAGATTGACGGCCTGCTCTTTGGCGAGCGAACAGGCCAGCATTGAGGCTGGTTCGCGGATGCATTCACGGGCCGCCCGCTCAAGCATATCGAGCGCGTCGGCCGGACGGCCCGCGAATTGCAGGTGGAGCGCCACGCGGTCATAGCTCCACGCCAGCCGGTCAAGGTCACGGGACTCTCGGGCCGCTTCTATGGCGGTAGCAAAGTGCCGGGCGGCATCCCCGCGCCGACCAAAATCAAGAAAGGCGACTGTTCCGGCAAGACCGGAAGCCTCCGCAAGTACACCAAGTAACCCACTGCGAAGCGGCTCCCGAGCTTGTTCTGCACGGCGGTCAATCTCCTGCTCGTGCCGCAGGAGGGCACCATACACGACCGCGCCGGGCATGGTGCGTAACCGCTCGCGGTAGCTGTCGGTTACCCGTTGCAGCACGGTCACGAGCTGGTCGTCAGGAAGTCCAGCCAAAGCCTCGATTACCGGCACACCGGCCATTGTTCCGGCAAGGACCAGGAAAGCCCGGCGCTCCACGTCGTTCCACTCACTCGGACGGGGATAATCGGTCGCCAACCACGATACCGTTGGACCGCCCGTCTTTGGTACTGAAACCCGGACACCTACGGCCATGGCCTCAGCCACGACCGCCAGCCTATCCGCCGGGGCGGAGCGCAGCAGCCTAAGCATGGTATGCACAAAGGCAAGATCGCCAACGATTGCGTGTTGCTCGACCGCCGACACCCGCAACTGCATAACCCGCATAGTGGCCTGGTCGAGCCGCGCGGCGATCACGGCGATTAGGTCATCATGTGGCATGGTGGGCGCTCCCGGTCAAGCTGACAGAGGCGGACTCTACCGCAAGGCAGGCCAGGACTACCAGATACCGTCAAGGCAGGCGCGGCCGGAGCGGTCCCCCCTGTATGGTAGAACGCGCTCTCGTTCATCCAGGTGCGCTTCCTCTCCGAGCTGCGGGGTGGCATCGCGGACCCGGAGCGCGCCGCCCGCATCGCCGATCTCGTGCAGCTCACCGTCAACGGCGTCGCCGCGGGCCTGCAGAACACCGGTTGAGTGGGTGGGCATCGGGCCTCGCGGGCCTGGCGGCCGGCGTGGTCGTAGCATTGGCTGGGCTCGACCACGAACCGAGAGGACCGACCATGACCAACCTGTGGAAGGGCGAGACCGACAAGGCCATCCGCAACTTCCCGATCTCCGGCGAGCGCGTTCCGATACAGGTGATCCGCATGCTGGCGCGGATCAAGGCCGAGGCCGCCCGCGTCAACGCCGAGCTCGGCGGGCTGGAGGGCGAGCTGGCCCAGCGCATCGCCACCGCCGCCGAGGCGGTCGCCGCCGGCGAGCACGACGACCAGTTCCCGATCGACGTGTTCCAGACCGGCTCGGGCACCTCCACCAACATGAACGTCAACGAGGTGGTCAGCAGCCTCGCCGGCGGGGACGTGCACGCCAACGACCACGTCAACATGGGTCAGTCGTCCAACGACGTCTTCCCGAGCGCGGTGCACCTCGCCGTCCTGGACACGGCCGAGCGCGTCCTGCTCCCGGCGCTGGAGACGCTGGAGCGCTCGCTGGCCGCCAAGGCGGCCGAGCTCGCCGACGTGGTCAAGCCAGGGCGCACGCACCTGATGGACGCCGTCCCGGTCACGCTCGGCCAGGAGCTCGGCGGCTATGCCGCCCAGATCCGGGAGGGCGCGGCGCGCGTGCGCGGTGCGCTCCCGCGCGTCGGCAAGCTGCCCCTCGGCGGAGCGGCCGTCGGCACCGGGCTGAACGCGCACCCCGAATTCGCAGCCAGGGTGCGCGAGCGGGTGGCGGCCACGACCGGCCTGCGCCTCGCGCCGCCGGCGCATCCGTTCGAGGCGCAGGGCGCCAGGGACGCGCTGGTCGAGCTGAGCGGCGCGCTCAAGACGGTCGCGGTGAGCTGCACCAAGATCGCCAACGACGTTCGCTGGATGGGCTCCGGTCCGCGCGCCGGCCTTGGCGAGATCAACCTGCCCGAGCTGCAGAAGGGCTCCTCGATCATGCCGGGCAAGGTCAACCCGGTCATGTGCGAGGTGCTCACGCAGGTAGCGGCGCAGGTCATCGGCAACGACACGGCGATCACCATCGGCGGGCTCTCGGGCAATTTCGAGCTGAACGTCTACATTCCGCTGATGGCGCGCAACCTCCTGCAGTCGCTCACCTACCTGGCCGCGGCCTGCCGCGAGTTCGCCACCAAATGCGTCGACGGCATCACGGCCAACGGCGAGCGTGCCAGGCAGCTGGCCGAGTCGACCCTGGTGCTGGTCACGGCGCTGACCCCGGTGGTCGGCTACGACGAGGCGGGGGCGATCTCGAAGGAGGCCGCCGCCACGGGCCGCTCGCTGCGCGAGGTCGCCCTCGACCACGGGGTCGCGGCCGACGTCCTGGACAAGGCCCTGGACCTGCGCGCCATGGCGCACGGCAACGGCTTCGCCGGCTGAGCACCGCCAGCGCGCCAAGGCGCTAGCTGACGACGAAATTCAATAGCTGGTCGGGGACCACGACGACGTTGTGGACCGTCCTCCCCGTCAATTGCTCCTGCATGCGCCGGTCGGCACGCGCGGCCGCCTCGATCTCGGCCCGGCCGAGCCCTCTCGCCACCTGCACCGTCGCTCGCAGCTTGCCGTTGACCTGGATCGGGATGGTAACGACGCCTCCGAGCACGTAGGCCGGGTCGGCCTCCGGGAAC
>Ga0137368_10001246_pt1 | contig 26821 bp, 23 predicted proteins | sample SagtaG_13_FD_104917 | JGI IMG/M metagenome (GOLD analysis project Ga0137368, IMG submission 104917) | Vadose zone soil microbial communities from Sagehorn Ranch, Mendocino, California, USA - Sage1_L_100_16 metaG | ecosystem: Environmental > Terrestrial > Soil > Vadose zone | place: USA...
AGTCGTCGTTCGAAACGCCAGAGCTCCGGTCGTACGGCAGCGCCGATCAAGACCGCAAGCGCAAGCATGACCATCGCGTAGTTGGAGCACAACGACTGCAGCACGAAGGCAGCACCAAAAAGTGCGGCCCAGCGTGGATGTGGCTCGCTGAGGAATCGATCGAGGGCGTACAAGGCGATGGGGAAGAACTCCACGTGCAGCGCCTGGAGGTGCGCGAAGCGCGTGAGAACGTGGGCGTTGAAGGCGAACAGCGCACCGGCAATCACGCCGGCAGCGAAGCAGCCCGTCCAGCGTCTGACGACCCACGACATCGACAGTCCCGACAGCAGGAACCCCGCCACTGCGAGCAGGTTGTAAACCAGCACCGGCGATGCGCCTGCCCAATTGAGTGGCAGCCCCATGGCGGCAGGCACGATCATGTGCTCCGAATAAGCCAGCGTGTCGTGCTCCGGGTAAAAGATTGGCGCTTCGAAAAGATGGACAGGGTCGTGCGGCAGTTGATGCTGCACCCATGCGATGACCCACGTGTTGAACGCGGTGTCATTGTTGTCGAGCCGGGAGAGATGGGCCGGATCTGAGGCCAGTGGCCAGGTGTGCAGCAGCGTGAGCGCGAGAAAAATTGTCAGTTCGGCCAGTCGACGATTTCGTAGAGCCACACGTCGCCCTCGCGCACGATCGGCCGCAGGTAGTTCGAGTAGTTCGTAAGACGTTCCAACAAGCGCTCGCGCAACCGGGCGTTATACATGTTCAAGTGAAAGACGACGTAACGGGCGCCGATGCGCCCGAGAATACCGAACGACTCGCGTGACGGGAATGAGCTGAGCGGGATCACGGTATTCCTGAAGTCCTGTGGAATATGGTCGCTGTATCCGTTCACGAGCGGCATCCAGTGTGCGGTCGAGTTGAGCATGTAATACGCATGACGCGGAAAGTCGCTTCGCTCGTACCAGTACGGGAGCTCGATCACGGCGCCGTACGGCAGCGTCGCCAGGACGCGATACACGGGCGACAGCGGCTCGCGATCGCGGAGCTGGTTCAGTGGAACGGCCGCGAGTTCCGCCGCCGCGACGACTGCCACTACCACTGCTGCGATGAGCGGTCTTCGTGCGCGCGCCAGAAGCGACGCCAGCACCGGCGCACCGAGGACCACGAGGGCGAGCACCACCAGGATGCCAATGCGGCCGGGGGCACGCATGAACGTGAAAACGGGGATTGTCTTGTAAAGGAGCCAATAAAGGCCGGCATCGGGCCCGAATGACAACCAAACCGAAATGATGCCAATCAGCAGGTACAACACCGCTGTGTCTCGCGGCAAGGTACGCATACCCTGAAAAAAAGGGGACTGTCCCCTTTTCCGCAGAACCTGCCACGTTCCGGCAAGGCCGAGCGTCAGCGTCAGCATGCCGGGAAAGAGGACCTCATTGAACTCGCCGAGCGCCGGCAGCCACCACCGGTGCGCCCACGCAGACGACGCCAACCACGCGCCGAGATTTACCGAGTACTGTCTCGTGTCGTCGAGTGTTCGTGCGAAGCCCATCTCCTGCTGAACGCGTACGTACGGGATGAAGAACGGCAAGGTGAACGCGATGCTCACGAATGCCGCGAGGCCGATCGCGAGCCAATAATCGCGCGATCGCCAGAGCCCGCGCGTCATTGCGTAGACGAGTGTGCCGAGCGCCACCATCAGAATTGCGAACACACCGTAGTACGCGCACGCAAGCGACTGCACGACAATCAACAGCCCGAGCGCGACGGCCCGCGCTACCGTTGCGCGATCCACCATCCGATGAAACGCAAGCATGCAGAACGGCAGACCTCCAGTCAGGAGCAGCTGGATGTGCGCGGTGCGCGCGAAGATGAACGGGCAAAAGGCAAACAGCACACCGCCGACGAGGGCTGCTCCCTGGCTGCCGGTGAAATACCTCACGAGATAGTAAGCGCCCGCATACGAAACAACGAAGGCGACGACCACGACGACGTTATGCGTCAGGTACGGGTTCGCGGAAACGACCCACACCGGCGCGCCAATGGCGCCGGCAGCGATATTCGCCTCCGAGAAGGCGAGCGCCGATTTGTGTGGATAGAAGATGTTCGCGTCGAAGACGCGGAAGGGATTTGTCGTCAGCGCGTGAGCGACCCACGAGACGACCCAGATGCTCCAGCGGCCGTCATCGGTATTCACACGGCCGATGCGATCGATACGGAAAACCAGCGGATAGGTCAGCGCAGTCGTGAGCATGGCCCCGGCGAGCATGACCAGCGCCGCCTCGCGGAGGGCGCGCAAACGGGGCCGGCGACTCGGTACCGAGTCGCTCAGGCCAGGAGCGATCACGGACCGGCATGGTAGCATGGGCTCCCGCACGCGCACGCCGCACCGCACACGCGGTTTGCGCAGGCGTGGTGAGGGTCTCGCCCTCGACTCGATGGATCGTCTGCTCGAACTCACTCACCGCGCAGAGCAATCGCATTTCTGGTTTCGCGGGTTTCGCTGGTACGTGCGTCCAGAGATTGCGCGTGCCGTGGAGGGCCGCCCCCATCCGCGTTTACTCGATTGCGGCTGCGGGACAGGCTCGAACCTCGCGATGCTCGAACGTTTTGGCGATGTGTACGGTTTCGATCTCACGTGGAACGGGCTGAGGTTTGCGCGAGCGACGGGACGACGGGATATCGTGCGCGGCAGCATCAGCCATATTCCATTTGCGAGCGCGCAATTCGACGTCGTCACCGCGTTCGACGTGTTGCAGTGTTTACCCGACGCCGTTGAAGGCGCCACCGTCAGCGAGCTGTGGCGAGTGCTGAAGCCAGGCGGGCACGCGATTGTCACGGCTGCAGCCCTCGACATTCTGAGCGGCGGACATTCCATCCTGTCGGAGGAAGTGCGGCGGTACACGCCTCGGCGACTCAGGTCGATGTTCGAGGCCGGCGGCTTTCAGATTGAACGTCTGACGTTTGCGTACGCCACGCTGGTGCCTGTGATGCTGCCGGTCCGCGCCTGGCAACGGTGGCGCAGCGGAGGAAACCTGACGGCGGGCGAGTTCGATATTGCCGTCCCATCTGCACCCATCAACGCGCTTTTCAGCGCCGTCGTTGCCGTGGAGGCCGCGGCGCTCAGGGTCGTCAATATGCCGATTGGCAGTTCGCTGTTACTGCACGCGATCAAGCCGTGAGCACGGGTTAGAACCGGACGACACCCGCGAAATAGAGGCCGCGAAACGTAAGGTCTCCTGTGTCGAGATCGCTGAAGTAATTCACGTCGATCGAGCGGAACCCCAGCTGCGCGCCGACGTTTTCGTTGAAGTTCACCGTGCCGTACAAATCGAAGTCGACATAACGGCCGCCGAATTCGTCTTTGCCCAGGTTCTTCGGGATCTTGAAGAAGGAGAACTCCCCAGTGATCGATACGTTGGGGACGACGTATCCGCGCCCGGCGAATCCAATGGTCGGTATGGGCGCAACCTGCTGCGCGAACGCCGGTCCCAGCGGGCTATCCAGTCTGACGTCGACGTTGGTGTACTTCAAGTCGATCAGGACACCGGCATACCCCATGTTGCGGTAAAGGAAGTCGTACTCGTAGCCGAATCGGACCGTCGTCAGATCCGCGGTGGTGTTTACCGGAAGCCCGACGCGATAGCGCAATCCGTTGAACACGAATTCGCGGTTCACTTGTCCCTCGCCCTCGTATTTGATCGGCATGTAGTTGAAGCGGAATTTGTGCTTGTCCGCGGGGCGAAGCACCAGCCGGAAATCGGGAATCTGCTTCTTCTCGACGCCGAGGTCCTCCACGAGATCGACGTCAGACCCTGGAATGCCAAGGCCTTCGCTCGAGATGATCAGCGTCGGCGTGGCGTTCCACCACACGACGGAGCCTTCGACGTGGTACGTCTCACCAATCGCGCGTTGTCCCCTCGGCCGATACTGGGCTGTAGCCGGCGCGACGCTACCGATGAGCAGGATGCCAGCCGCCACGAGGCACAGGGGGAGATGAGTGAGTTGACGCATGGTTGTCCTACTTATCGTGTCGTGCGAGGCGGGTGGTTAGAGAGCCACTACAGCTTGCGAGTTCGCTCCAGAACTCGTGCGTCCATTCCTCAACATCCCGGCGGCTCGTTGTAGGCGAGAACGAAGAACTGACGCACGCCTGCGAGAAAGCGGAGAAACCATCGCACGTTCAGCTCTCCGTTGCGACTGCCGGCCGCGCCCCGCTCAGCACGCGAGCCCATGTACCGGCAGCGGAGAACAGGATTAGCAGCGCGAGCACCAGCATGATGGCCGTGCAGATCGAGAGGATATATCCCTGCAGGTGCAGAGCGGCATTGGCGCCGACGGCCAACGGCCAGAAATTGTCCCGGATATTGAGGAAGCCGCCGTAGAGCGTGTTCGTGGCAAGGAATGCGAAGGGCGTCAGTGTTACCCAGGTGTAGCGCGCCTTGCCCATGTTCATCAGAATTGTGGTGGCGACAGCCAGCGCCACACATCCAAGCAGCTGATTGGCCACGCCAAACATCGGCCAAATCGTGCTGATGTTCCCGGTGTAGATGAAATAACCCCACGCGAACACGAGCAGCGCCGTCGAGATGCAGGCTCCCGGAAGCCAGTCAGGACGGCCGAACGGTTTGTAGACGCGTCCCAGCGCTTCCTGAAGGATGAAGCGGCCTACGCGCGTTCCTGAATCGATCGTCGTCAGGATGAACAGCGCCTCGAACATGATCGCGAAGTGATACCAGTACGACAGGAGGCCTCGCATACCCGGCAGGGCGCTGAAGATCTGGGCCATGCCGACGGCTAACGACACAGCGCCGCCGGTCCGGCCGGTGACGACCTCGCCGACGGCCGCTTCAATGCCGGCGAGATTGACGGGTGCAAGGTGACTTCCCATGAAGGTCAATTGCGCGTACGCCGCGGGCGGGACGTTGATCGCAAAGTAATCACCGGGCTCCATTGCCGTCGCCGCGATGAGCGCCATGACACCAACGACGCCTTCGATGAGCATCGCCCCATAACCAATCGGCCGGATATCGGATTCCTTGTCGAGCATCTTCGGCGTCGTTCCGGACGCAATCAGTGCATGGAACCCGGAGATCGCGCCGCAGGCGATGGTGACGAAGCAGAAGGGGAAGAGCGGTCCGGGAATAATTGGACCGCCGCCACCGGCGAATTCGGTCAGCGCCGGCATTTTCAACTCGGGATTGACAATGATGACGCCCGCAGCGAGCAAGAAAATCGTCCCGATCTTCGTGAACGAGCTGAGATACCCGCGGGGCGACAGCAAGAGCCATACAGGCAGCACCGACGCGATGAATCCGTAGATGCCCAGCCCAAAGGTGAGCTGATGATGTGAAAACTGAAAGAAGCTCCCCAGCCACGAGTCGGGTCTGTTCAGTGGCTCGCCTCCGACAACGGCGAGCAGCAGACCGATCACGCCGATGATTGTGGCCTCGGCAATCCGCCCTTTACGCCAGACGTACATCCACAGGCCCATGAACATGCCAAGCGGAATCGTCATCGCGATAGTGAACGTGCCCCACGGGCTTTCGGCCAACGCGTTGACGACGACAATGCCAAGGCCGGCCAGTGCGATGACGACGATGAACAGGATGGCGATGGATGCCACGAGCCCCGCGAGGGGACTGATCTCCTCCTTGACGATCTCGGACAGCGACTTGCCGCCGCGCCGAGTCGACGCCCAGAGAATCATCGAATCGTGCACAGCGCCGGCGAGGCAGACGCCGGCGACCAGCCAGACCAATCCCGGCGCGAAGCCGAACTGCGCCGCCAGCATCGGGCCGACGAGCGGCCCCGCACCCGTAATCGCGGCAAAGTGATGGCCGAAAAGGACCCAACGGCTCGTCGGGTAATAGTTGGAACTGTCGTATTTGGTGTGCGCAGGCGTCTGCCGGTTGTCGTCCAGCATCCAGATGCGCGTCGCGATGAAGGCGCTGTAGTAGCGGTACGCGATGGCGAGGATGGCGAACACCGGCACGAGCAGATAGAGGGCGTGCATGGCCGGGTCGATCTTATCAGCAGGGCTTTCGGATCATGCAAGGGTTTGTAATGGACAATAAACTGACATCGCGTTGGATCAGGCCACCCGTAGGTTGTTGAGGTTCGTTGTCCGGTATCGCGGACGCTACATCGTCGGATTCGCAAGCGTCGTGTCCACGGCCGCGGTCACGCTCCTTGCCCCCTGGGTGTTGCGCCTCGCTATCGATGATCTGCAGCAGGGCGTCACCCGCTCGAAACTCCTCTTCTACGCCGCCGTCATTTTCGCCATCACGTTCGTAGGCGGCCTGAGCCGCTACGCGATGCGCCGCGTCATCATCGGCGCGTCGCGGGATATCGAGTACGACCTGCGGAACGCGTTCTTTGCGCATCTGCAGACCCTGCCGCTGGCCTATTTCCATCGCCATCGCACGGGCGACCTGATGTCGCGCGCCACCAACGATCTGAACGCCGTGCGGATGCTGGTCGGCCCCGCGGTCATGTACACGGCGAGCACCGTCTGCACCTTCGTCATCGGCTTGACGATCATGGCGTCGATCAATGCGCGTCTGACAGTCATCGGCTTGCTGCCGCTTCCGTTTGTGACCGTTGTGGCTCGGTACTTTGGCCGCGCCATTCACGAGCGTTTTGAGCGCATACAACAGCAGCTCGCCGATCTCAGCGCGGTCACGCAGGAAGCGCTCGCAGGCGTCCGGGTGATTCGAGCGTACGGGCAGGAGGAGCAGGAGCTGGAGCGATTTCGCGTGGCCAATCGCGAGTACGTCGATCGCAATCGCACGCTTATCAGCCTGCAGGGATTCTTCTACCCAAGCATGGGTTTCTTCATGGGAGTCTCAGAGCTGCTCGTGCTCTGGCTCGGCGCAGCAGATGTGATCGCGGGCCGCATGACCGTTGGCGACCTCGTTGCGTTCAACGCCTACCTTGCCATGCTCGCGTGGCCGATGATTGCCTTCGGCTGGGTGACGAACCTCCTTCAGCGCGGTCGCGCCTCCTGGGGCCGCATGCTCGAAGTGATGGACACGCCGGCGGCGATTGCTGATTCAGACCTCACCCGGCTGGAGGTCGGCCCCAACGATATCAAAGGCAGCATTGATTTGCGCCATCTGACATTTGCGTACGACGGGCGTCCAGTCCTCAGCGACGTCACGCTCTCGATTCCCGCTGGCCAGACGGTCGCCATCGTCGGCCGCACGGGATCCGGCAAATCAACGCTGTTGTCGTTGCTGGCGCGGCTCCACGAACCGCCGCCGCACACGGTATTCATCGACGGCACTGATGTTCGCGAGCTGCCGCTGGCGACGCTGCGCGGCGCGATTGGATTCGTGCCGCAGGAGCCGTTTCTGTTTTCTGAAACCGTCGGAGCGAACGTTGCGTTTGGAAGCCCGGGCGCGGAAGCCGCCCATCCAGCGGGGGAGTCGCCGCAGTCCCCAATGCGGCAGCCGGCTGAGCATGACTTGAGTCTTGCGACAGCGCGTGTTCAATCTGCGGCCTCCGTCGCTCAACTCGACAAAGACGTTGCGGCCTTCCCTCAGGGCTACGACACGCGCGTCGGCGAGCGCGGCATCACCTTGTCCGGCGGACAAAAGCAGCGCACTGCCATCGCGCGCGCGTTGTACGTGAATCCCAGGATCCTGATTCTGGACGACGCCCTGTCGGCGGTGGATACGCAAACGGAAGAGGACATCCTGCGGCGACTGCGCGAGTTCATGCGCGACCGGACGTCAATCATCGTCTCACACAGGATTTCTACCGTGCGCGATGCCGATGTGATTCTGGTTCTTGACGGAGGACGCATCATCGAACGCGGAGGTCACGACGAGCTCGTCGCGCGTGGCGGTCTCTACGCCGATCTCCATCGCCAGCAGTTGCTCGAAGAGGAGCTGGCAGCTTCCTGACGAACTAAGAACGAAGAACTAAGAACAAAGAACGAAACGAAAAACGAAAAACAAACAAGACCCAAGACCCAAGACCCAAGACCCAAGACCCAAGACCCAAGACCCAAGACCCAATGCACGAAGAAGACGTTCTCGGCAAGGCTTACGACGCGCGGCTGATGCAACGGCTGCTCGTCTACCTGCGCCCTTACTGGCGGCAGGTCCTGCTGGCGCTTATCGCGATCATCTCTGGAGCCGCTCTGCAGGTCGTTCCGCCATGGCTCACGCGTCGCGTCATCGACGAAGCCATCCCGGCGGCCGATTTCCGCACGCTGCGGTTGATTGCCGTCTTTTATAGCGGCGTGCTCGTTGCCGAGTTCGTGCTCGAATACGTCCAGACATGGACGCTGCAGATGACCGGACAGCGAATCATGTTCGATCTTCGGATGCAGATTTACGAGCATCTGCAGCGGCTCGACGTTCGCTTCTACGATCGCAATCCCGTCGGACGCCTCATGACGCGCGTCACGACGGATGTCGATGCGCTGAACGAGCTCTTCACTTCAGGCGTCGTCTCGGTATTTGGCGACGTGTTCACGCTCATCGGCATCATGGCGACGATGCTGCTGCTCGACTGGCGGCTGGCGCTGATTGCCTTCTCTGTCCTCCCGCTCATCGTGCTGATCACGCAGTGGTTTCGGATCCATATGCGCCAGACATACCGCGACGTTCGTGTGTGGATCGCACGCATCAACGCGTTTCTTCAGGAGAACATCACAGGTACGTCCACCGTGCAGTTGTTCCGGCGGGAGCAGCGTAACTTCGCGCAGTTCCGCGAGATCAACGATGCACATCGGCAGGCGAACGTCCGTTCGATCTTTTTCTACGCGGTGTTCTACCCGGCGATCGAGCTCGTGAGCGCCATCTCGACGGCGCTGCTCATCTGGTTTGGCGGCGGCCGCGTGCTGCAGGGCACCGTGACGCTCGGCACACTCGTGGCGTTCATTCAGTACGGACAGCGGTTCTTCCGTCCAATCTCAGACCTTTCGGAAAAGTTCAACATCCTGCAGGCGGCGATGGCCTCGTCCGAGCGAATCTTCGCTCTGCTGGATGCGAAGGTGGAGATTAGGTCGGGTGGGTCGGGTGGGTCGGGTGGGTCGGGTCGATCGGGTCGGTCGGGTCGATCGAGTGAATCGGGTGGGTCGGGCATACGCGCGTACAGCCAGATCTACCGGACCGACCAGCTCGACCAGCCCCACCTGGCCTTCGAAAACGTCTGGTTTGCCTACAACGACGATGACTTCGTCCTTCGCGACGTGTCATTTGTCGTCGAGCCGGGCGAGCGAATAGGCATTGTCGGTGCCACGGGTGCGGGCAAGACGACCATCATCAATCTCCTGCTTCGCTTTTACGACGTGTCGCGTGGACGAATCACGGTTGACGGAGTGGACATCCGTGAATTGCCGCTCGACGACTTACGAAAGATGTTCGGGCTCGTGCTGCAGGATGTGCATTTGTTTTCGGGAACGATTGCCGGCAACGTGCGAATGGGCAACGAGGCGATCTCTGATGACGATGTCCATCGCGCGCTTGCCGCGGTTCATGCCGACCGGTTCATCGAGGCATTGGGCGGTGTGAATGCGACGGTGGTCGAGCGCGGCGCGACGCTGTCGGTTGGTCAGAAGCAGCTCTTGTCATTTGCCCGCGCGCTGGCATTCGATCCGCGCGTCCTCGTGCTCGATGAAGCCACGTCGAGCGTCGATACCGAAACCGAGCTGCTCATACGCGACGCGCTCCGCGTTCTGATGAAAGGACGGACAACACTCGCGATTGCGCATCGGCTGTCGACCATTCAGGACATGGATCGGATTCTGGTCTTTCACAAAGGACAACTGCGCGAATCGGGCACGCACCAGGAGCTCGTTGCCGAGCGGGGGATTTACCGGAAGTTGTACGACTTGCAGTTTTCGAGGACCTGAGCGTCGTTCAGAGCGGTGGTGTAGGTGGCGACGCCACCAGGACACCCGTTGGATCCATGGCCTTCGCCGGAATTGGCGCGTCGGCCTTTTCTTTTTCGCGCTTCTTGAAGAGCACGTCGACGACGCCAGGCTGGCTGTACTGAGGGTTCCAGCCAAGCCGCATCACGTTCAGTTGCACGGCGCGCTTTCCGAACTTGAGCGCCTCGTTGCAGCTCCAGATGTACAGGTCAATCATGCGACCCTGAACAGCCGGACCCGTGTCCATGACGGTCCAGATGCCCGCGTACCGTGCATCGGACGTGTCGAGACGCACAACGCTGCCAACAGGCAACAAGGCCGGGTCGGCCGCGGCAACACCGGTCCGAACACCGACGCCGGACGTGGTTGTTTCACCTTTGCAGTAAGCCGTTGCCGTGAACGCGAGCGGAGTGCCGACAATCGGCCGCATGAACGCTTCGACAGCGACACCCGGCCGCAAGGCGTTGCGGGAATCGCGAATCGTGGCCTCGTACACGAACACAAAGCCGACGACCGCGCCAAGCGTCGCCACGACTTTTCGAGCGAACGAGTTGGAGAGCAACATAGGAGTTTCCCCACGTTCGAGTGCCCAGTGCCGAGTGCCCAGTGCACTAAAAGTGCTCAAACCCGCCGGGCAGTACCTCTGTTCGTCCGTCGCGCAGCAGGAGATATTCGCCCTCTGCGCGTGTCAGCTTTCCAATGCGCGTCAGCGGCGGCTTCGCCACATGACGCTGTGCGTGCCGCAGCCGTCCCCGCCATGCCGGCGGCGCGGCAACGAGCAACTCGTAGTCGTCACCACCAGTGAGTGCCGCGCGCACCGCATCAACGCCGCGCGCGTCCCACCATTTCCTCGCTGCCTCGGCAATCGGCAGCGCCGATTCGATCACTTCAGCCCCACAGCCGCTGGCTTGCGCAACCTGCCGAACCGCGTCGGCAAGTCCATCGCTCAGGTCCATTGCTGCGCGCGCGGCGCGCGCGTGAGCGAGCGCACGTCCCAGCCGCACTCGTGCTGGCGGCCGTTGGTAACGGCCGATGCAACCGGAGCCCTCTCCGGACCGCTCACCCGCTTGGAGCATCTCCAGTCCAGCCGCCCCGGCGCCAACCGACCCGCTGAGGTAGAGATCGTCACCGGGGCGGCCGCCGCTGCGCGTCAAGAATCGCCGCGGATGCACCGAGCCAACGGCAGTGACGTCAATCACAAGCGGCCCAGGACTCCGGGTGACGTTTCCACCGACAACGGCGAGGTTTTCCTTGCTGGCGAGGTCTGCCAGGCCCCCTACGAGTGCCTCAACCTCGTCAACGATCGCGTCGTCGGGCAAAGCCAATGACAGCAGCGCCCATTCCGGTGTCGCGCCCATGGCAGCTAGATCGCTCAGATTGACCGCAAGCGCTTTATAGCCGATGTCCGCCGGAACCGAAAAGGCGCGTTCGAAATGAACTCCTTCAACGAGCGCATCCGTCGTCAGGACCAGCCGGATGTTTCTCGCTGGCGCAACGACCGCCGCGTCGTCGCCCACACCGACGATGACGCTGGTGGGAGGTCTAGGCAACCGCGCGCGGATACGCGCGAGCAAGGCGCGCTCCCCCAGCTCGGAAACGAGGTGCCTGGGTGCGTCAGGTGCGCTCAGGTTCACAAGTGCGGTGCGGTTCACAAGTGCGGTGCGGTTCACAGGTGCGGGCGCGGTTCACGGGTGCGGTGCACGTGTGCAATTTTGCCCGACGCGGGAGCCGCACTTAAGCACCGCACCTAAGCACCGTGCTGCACCTAAGCACCCGAGCGCACCAGACGCACCTGACGCCCCTGGTTCTTGAAAGGTCCCGCTTTGCCGTGTGGGGAGGTCTGCTGAACCTGCGATAGCAGGTGGAGCCGCTGTAAGAACCGCGCTTCAGGCTTCCTCTCTCGGAGGCGTGCACACCACGCGGCTGTCGCAACTCTCTTAGGTTTAACGTTGGCTCAGACAAGCCTCCTGAAAACCATCACGAGCAAAGCAGGAATCCCGATCTTAGGGGTTCGTGAGGGTGGGGTCAAGCTGCGGGGAATTACGGACGTGTCGTCGAGCACCGAATTGGGAGATTGCCCAATTTTGGGCGTTACTTCCCTAAATCTCCAGGATCACTGTTCGTGCCCGGCAAGCTGTAGCGCCTGGTCAACGATCCGTTCGAGGGCCTCGGTGCGCGAACTGAGGGTTTCCACCTCCCCTGAGCGCTCGTCGCGCGCGCGAAAGAACTCGTCGGCGACGTTGAGCGCTGTCAGCACCGCAAGTCCCACGGTATCGCTCGAGGGGGATGCTTCGGCTGCCGCCCGCATCTTGCGATCGACGTACGCCGCCAGCTCCTGAACGTACCGCGGATCAAGAGTGGTGCGGATCGGGTAGCGCTGGCCATGGACCTCGATGTGAACGACTCGCGGCTCACTCATTGCCAGGTGCGTCAGGTGCGACGGGTGCGCTCAGGTTCACAGGTGCGGTGCGGTGCACAGGTGCGCTGGTGCGGTGCACGGGTGCGCAGGTGCGGTGCACGGGTGCACGAGTGCAACGCACCGCACCCCACCTAGGCACCCGAGCGCACCTGTCGCACCTGTCGCACCCGATCAAAGGTTGAGCGCGTCGAGCTGTTGCAGCATCTCAGACACACGGGTGCGAATCTGATCGCGCTCGTCCCGCAGTGTCGACAACTCTCCGGCGGCGCCTTCCGCCTCGCTCAGACGCCCGCGCAGCGTGTCGACTTCTCGCTGCAGCCGCGCGTTTTCTTCGGCAACGCGCGTCTGTTCGCCGCGAAGCCGGCCGATGACGCTGACGAGCAGCTTGATCTTCTCTTCGAGGCGATCGATGGGTTCAAGCGCGGGAGCGGTCTTCGTCGTAGTAGCCATGTTTTTCAAAGGAACTTATCTTTGTATCGCACCAAGATTATTTCTGAGCGCCGCGACGATCGCGTCCATCCCGGCGTGCACTTCAGCATCGGTGAGCGTCCGATCCGCAGCGCGAAATGTGAGGCGGAGCGCGAGGCTGACCTTGCCGTCGGGAATCCCGCGACCCTGATACCGATCGAACTCGCGAAGGTCGACAAGCGTCGGTGGGGCCGCGGCCCGGATCGTGCCACGAACTGTCTCTGCAGACAAGGTGTCGTCGACAAGAATCGACACGTCGCGGACGATTAAAGGAAATCGCGGCAGCGGCTCGGCGCGTCTTAGGGCGGTTGACTTTGCGGGCGACAGCAATTCCAAATCGAGTTCCGCGACGTACACCGCGTCGCTCATCGGCAGCTCGCGAGACTCGGCTATCGAGGGATTCAGTTGCCCGAGTACGCCTATCACGCTGGAGCGCGCGTGCACTTCTGCAGCGCGTCCCGCCACGAGGTACTCGCGTGTCGTCGGCACGAACGAGGCGTCGGCATCCAACGCCGCGCAGATCTGCTCGATGACGCCCTTGACGTCGAAGAAATCCACTTCGCGTTGTCCACCGCTCCAGTGATCGGGCGCTGCCAGGCCGGTCCAGGCAACCGCCGCGCCGCGAGTTTCTCCGGCAGCCGCGAAGCGCGTGCCGATCTCGAACAGCCGAACGTCTCGCCGCCCGTGCCTCCGGTTGTGGCTGACCGCATCGACGAGCCCCGGCAATAAACTTGGCCGGAGCACGGCAAATTTCTCCGAGAGCGGGTTGGCCAGCTTCACAACCGCTGCGCCGTTTGCGTACGGCGCCGCGACCGAATGTTCGACAAAACCAAACGTGATGGCCTCACTGAACCCGGCTGCAAGCAGCGTCTGGCGGACGCGGTTGTCTCGACCGATGCGAGAGTCGGTTGGAGGCGGCGCCTGTTCGACTGCCGGGAACGTCGCCGCCAGGTGTTCAAAGCCGTAGTGGCGACCGACCTCCTCGATGAGGTCCACTTTCCGTTGGATATCGACACGCCACGGCGGCACGCGGACGCGCCAGACCTGGCCGATTTGACCGACCGGCAAAGCTGCGTCAGGTTGCGAGGCCTGCCAACTGCCCAGCGTCTGTACCTCGAAGCCGAGCGATCGCAGAATGCGTGTCACCTCGGCGTGAGGCACGTCCATGCCGAGCAGGTTCTTGATGGCAGGCGCATCCAATGTCAGCTCGCGTGGTTCGTGCGGACGCGGGTGGCAGTCAATCAGCGGCCCGCGTGCGCGACCGGCGCCCGTGAGCTCGATGAGCTCGAGCGCGCGCCTCATGGCCTCCGGTGGCGCCGTGAGATCGGCGCCGCGTTCGAAGCGATACGATGCTTCGGTGCGCAACGCGAGTCGTTTGCTCGTCGAACGCACGGATTGCGGTTTGAACCAGGCGCTTTCGAGCACGATCGTCGCCGTATCGGCGGCGACCTCCGACTCGGCGCCTCCCATCACACCACCGATGGCCGAAGCGCGCTCGGCATCGGCGATCACGAGCATGTCGGCTGTCAGGACACGTTCTTTGCCGTCGAGCGTTGTGAGTCGTTCATCCGATCGCGCGCGGCGCACCACGATGGCCGATCCATGCAGTCGCCGGAGGTCGAAGGCGTGCATCGGATGCCCAAGCTCGATGAGCACGTAGTTGGTGATGTCGACGATGTTGTTGATCGGCCGAACGCCGCAGGCGGCCAGCCGCGCCTGCATCCACTCCGGCGACGCGGCTACGTGGACGTCGGCCATGCCCGCCACGTAACGTCCGCAGAGGTCGGGATCGTCGATCGTCACCGTGATTTCGGAGGCAACGCCGGCATCCGACGTCCTGTCGGCGTTGGAACGGGGCGCGGGGCGCGAATTCAGCGGCACGCGGTACGCCGTCGCAATTTCGCGCGCGATGCCTCGAATGGACAGGCAGTCGGGCCGATTCGCGGTGACCTCGAAATCGAGGACCGCGTCGGGACCTTCATGCCTGCTCCACGGCGGCGAGGGAAGACCATCAATCGGCTCGAGACCTTCGAGGGGAAGTCCGCGAAGAGACATGAGGCCGCCGATTTCTTCGCCGGTGCCCGGCACGTCGACGAAATCGCGAATCCAGGACAGGAGGACCTTCACGGCGCCTTCGATTCAGCTCCGTCCATAGCCGAACTGCTCCAGGAACCGGAGGTCGTTTTCGTAGAAGAGACGGATGTCTTCGACGTCCCACTTCAGCATCGCCACGCGCTCGATTCCCATCCCGAAGGCGAAACCAGTGACGCGCTCGGGGTCGTACCCGACGTGCTCGAACACCACAGGATGCACCATGCCGCTTCCGAGAATCTCTAACCAACCTGTGCGTTTGCAGATGGGACAGCCCTCGCCCTTGCAGCGAATACAGCGGATGTCGACTTCGGCGCTGGGCTCCGTGTAGGGGAAGAAGCTTGGCCGGAATCGCACGAGAGAGCCGTCGTCCGTCGACGATGCTCGTCCTTCGACAAGCTCAGGACCTTGAGCAGCGTCGAAGGGTCGGGACGGCCCTGAGGAGTCGCCGAAGAGCGCCGCCGCCATCGACGTTACGGTCCCTTTGAGATCTGCGAGCGTGATGTTGGGACCCACGACGAGGCCTTCGACCTGGTGGACCATCGGGGTGTGCGTCAGGTCGAGATTGTCACGGCGATAGACAGGGCCAATCACAATCAGCCGCACGGGCCAATCGTGCTGCTCCATGTAGCGAATCTGCATGGCCGAGGTGTGAGTGCGTAGCAGCGTGAGCGGCTGCGGCGTCAATGGCGCTTTGCCGCGCCGACCTCCGTCCCCGCTAGAAGCGGACGGAGGTCCCTGCGGGGGACCGAAGTCGCCCGGTGGCGCGACAGGCTCAGCGAGATACAGCGTGTCCTGCATGTCGCGCGCAGGATGATCCGCCGGCATGTTGAGCGCTTCGAAATTGTGGTAGTCGTCCTCGATCTCGCGCCCTTCGAGGACCTGGTAGCCCAGTCGGGTGAAGATTTCCTGGACCTCTTCGCGCACCAGGCTGAGCGGATGCCGATGGCCGATCGCCGGTCTTCTACCCGGCAGCGTGACGTCAACGGATCCCGGCGCCCGCCGCATGGCCGCGAGCGCGGCTTCCCGCTCGGCAATCGCGGTTTCGATCGATCGTTTCAGCTCATTTGCGAGGCGGCCGAGCGTCCGTTTCGCCTCAGGGGATGCCCGGCCGATCGCATCCATATAGGCAGCGACCCAACTGCCTTTCCGGCCGACCCAGCGCGTGCGGAGGGCTTGCAGCTCCGCATCCGTGCGCACGCCGCTCAATTCGTCTTGGAAGACGCTGAGCGCGCGATCGGGAGCGATGGAGGTGTCGATGGGGATCATCTGATGGCGGGTCTGAAGACCCGCCACTCCGTCGTTGGCGGCTTTAAAGACCCGTCACTACGTACTCGACGGCGTGGCAGCTTTCGCCTGACCGACGAGCGCTGCAAACGCCTCCGGCTCACGCGCGGCGATCTCCGCGAGGCTTTTGCGATCCAGCGTGATGCCGGCGGCCTTGAGTCCACGCATCAGCACACTGTACGAGAGCCCATGCTCGCGCGCGGCGGCGTTGATGCGGACAATCCAGAGGCTGCGATAGTCGCGCTTTTTCTGCTTGCGGCCCGCATACGCGTAAACGCCGGCCTTCTCGGCCGACTCGCGCATGAACTTGTAAAGCTTGCTCTTGCCCTGAAAGTAACCTTTGGTGAGACGCGCGAGCTTTTGTCGCTTGGCTCGACGGACCGTTCCACGCTTGACGCGAGGCATGATGCTCCTGCTTCAGCGATCAGGGACCACCAGAGTGGATTTGGTCGCGGACCATCTGCCCGCGTTGTTGTCAGTCGACAGCGAAAAGCCCTGATCGCTTGCCGTCGACGCAAAGCACTAAGCCACAGAGGCACAGAGAAAACCTTTCAAGAGAACTCGAAAAAAATCCTCTGAGTCTCTGAGTCTCTGCGGCTTGTCCGTTCTGTTTTCACTTATACGGTAGCATCCGTTCCAGCTTCGCCTGATCGGCTTCCGCGACCATGATGCCTTTGCGCAAGGCGCGCTTCCGCTTCGTGGTCTTGCTGGTCAGAATGTGCCGCTTGAACGACTGACCGCGCTTGAATTTGCCGCTCGCCGTTTTCGTGAACCGCTTCGCGGCTCCGCGATGTGTCTTGAGCTTTTGTTTCGCCATTACGAGTGCTCTGATTCTGCTGCCGCGACCGCTTTGGGGACGGCGGGTCTCGACGGTTTCGCACCTTTTTTCGCCGTCAGGATGGTGTGCATCTGATTGCCCTCCATCCGGGGGTTCGTTTCAGGCGTGGCCACCTCCGCGAGATCGCCGATCAAGCGCATGAGGATCTTGTGGCCGATCTCCGGATGCGCCATTTCGCGCCCGCGGAAAAAAATCGTCGCCTTGACCTTGTCGCCCTCTTCGATGAACCGCTGGATATGATTCTTCTTGAACTGGTAGTCGTGCTCGTCCACCTTCGGCCGAAACTTGATCTCCTTGACTTCGACGACGTGCTGATGCTTTTTCGCTTCGCGCGCGCGTTTCTGCTCCTGATACTGATACTTCCCGTAGTCCATGATTCGGCAGACCGGCGGCACGGCCGTGGGTGAGATCTCCACGAGGTCGAGGCCTTTCTGTCGGGCGATTGCTAGCGCCTGCGGCGGCGGCATGATGCCGAGCTGCTGGCCTGTGTCGTCGATTACGCGAATTTCCCGGACGCGGATGCGTTCGTTGATGCGAAGCCGGTCATCACGCCGGCTGGGACGAGAACGATCGAATGCGATATTACCCTCCGCTCCCTACGGACACTGCCAACACGAATCTACTAAGATAGCGTCTTTTGCGCCACCTCGGCAAGGGCGGCCGCCAGGAAGTCGTCGAACGATCGCGCGCCGAGGTCGCCTTTCGCGCGGCTGCGCACCGCCACGGCGCTTTCGGCCACCTCGCGGTCGCCGACGACCAGCATGTAGGGAATCTTCTGCAGCTGCGCTTCGCGGATTTTGTAATTGATTTTCTCCTGTCGCTCGTCGATCTCTGCCCGCAGGCCTTCCGTCTTGAGCCGCGACTCGACCGAACGCGCATACTCGAGGTGTCTGTCGGCGATTGGCAACACGATCGCCTGGATTGGCGACAGCCAGATGGGCAACGCGCCGGCAAAATGCTCGATGAGAATCGCAATGAAACGTTCGATGCTGCCGAAGATCGCCCGATGGATCACGACGGGCCGATGCTCCGCGTTGTCGGCGCCGACATATTTCAGATCGAAGCGCTCCGGCATCATGTAATCGAGCTGGATCGTGGCGCACTGCCACTTCCGGCCAAGCGCGTCCGTGATGTCGAAATCGATCTTCGGGCCGTAGAACGCGCCGTCGCCTTCGTTGATGGTGTACGGCTGCTTCGACTGATCGAGCGCCTGCTTGAGCGCGGCTTCGGCATGGTTCCAGGTCGCCACCTCACCCAGAAACTTTTCGGGGCGTGTTGCGAGCTTCGCCGTGTACTCGAGGCCAAAATCGCCGTAGACGCGCTGAACCAGCCGCAACAGCATCTCCACTTCCGATGCAATCTGCTGCTCCGTCACAAAGCAGTGCCCATCGTCCTGCGAGAACTGCCGCACGCGCATCAGGCCGGAGAGAACCCCCGAGGCCTCGTTGCGATGTAGCGGCGTCTGCTCGTGAAAGCGAACCGGCAGATCTTTGTAGCTGCGCATCTGGCTGGCAAACAGCAGGAAATGGCCTGGACAGTTCATCGGCTTGAGGCTCATGACCTCCTTGTCAGCCGATTCGACGATGAACATGTTGTCCTGGTAATAGTCCCAGTGGCCGGACGTCTCCCAGAGCGCCTTGTTGAAAATGATTGGCGCCTTCACTTCGACGTAGCCGGCCGGAAACAGCACGCCACGCATGTAATTGGCGAGGGTGTTGTAGAGCGTGGTTCCCTTGGCCAACCAGAATGTGGCGCCGGGCGCCCAGTGGTGAAACGTGAAGAGTCCCAGCTCTTTGCCCAGCTTGCGGTGATCGCGCTTCTTCGCTTCTTCGAGCCGATTCAGGTGTTCGTCGAGCTCTTTTTGGGTGAAGAACGCCGTGCCGTAGACGCGCTGCATCGGCTGGTTCTTCGCGTCGCCTTTCCAGTAGGCGTTCGAAGTCGACAGCAGTTTGAACGCCTTCAATTTGCTCGTTGACGGCACGTGGGGGCCGACGCAGAAGTCGACGAACGTGTCTCGGTCCTTGATCGTGTAGCAGGATACGTGAGACTGACCGGCCGTCTTCTCTTCGATCAGCTGCACCTTGAGCGGCTCGCCGCGTTTTCTGAAAAAGTCGATCGCTTCCTGGCGCGGCCAGAGCTGCCGCTCGTAGGGCAGGTCCTGTTTCGCGAACTCGCGCATCTTCGCTTCGATCCGCTCGAGATCTTCAGGAACGAACGGGCGATCGACGACGAAGTCGTAGAAGAAGCCTTCGTCGATGGGCGGTCCAATCCCGCACTGCGTGCCGGGAAAAAGCGACGTCACCGCGGCCGCGAGTAGATGCGCTGTCGAATGTCGATAGAGCTCCAGGGCCTCGGGGTTTTTGGACGTGACGATCTGCACACGCGCATTCTTTTCGAGTGGGAACGTCAGGTCGACGAGACGGTCGTCGACCTTCGCGGCCAGAGCAGCGTCGGCGAGCCGGGGCGAGATGTCCGCCGCAATCTCGCGCGCCGGCGTGCCGGGTGGCACTTGGCGCGTTGATCCGTCGGGAAGGGTGATGGTGACCTTGCTCGCGGACGCGGCGTTGGCTTTCGACGACTCGGTGAGATGGCTCGACATGGGTCCTTCGACTCGCTTCGCTCGCTCAGGACACTCGACTCGGACGCTTCGTGTGTTCGCGTCGAATGGCTTGCCACGAGCGCGGGCGCGAAGCGCCCGAGTCGAGTGGTAGGCGCGGGTGGACTCGAACCACTGACCTCCTCCGTGTCAGGGAGGCGCTCTAACCAACTGAGCTACGCGCCTGCGGGTGCGCCTTCTGCGCGAAAAGGCGAAGGAAAATTATAACAAAGGACTCGGCTTTGCCTCGGAGGACTCGCTCACGTTCGCAGGACTCGGCCGCTCGGCGCTGCGCACGAACTGCGCTCGAACCAGCCCGCGGGAGGGCGCTCTCCTGCGAGTCTGCGAGAACGCCCTTCGACTACGCTCAGGGCGGGCTGAGCAACGTAAAAGGCCGAAGCTGCCGACTTTTCAGTTGACTGCAGTCTTGAGCGCTTTGCCCGCGACGAATCGAACGGCTTTGCGCTTGGGAATCTTGATCATTGCGCCGGTTTGCGGATTGCGCGCCGTTCGCGCCTTGCGGCTCGAGGTCTTGAAAGTGCCGAAGCCGACGAAGGTCACGGAGTCGCCCTTTTTCAGCGCCTTGGTGATGCCGTCGATCACTGAATCGATTGCCTGCGCCGCTTTGCTCTTGGTGTCGCCCGTGTCTTTCGCAACTTTCGCGATTAATTCCTGCTTGTTCATGCCGTGACCTCCAGAGCGCCCGCGGCGTCAGATAGGAGTGATGGGGAGTACGCGCGAAGAGCGCGTTATATCACAGGCGTGCCCGCCGAAGCTCGTTGATTCAGCGTCGCAAGCGAAAGCGGCGAGTGCTTATTTCTTTTTCAAGTGCTCGATTGCTTTATCGAGCGTCGCGTCGGTGGCGGGCCGCGGTTCGCCGAATTCGACGTCGGGCTGCTCAACCGCGACTTCCGGCGTGAGACCTTTCTCGTTGATCACCGCTTCGCCGGGTGTGAGGTAAAGAAGGTAGGTGAGGACGAGGCCGCTGCCATCGGGCAATCGCACGAACCGCTGTCGGGCCGCACGCCCCAGTGTCCGCTCGCCAATCGTTGAAGCGCGCTTGTTTCCCGTGAGCGCTGCAACAAAAAGCTCCGCGGCACCAGACGTGCCGTTATCCGTCAGGAGCGCCAAGGGCAGCGTGATATTGCCGTCGCCGGAGGCTGCGGCAATCGGCTCCTTCAATTTGCCTTTCTCTTGGCGAAACGCGAGCGTGCCGCTCGGCACGAAGAGCCGCGCGCTGGTCAGACCGCTCTCCAGCTCGCCGAACGCCGTGCCACGAAGATCGATGACGAGCGATGTCGCGCCGGCCTTGGTAAGCGAGTTGATCTCGCTTTTAATCTGATCGGCGGCGTTGTTGCCAAACTCCGGTACGCGCAGATATCCAGTCGAGGGCGGCACCACGCGACCCTTGATCGCGACAGGCGCGAGCTCTTCGCGCACGACCTCAATCGTGTGCGGCTCGGCGGCATTGCCCCGAAGGACGGTGAGCGTTACCTTCGTTCCAGGCTTGCCCGCGAGCGCTCGGATGCCTTCGTAGACCGATGTGTCGCGCGTCGATTGGCCGTCGATCGCCCGCACGTAGTCGCCGGGGCGGAGACCGGCTTTCGCCGCAGGCGAGCCGTCACGCGCCGCGATCACGCGCAGGTAGTACTGACGCGTCAACTCCAATCCGGTTCGACCCGCGCCCAGCGCATCGTTCTTCTCGTACGCTTTCGCCTGCGCGATATCGAGGTACGCGCTGTCGGGATCGAGGCCGTCGGCAAGGCCGTGCATCGCGCCGTGCATTACTTTGTCGGGGTTTACGTCCTCGACGTAGTTGTTCATGATGAGCGTGACGACGTCTTCGAAAATGCGCAGGTACTGATAGCTCTCTTCGCGAGCCATCGCCTTGCCCATGAAGCCGCCGATGACGGCAAAGGCAATCACGGGAATCGAGACGAACAAGACGAACAGACGGCTGCGAGACCTCATCGAGTACCCCTGAGCCATTGTACGGGATCGACCGGCCGGCCGTCGATTCTGAGCTCGAAATACGCAGCGGGGACACCGCCGGGGGTGCGGCCGGCGCGACCCACCACATCGCCTCGTCCCACCCGGGCGCCGTTCGTCACGGCCGCCTGGCTCAAGTGACCATACAGCGTGAACGCGCCGCTGCCGTGATTGAGGATCACGAGCGTGCCAAAACCGGTGAAGGGCGCCGCAAACGCGACGGTGCCCGCGTGAACGGCCCGAACCGGCGCGCCTTCCGGCGTGCTGATCTCGATGCCGTTGCGCACGATCGTCGTCCCGAACCGACCTGCAGCGCTCCGGCCGAACCGCGAAAGAATCCCGCCGCGCACCGGCCAGTCGAGCCTGCCCTTGAACGGCGCGATCGGCAGCGCGGCGCGCGTATCCGGCAGCGACGCGAGAGTCCGCTGAAGCTCGCCTTGTGCGCCCTGTAAGTCTCCGATGAACCGCGCGGCAAGATCACGGCGAGCGTCGAGCTCGTCGAGCCGCCGATTGTGCGTTGCGACGGCATCGCCGAGCGCCCGGCGCGCGTTGAGTGCCTGGGCCCGTGCGTTGTCGACTTCCTGTCGCCGGGTCTGAAGCTCGGCCAGCGCTGTCCGTTCCTGTTGCGCAACGTGGCGATGGCTTTCCAGACGCACGCGATCGAGCGTTGCGGTCGCCGCGACGCCGCGGCTCAGGCGTCCGAGCGCTTTGATGTCCGTGCCCGACAGCAGCAGCCGCAGGTATCCCAGGCGTCCGCGCTTGTAGATCTCTACGAGACGCTCGCGCACCCACGGCACGTCCGCGCGGCGCTGGCTCTCGAGCGCCTCCACTCGCTTCGTTGTCGCGTCGAGGGCCGCAACGAGCTCCTTGAGTTGAGCATCCGCTTTTGCGACTTCCTCGCCTTTGATTTCGCGCTGCAGTTCCAGCGCGCGAAGCTCGGTAAGTGTGGTGCGCGTCTGCGCCGCGAGTCGATCCGATTCAGCTTGCAGCTCTTTGATGCGCTGTTCGGCCTGTCGTGCCAGCTCGGTTTTCGTGTCAGGCGTCGGAGCCTGGGCCTGTGCGCGCAGGCTCGGAGCTCCCGCGCAGACGCAAGCCGCCAACGAGAGAAACAGGAGAGCCTGAGCTCCGAGAGGACGGCGAGTGCCGCGGAAAGATTGGAATCGCATCAATCAGCGCGCAGCTGATTCCGTCCGTGGTCGAGCATGCGAGCCCTGCCGCACGCGGCGCGACGAGCATGGACACCCGGATGGATCAATTGCGGCGATTATACTGCTCGGAGTGCGCGTGCTCGGGATCGACTACGGCGCGCGTCGTGTCGGACTCGCCTTGAGCGACGCCACAGCGACGCTGGCTTCGCCATGGCGCCTCATCGAGAGACCGCGATCCGAGGCCGGCACGCTGGAGCTGATTGTGGAGCAGATCGAGAACCTCCTCCAGCAAGACGACGGCCTTTCGGCAGTCGTGGTCGGGTGGCCGCGGCGGCTGGATGGCACGCCGAACGATCAAACGTCCGTCGTCGAAGCGTTTGCGCGAACGCTCGAACAACGAATCTCCATACCAGTCGTCCTGCAGGACGAGCGTCTATCGAGCCGAGAAGCTGAATCGCGCCTTGCAATCCGTGAGCGCAATTGGCGCCGGCGGAAGGCCAAGCTCGATGCGGCGGCAGCCGCAGTTGTGCTGCAGGATTACCTGGACCAGCGAACGTGAAGCGTTGGGTGATAGCGCTGCTCGTCGTGGTGCTGGTCGTCGCGGCTCTTGCCGGCGGTGCGGCGTATTTCGGTTTCACCCGTGTTCATCAGTCTTTCAAGGGGTATGCCGATCAGGAACGGTTCGTCGATATTCCTGCGGGTACCGGACCGGCGACGATTGGTAAGAGGCTCGTAGACGCGGGCGTGGTGATCGACCCAATGACCTTTCGCGGGGCGCTCTGGCTCACCGGTCGCGCCCGCGAACTCAAGGCCGGCGAGTACCGGTTCGATCGTCCGATGTCAGCGCTCGAAGTCGTCGACAAAATCGCGCGCGGCGATGTTTACCGGCAGCTGGTCACCTTTCGTGAGGGTCTCACGATCGTCGAGATGGCAAAGGTCTACGAGCAAGCGGGTCTGGGTGCGGCCGAGGACTTTGCCAAAGCTGCCCGCGATGCATCGCTTATCCACGATCTCGATCCAGCCGCGCCGGATCTCGAAGGGTATCTGTTTCCAGACACCTACTCGCTTCGTCGCAAGACGCCTGCGTCCACGTTGGCGGCTCAAATGATTGCGGCGTTCAAAAAAGGGTTCGACGACGAGATGCTTGCTGCCATCAAGACGCGCGGCCTCAGCGTGCGCGAAGCCGTCACGCTCGCCTCCCTTGTCGAGAAGGAGACCGCCGTGCCAGACGAGCGGCCGATCGTTGCGGCGGTGTACCTGAACAGGCGCGCGGCCGGGATGCCGATGCAGGCAGACCCCACTGTCATCTACGCGATGGAGCGGGCCGGCAATTACAGCGGAAACATCCGCCGCGAAGATCTTCAGATGGAATCTCCGTACAACACGTATCGCTATCCAAGCCTGCCACCCGGTCCGATCGCGGCCCCCGGTAAGGCGTCGCTTGAAGCCGCCGCACATCCAGCGGCTGTCGACTACTTGTACTTCGTGAGCAAGAACGACGGCTCACACGTGTTTGCAAAAACGCTCGAGGAGCACAACCGAAACGTTGAGCAGTGGCAGATCAAGTTCTTTCGCGATCGCCGCAATTCGGCGACCAACAGCACGCCGAGCGCCACGAACCGCCCGCCGCATTAAGATCGGGCTGCGTCGCGTAGTGGCGGGCCTTCAGGCCCGCCGTCGAGGGCGGGGCTAAAGCCCCGCACGACATCAAGCTGTCACCGTTCTCCCCACTTCAGCTTTTCACGCAACACCTCGAAGTAGTTGCGCGTCGAGGATCGAATCAACCGGATCGGACGCGGCGCGCGCGTGATGGAGATTTCATCGCCTTCGCGCAGCGCGAAGCCGTGCTGTCCATCGAAGGTGGCGTAAATGTCGGCGCCCGCGTTGGCGATGCCGGCACGCACGCGGATTTCGCGCTCGGCCGGAATGACAATTGGCCGGTTCGTCAGGGTGTGCGGTGCGATCGGTGTGAGGACGATCGCGTCCATGGCGGGATGGACGATCGGGCCGCCGACCGCGAGGTTGTAGGCGGTGGATCCTGTCGGGCTCGCGACAATCAATCCGTCCGCTTTCACTGATGTGACGAACTGATCGCCGACCGTCACGGCGAGATCGATCATGCGAGACAACGCCGTGCGCGTGAACACGATGTCGTTCAGCGCGACGCGCGCTTCAGATGACATCCCCGCGCCCTTCAACATCATCCGTTCGTCGTGATGGGCGCGGCCCTGCACGGCGGCTTCGAGAGCAGGGTAGAGTTCAGGGTGGGTGATCTCGGTGAGAAAGCCGAGCGATCCGAAATTCACTCCCAGAATCGGCACGTCGCGACCTGAATCGGCAATCACACCGGCCATGGCGAGCAGCGTGCCGTCGCCGCCGAGCACGAGCACCAAATCGCAGATCGCCGGCAGTTGACTTCGCTCGACGATCGTGCGCTCGCCCGGCCGCGTGAGATTCGCGGCATCTCGATCCCACACGGAGTCGATCTGGTGATCGCAGAGCCACTGCTCGATGCCGATGAGCGTTTCGCGCGCGGCGGTGAGGTGGGGTTTCGCAACGATGCCGATTCTCATGGGGACTCGCTTCGCTCCGTACGCTTCCAGTAGGCCTCGCTGCGCTCCAGTAGGCCCGCCGGCCCCTACCGCAGGCCCACCGCCGGCCGCAAGTGCAAGAAGAACTCACGATTACCTTCGGCGCCGGTAATCGGAGACTCAATCATCCCTGCGCGCGCCAATCCTACTTCAGCGGCCGCGTGAGTGACTTCGGCAAGGACGCGGTCGTGAATGGCTGGATCCGACACGATGCCTCCGGCTCCCACGTCGTGGCGGCCGGCTTCGAACTGGGGTTTCACGAGCGCTACGACGTCAGCGTCGGGCGCGAGCAGCGCAGGGATGCTGCGAACGATGTGCTTCAACGAAATGAAGGAAACGTCTACGACCACGATTCCGGCGCCCTGACCAATGCCGGGCAGGTCGGCCCGGCTCAGCGCGCGCGCGTTGATGCCCTCGCGCAGCGTGACGCGGCTGTCGCTCCGCAGCTTCCAGTGAAGCTGCCCCTGACCCACATCGACGGCAATCACGTGCCGAGCGCCACGCGCCAGCAGCACGTCGGTGAAGCCGCCGGTGGAGGCGCCGATATCGAGCGCAAGCCGGCCGGTCACGTCAATGGCAAACATGTCGAGCGCATGGGCGAGCTTGATTCCTCCGCGACTCACCCAGGGATGCTCGGGCGTGGCAACTCGAATCTCCACATCGTCGGCCACGCGAGTTCCCGCCTTTGCACCCGGATGGTCTGGAACATTGACGGCGCCGGCAAGAATCAGCGCCTGCGCCTTTTCGCGCGATTCAGCGAGTCCGCGCGTCACGAGAAGCAGATCGAGGCGGGTCTTGCGTGCGCTCACGAGCGTCTGTAGACGACCCAATCCGCAATGTCTCGAAGGCGAGATCGATCCAGTCCGGCCGATGCGAGTGCGGTCGTCGCGCGCGCCAGACACGCTTCGGCCAGCTCACGCGAACGCTTCAGACCAAAGAGTGCTGGATAGGTGGGCTTTCCGCCAGCCGCGTCCTTGCCGACGCTCTTTCCAAGGACATCAGCGGCCCCTTCGATGTCGAGAATATCGTCGACTATCTGAAAGGCGAGTCCTATCTCGCGTGCGTAACAGTCGATCGCATCCACTTCACTCGAACTGCCGCCGGCCATAATCGCGCCGCTTGCGGCTGCGGCGCGAATCATCGCGCCCGTCTTTCGCGCGTGCATGGCTTCCAGTGCCGGTCCGTCCATCTCGGCGCGATCGACGCCAGGCACATCGGTGATCGCTTGTAAATCCAGGGCTTGTCCACCCACCATCCCGCCGGCGCCGGCGGCGGTGGCGATCACCGCTGACGTTCGGAGCTTCCGCGCGGCGATTGACGGATCCTCGCTGTGAGGCTCTCGCGCCAGCAGCGCAAACGCCTCCGCCTGAAGACCGTCGCCCGCGAGGATGGCAAAACCCTCACCGAAAGCCACATGCAGCGTCGGTCTTCCGCGGCGCAGCACGTCGTTATCCATCGCGGGAAGATCGTCGTGAATGAGCGAGTAGGTGTGAATCATCTCGATGGCGCACGCCGCCGGCAGC
>Ga0137368_10001247_pt1 | contig 26819 bp, 21 predicted proteins | sample SagtaG_13_FD_104917 | JGI IMG/M metagenome (GOLD analysis project Ga0137368, IMG submission 104917) | Vadose zone soil microbial communities from Sagehorn Ranch, Mendocino, California, USA - Sage1_L_100_16 metaG | ecosystem: Environmental > Terrestrial > Soil > Vadose zone | place: USA...
CAGTGTAGGTGGGGCACACGCGGTGGAGAACAGCGTTCTGCGCGGCCATGGCGCGACCCGGGCCGGGGCCGACGCCGGCAGCCGGTACGATCCGGCCATGCCTCCGAGGAGCACGAAGGGCCCACCCGGACCGGCCTTCACCGTGAAGTTCCCGAAGCCGCTGCCCGCCGAGCGCAGGGGCGAGTACTGGTGGATGGAGTCCGACGGGCGGGAGCTCCGCCTGTCGAACCTCGACAAGGTGTTCTGGCCCGACGAGGGCTACACGAAGGGCGACCTGGTCGCCTACTACTACAACATCGCCGACCGGATCCTGCCGTACCTGGCGGGGCGGCCCCTCACGATGAAGCGGATGCCGAACGGCATCGCCGGCCAGTTCTTCTACGAGAAGTCGGCGCCGTCGCACAGCCCGGCGTGGATGCGCCGGTGCCCGGTGGAGAGCGAGGACGAGCGGGGCCGCTCGAAGCTCATCGACTACCTGCTTGTGGACGACACGGCCGGGCTGCTGTTCATGGCGAACCTGGGATGCATCGAGTTCCACCCGCTGCACTCGCGATGCGACTCCTACCGGTACCCGGACTACGCGTTCTTCGACCTCGATCCGTTCGAGGTGCCGTTCTCCGACGTCGTGGTGGTGGCGCAGCACGTGCACGCGGCGCTCGGCGCCCTCGGCCTGACCGGGTACGCGAAGACCTCCGGGGCCACCGGGATGCAGGTTTACGTGCCGGTCGGGCCGCGATTCACCCACGACGAGGTCCGCGAGTTCGTCCGGCTGGTGGGGACCATGATCCTGAAAGCGGACCCCGAGCGCGTGACCATGCTGTGGGAGGTTCGCCGGCGCACCGGCAAGGTGTTCATCGACCACAACATGAACCGCTCGGGGGCGAACATCGCCGCCGTGTACTCGATGCGGCCCGAGCCCGGGGCGACGGTGTCGACGCCGGTCACGTGGGAGGAGGTGCGGCGCGGCCGCATCCGGCCGCAGGACTTCCGGATCGACACCATCTGGAAGCGCCTGGCCAAGGTGGGCGATCTGTTCGAGGGCGTGCTCACGCGCCCGCAGGACCTCGGGCCGGCCATGAAGGCGCTCGGGGTCGACCTGTCGAAGGCGCCTCCGCTGCCGGGCGTGATCCAACGGGGCCGGGGGCGATCGGGGGCCCGACCACCTCGGATCCCGCGCCGTCCGAGCCGGCCACCTCGGAGGCCGCCACGGAGCCCGCCAAGAAGTCGGCGTCCCGCACGGCCTCCCGGAGCAGGTCCGAGGAGGTCATCGCCCGCTCGAAGGACCCCCAGCTCGGCGAATACCTCCGGAAGCGCGACTTCGAGGCCACGCCGGAACCCCCGCCGCGCGTGGCAAAGAAGCGCGGGAGCTCCTTCGTCATCCAGAAGCACCGGGCGACCCGGCTGCACTACGACACCCGCCTGGAGCGCGACGGCGTGCTGGTGTCGTGGGCGGTGCCCCGCGGCCTGCCGGTCCGCAAGGGCGACCGCCGCCTGGCCGTGCACGTCGAGGACCACCCCCTGGAATACGGGACGTTCGAGGGGGTCATCCCGGAGGGCCACTACGGTGCGGGGCCGGTCCGGATCTTCGACCACGGCACGTACGAGGCCCTCGAGTGGACCGACAAGAAGGTCACGTTCCGGCTCCACGGCCAGCGCTACGCCGGTGCGGAGTACCACCTGGTGAAGACATCGACGGACTGGCTGGTGTTCCTGGCACGGCCCGAGGAGCTCGACGTCGGCCGGCCGCCGCCCCCGTACCTGCCGATGATGGCGGAGGGCGGGTACCAGCCCTTCGACGACCCGGGCTGGCGGTTCGAGCCGAAGCTGGACGGCGTCCGCACGCTGCTGTACGTGGACATGGACTCCACGCGCCTCGTGTCGCGGCGGGGGCGGGACCAGACCGCCCAGTACCCCGAGCTGTCCTCGGCGCACGAGTACGTGACGTCGGTGAACGCCGTGCTGGACGGGGAGATCGTGGCCATGGAGGAGGGCCGGCCCTCGTTCGAGCTGCTCCAGCAGCGCATCAACCTGGCCTCGCCCTCGGACATCGAGCGGGCCAGGCGGCGGATCCCGGTGGAGTGCTTCGTGTTCGACCTGCTGTACCTGGACGGCCGCGAGCTCACCGGGCTGCCGCTGGAGGAACGGCGGGAGCTGCTGGAGTCGCTCATCGTCCCGGAGCATCGGCTGGCCCCGACGCTGTACGTCGACGGCGAGGGGAAGCCACTGGCCGACGCGGCCCGGGAGCGGGGATTCGAGGGCGTGGTGGCGAAGCGCCTGGGGAGCCGGTATCAGCCGGGGCGCCGGACCTCCGACTGGCGCAAGGTGAAGCTCCTGAACCGCCAGGACTGCGTGGTCCTGGGGTGGACCCCCGGAACGGGTTCGCGCGGCACCACGTTCGGTGCGTTGCTGCTGGGGGCGTACGACAAGGGGAAGCTGCGCTGGATCGGGCAGGTCGGGACGGGGTTCACCGACCGGATGCTGGCCGACCTCATGGGCCGCCTCGAGCCGCTGGTCCGGACGGACCCGCCGATCGACGATCCGGGCCTGGCCCGGGTCAAGGGCGCGAAGTTCGTGGAGCCCGAGCTGGTGTGCGAGGTCGAGTACCTCGAGATGACGAGCGCCGGGAAGCTCCGGGCGCCGTCCTACAAGGGCCTGCGAACGGACAAGGCGTCCGAGGACTGCATCCTGGAACGCCCCAAGCGAACGGCGTCCCGCTGACCCGAGTCATCCGTTGGCCCAGTCGACCAGTTGCGACAGCACGCGCATCCCGTCGTGGGGCATGCCCGCGAACGCCCGCTCGCACTGCCCGAGCGAGAAGACGTTGGACACGCCCCGGGCGGCGATGGCGTCGCGGAGGGCTCGCCGCCGCGGCTCGGGGCAGACGCCGACCGTGGACACCCCTCGGTGGAGCAGGCTCACGGCCTCCTCCAGCCGGCCCACCCGGCGGACGATGACGACCCTCGACAGCGGGTGGTCTCCCAGGTCGAACGGACCGGGGACCAGCACGACCGCCGCGCGGAGGTCGCGGCCGGGCCCACCCACCGTGAACCACCGGGCCTGGATGAGCGACCCACGGCGCATCCGCTGGATCTGGCCCATGGCCAGCGGAGCCGGCGCGGAGGGGGCGATCTCGTCGCACTCCGCCAGCGCGTCCCGCAGGGCCTCCGAATACCGGCGGGCGTCGTCGTCGCTGTCAGCCTCGACGTAGTGCACGAGCGAGGCGATGCAGGCCCGCTGGTTCCAGATCAGCGAGTCGCACGCGGCCCGGCGGGCCGCGTCGGCCAGGGAGGCCGCGTCGGCCAAGGCCTCCCGACCCACCAGGCTCACCCCGAACCGCGGCATGAACGTGATCGTCTTGATGGCCCCGGCGGCCAGTCCGGCGATCCGCTCCACGGCGTTGGGCGCACCCCACACCACCACCCGGTCGAATACCGCCGGGTCGAACAGGCGATCCTCGATCCCGCGGTCCCCGCCCTTCCAGTACACGAACGACAGCGCATCGAGCAGCGCCGCCGCCTCGGGATGGCCGGCGGCGGTGTGGTACAGGGCCATGCCCAGGGCGACGCCCGGCAGCACCGCTCCCGACGGCAGCTTCACCACGCCCCCGCTGCGGGTCGCGAGCATCCGGGCGGCGCTGGCCGGTCCGACCACGGGGGCGTTGCCGGCCGTGACGTGGATCTGGAGCGTGGGGAAGGCACGGACCGCGGGACCGTCCACCTCGCGCTCACCCGTTCCCCCGTGCCGCCCCTCCAGCGTCTCCCGGACGATCGCCGTGGCACCCGCGTATCCGGGGGCGTCGATCGGCATCCACTCCTCGAGCAGGCGCGACCCGGGGACATCGCCCCACGACAGCTCCCGGTCCACGATCTCCCGGAGGGCGAAGCTCCGGATCATCAGGGCGTTCGTGGCCAGGGCCGCATCGAGGAGCACGTCGGGGAGCTCGCTCGTCTCCGCGATGATCGCCCGGAACCGCCGCCCGATCTCGCCCTCGGGCTCGAGGAGGTCGGCCGCGTCGTCGAACCACGCCATCGCCGCGTCGAACGGGATCGCCGCGAGTGCGGCCCTCACGGCCCCCGGGTCCGGGTACGTCAGATCCGCCCCCTTCACCTCGGGAAGGACGAGGATCCTGTGGGCGCCGGTGGCCCGAAGCGTGGACCGGTCCATGACCGGTTCCCGAAGGACCTGGGCGCCGCTGGGCCACGGCCCCGGTGGGATGAACGCGTAGCTCTCCCCCTCGCCGAGGGCAGCCCTGATCCGGTCGGCGGACAGGGCCGAGGGGGGCGGAGGTTCCACTAGTCTGCCCCGGACTAGGTGCGGGACGCGGAGGATGCCGTCGTCGGAGGGGGACAGGAGGTCCCACCGATCCAGCTCGTCGTCGAGGGAGACCGCGCTCATGCCCTCATCGTCGCCATGACTCCGCCGCAGCCGCGGACCTCGCGGCCGGGGGCGCGGGTGATCTCCCCCGCGATGGCGGGCCCGCTCAGCCCGCACGGGCAGCTCCATGTCAGACGAACCTGATCGCCCGTGACGAGGAACGAGGGGAAGCTGGTGCACGTGGGGTCCAGAAACCCGAACTCGCCGGCCACGTCGTGGCCCCGGGGAAGCGGGAACAGCCCCTCGTCCATGGCCACGGGCTCGACGATGGGCGGGACGTGGAACCGCTTCTCCCGGCAGCTCATCATCGGCGTGTTCAGCTCGACCATGGAGTAGGCCTCCAGGACGCGCTCGGACGTGATCCCCATGGCCCGCTCGATCAGCTCGGCCAGCTCGTCCCGGGTGATGCGCTCGCCCTCGAAGCTCTTCCATCCGCCTCCCAGGCTCACCACCGACCCCGGGAGCAGCGGGGGCGTCTGGGTCGAGATCGCCAGCCGGCACAGCTGCTTGACCTGATACGGGGAGCCGAACAGCCACACCGACATGTCCCTCGCCGTGGCCTCGCCGAGCCCGGCCAGGAACCGCTCGTACGAGGATTCCCGGCCGTCGCTCCACGCCGCCTCCGTGGCCCGCCGCGTGGCCCGGGCCTCATCCTGCCTCCGCTCGGAGAGGATGGTCCGGAGCATCTCGGCCCGGATCTCGTGGTCGTACAGGAACTGCACGCTCGGGATCAGCCGGGCGAGCTCGACCCCCGCTCGCTGGGCCCCCATGCGCCCTCCCCGGAACCCGAGCACCGCGCCGTGCATGGATGGCAGCTCGACGCCGAGGTCGATCACGCGGTGCATCAGGTACGAGGGGCCGTTCGCCCGGTAGGAGTTCCAGCTGTCCTCGGCCCGGGGCACGAACGAGAGCTTTCCGCTCGTCCCGCTCGAGTACAGGACGTGCAGGCCGCCCTCCTCCAGACGCGCCAGCCAGTCGTCCACGTTCGCGGCCTCGGCCGCCGCCGGCGGGACGGGCTCGGCGCAGATGTCGGCCAGCCACTCCCCCATCGCCGCGAAGTTCCCCCCGTCCACCCATGCCGAGTCGTAGGACTTGAAGACCGAGTCGGTGACCATGCAGAGCTCGACGATGGTGTCGAGGGATGCCTCGTCGCCGACACCCGCGTCCTCGCACAGGCGCCGGTATGCGGGGATCGTTCGGTGGTAGTGCGTGTGGCAGAGCTCGATGGCTCGGTGCCGGAGCTTCGCGGCTTCGGCCTCGTCGTAGCCCTCGTCACCGGCCGCCCACGCGCCGGCCATGCCTCGGAGCAGTCCACCGAGCTCGTGGACCTCGGTGGTGAGCCCGAGCGTGATCTCCATGACAACCCCCAACCGGGCGGGCGACCACCCCGTGTGCGCCGAAGCGGCGAGAGTCTCCCGCGGCCCGCGTGAGGGAGTCAAGGAGATGACGAGGTCCGAGGAACTGCTCGAAGGGTCGCGGGCGGGCTCGGCTCAGAAGGGTTCGAAGCCCGCCCGGGAGAGCAGCGCGCGGGCCTCTCGTTCCTCCATCCCGGCATCGACCAGCTCCCGGTACAGCCGGGCCGGGCCGAGGGAACGGCCGCACCGAGGGCAGAACGTAAAGGCCGGCTCCAGGGGCGCCTCGCACCACGGACAGACCTTCATCTCGATGCGGCGGCCCGGTTCCACGCCGGCGTCCGCCAGGGCGTCGATGTAGCCCTTGGCGTAGTCCCACTGCACGTAGTCCTCCTCGCGGGGCTCGTACGCGGGCTCGTGCATGCGGGGCTCCCCGGTCTCCAGCATGTGCTCGAGGTTCTCGCGGAGGAGGTCCCAGGCGTAGTAGTGGTTCGCCTCGCAGTCCGGACACCAGATGACCACGCCCCGCACGCCCTGGGGCTCGAACGAGACGCGCATCCCCGCGAGGTCCATGAGGTCGGCCTCGATGTCCTCGCGCTCCCGGGGGTCGAGGACGGGCTCCTCGTCACGGTCTTCGCGATCGGGCCGTTCGTCGCCGAACTCGGGGTCGTCGGGGTTGTGTTCCATCGCGCCTACTCGGCGGTCTCCTCGGGCGTGTCCCTGGTGAACGAGAACGTCTTGAAGCCCTCGGCGTACTGGAGGCCGGCCACGCCACCGAGCTCGGTGGCCCGCCTGGTCACCCACTCCTCGTAGGGCAGGTTCTGGACCTGGGACTCGTGGCAGGCCAGGGCCTTGAGCTTCGTCTCGAGCATGTCGGAGATGTCGACGTAGGTGTCCGCGTCCTCGGACCCCAGCCACAGCGCCGGGACCTCGAACGGCTCGAACCCTTCCCCCAGGAGCTCGGGGAACTGGACCCTCGTCGGCGCGTCGGGCATGACGGCGCACAGCACGGCCTCCCCCGCCGCCTTGTGGTCGGGGTGGTTCACGTAGTCGCGGCTCCGGTTCCACAGCCGCGACGGGTCCTGCGCCAGGATCACGTCCGGGCGGACCCGGCGGACCTCGCGGGTGACCGCGCGCCGCAGGTCGAGCGTGACCTCGAGCTCACCGTCCACGAAGCCCAGGAACGCGCAGCCGGCCACCCCCAGCAGGTCGCAGGCGGCCTCCTGTTCCCGCCGGCGGATCGGCCGGAGCTCCTTGCGGGTGGCACCGGGATCGTTCGAGCCGGCGGAGCCGTCCGTCACGCAGACGTAGTGCACCTCGGTTCCCTCGGACGCCCAGCGCGCGACGGTCCCACCGAAGCCGAACTCGGCGTCGTCGGGATGGGCGAACACCACCAGCGCCTTCGCGAACTGCATGTCCAGCCAGCGTAGCCGATGGTCCGCGAAATCGGCCATCCCCCGCGAGTCGCGAGCTTCGTCCGGGGGTTGGGGGGCGGCGCGGCCCGGCCGCCTGCTCAGACATGCTCCCTCGCTTCGCTCGGTCCGCAACTCGCGACCGGCCGGACCACGCTGCCCTCTCTACCCCTCAGGCCGCTCACCGACCGGCCTCCCACGATCGCCTTCAAAGCTGCTACAAGCACGGCGTGAGCGAGCCGCAGCACCGGGGGCTTCGGAGCGAATTGCCGCGGATGTCGCCGTATTGGGTGGCGGCGGGGCTGGGGGCGCTGTGGGGGACGCTCGGGTATGCGGCGTTGTGGGAGAACGTGCCGTTCGCCCCCAGTCGGGGGTTCGTGCTGAGCGTGCACGGCACGTTGGCGCTGCTCCCCGTCCGGGTCGTGCTGGGTCCGATTCGGGCTGCGACTGGCTCCGGCGGTCCCGTTCGGGCTGACGGTCCCGGCCGATCCGCTCAATACGGGGAGCCGCCGGGCCGATGCTAGTCGGGAAGTCCCATGCCTGCGCTCCGGCGGTTCCTGAGGTGGCGCCCCGGGCTGGTGGGCTCGTTTGCCCTGGCCAGCCTGTTCGCGTTCGCCGTCCTGTGGGGGGCGCTGTCGTTCGTGGTCTCGCGGCAGGTCGTGCAGTCGGGAGAGCGCGACGCGCAGTTCCATGCGGAGTTCGTCACGAACTCGATCCTTCGGTTCCAGCTCGTGCCGAAGGACCTGGGCGGGCCGGTCCGGGGCCGCGCCTACCTCAGGCTCGACCGGTTCGTGCGCACGCGAATCCTCCAGGCCCCGGTGGTTCGGGTGAAGGTCTGGAGCACGGGCGGCACGGTGCTGTACTCGGACGAGCCCCGCCTGGTGGGCCGTTCGTACGACGAGGACCCGGCGCCCGAGGCGGCCTCCGGAGCCGGCCCGGTGAGCGAGGTCACCGACCTCCGCGAGCCGGAGAACGCCTTCGAGCGCGGCCTGGCGCCGAAGCTGTTCGCGACCTACGTCCCGCTGTACCTGATGGGGCACCCGCAGCGAGGCTCCCCCGACGCCGTGGTGGAGCTGTACCAGGACTACAGCTCGATCGAGTCGCGGGCGAGCAACCTGTTCCGTACTCGGCTCATCACGCTGGGCGCCGGCCTCCTCGTCCTGTACGTCGCCCTCATGCCGATCGCGCTGAGCACGTCACGGCGAGTCCGCCGCCAGAACGACCTGCTCGAGGACCAGGCCGGGAGGCTCGAGGAGCTGCTGGAGCGGGAGCAGGACAACGTCGCGGAACTGCGGCGGCTGAACCAGATGCAGAGCGACTTCGTGGCGGTGGCGTCGCACGAGCTGCGGACGCCGCTCACGGCAATCCTGGGCTACGTGAAGACCCTCCAGCGGCCGGAGTTCGAACAGGACCCCACGGCCCGGCGGGAGTTCCTGTCGGCCATGGAACGGCAGGGCGACCGGCTGTTCCGCCTGGTGGCGAACCTGCTGTCGGCGGCGCAGGTCGAGAACCAGGACACGGCCCTCGAGATCACGGCGTTCGAGTTCGCGGCTCTGGCCGAGGAGGTCCGGGAGGGCTTCCATCACAGCGGGGAGCGAATCCACCTGTCCCTGCCCCCCGGCCTCCCGGCCCTGGAGACCGATCGCGACCGGCTGGGGGAGATCGTGGCGAACCTCCTGGACAACGCCCTCAAGTACTCGCCGCCCGACGCTCCCATCGAGCTCGGCGCGGAGGCGGCGGGCGGCACCCTTCGGGTCTGGGTGCGCGACCACGGGATCGGGATCGACGCGGTCGACCTCGACCGGATCTTCGACCGCTTCTATCAGACCGACCAGTCCAGCACCCGCCGATACGGCGGGGTGGGGCTGGGGCTGCACCTGGTCAAGCAACTCGCCCAGACGATGGGGGGGTCGGTCGAGGTGGACAGCGCGCCGGGCGTGGGGAGCACGTTCACGGTGATCCTCCCGGTGCGGGCGCCGCAGGCAGGCGTGGGCGGCGAGCCGGCCCAGGCGGCCGCGGGCGCCACCGCGGCGCTCGCCGGTCAGCCCGCCGGACGGTGAGGCCGGAAGGCTCCTCTCGGGGCAGTCAGGGCCGCCAGAACACCCGGACCCAGGTCCGACGCCCGCAGGCCGGGCAACGCATCAGCGAGTGGTAGCGCTTCACGAGCGGCAGGTGCAGCGAGAAAGGGAAGGCGGAGCGGACGAGCTGGCTCGCCGAGACCGGCGTCTCCCGGTGGCAGGCCGAGCACTCGACGAGAAGCGTGCCGAGGGCCGGCGCGGGCCGGTCCGCAGAGAACAGGGCCATCTTGCCCAGGGGGTCGCGCTCGGGCTCGATGTCCGGAGTGACCGACCGGGCCACGTCGTGTGGTCCGGCCGCGCTCGGATGGCGGGACCGCGAGCCGCGAGGGCCTCCTTCCCCGGGGCGACCGGCGCGACCGCGGCTGCCCCCTGGCGCCGATCGTTCGCCGCCGCGTTCTTCCTTCCCGGGCTCGGCCATTCGCTACCCCCGGTCCGGGACGAGCCGGCGGGACAGGGCCCGGTAGGCCTCGGCCCCCGGATGGGACGGGGCGAAGCGCAGGATGCTTCGACCGTCCCTCGGCGCCTCGGCGAACCGGATGCTCTTTCGGACCGGCGGGTCGAGGACCGGGAGCCGGTACCTCGTTCCCACGTCCTCGAGGACCTCCTTCGCGTGGTTGGTCCGGCCGTCGAACATGGTCGGGAGGAGCCCGTCCACGCGGAGCTTCCGGTTGGTGAGGCGGCGGACGTCCTCGATGGTCGAGAGCAGCTGGCCGACGCCGCGGTGCGACAACGTCTCGCATTGGAGCGGGATCACGACCTCGTCGGCGGCGGTGAGGGCGTTGATGGTGAGCACGCCGAGCGACGGCGGACAGTCGAGGAGCACGATCTGGTAGCCGTCGCTCGCCCCCTCCAGGGCCTGGCGCAGCGCGTACTCCCGTCCCGTTCGGGTCAGCAGGTACGCCTCGGCGCCGGCGAGGTCGATGTTCGACGGCACGAGGTCGAACCGCTCCTCTTCCGCGGACAGGACCGCGTCGCCGAGACCGCACCTGCCGACGAGGACGTCGTGCACCGTGGGGTCGAGGTCGTCGGGATCGAACCCCAGGCTGAACGTCAGGCAGGCCTGGGGATCCAGGTCGATGGCCAGGACCGACCGACCGCGCTCGGCCAGGGCGGCGGCGAGCGCCACCACGGTGGTCGTCTTGGCCACCCCACCCTTCTGGTTGGCGACCGCGATGACTCGTGCCATGACGGGGGGCGTTCTACCGCGGCCGGGTGGCAGGGGCAAACCAGCCGGTCCTGGCGTCGGTCGGGGCCGGGCCTACTCTTCCGGCTCGTCGAAGCGAAGCGACCGCAGCTGTGCCTCCACGCGATCGAGCACGCCCACCAGCCAGGCACCGTCCTGCGGTCCCCGCTCGTCGTTCACGGGGAACATGAACGTGTTGAGGGCCTCACCCGACCCCAGCTGGACGCCCCGGGTCGCCAGGTAGTCCACGATGGCGAACTCCCACGTGAACAGGGCGGTCCCGTCGTCGTAGGCGTGGACCCACTGGGTCAGGAACCGGTTGGGATCCGACCGGTAGATCCGCACCCTGGGCCGCTCCTCGGCCAGCCGGAACCCCAGGTGATCGAGCGCCTCGTGGAACTCCACAGGGCGGGAGGATAGCCCAGGACCGCGATGCACCCGGTCCGGCCTCGATGGTCTGTGTTCAGTCCACGACACGGAGCAGCTCTGCGACATCACCTCCCCATCCACGCGTGCGGTCGCCGCCCTCCAGCCCGGACGCGCGGGCTCGAGCGATGGAGCCCCGGGCCTTCCCCAGCTGTGCGCGCAGCTCGTCGGCGCCGTTCGAGAGCATCGTCGCGGCCCGGGTCAGCTTGTTCTCCAGCACCGATTCCATGGCTTCGAGCAGGGCGGAGAGCTCCGACAGGCACCCCTCGACGTCGCCGGCGGAGCCGTACTTGGCCACGAGGCTGTACAGGAACAGCAGCACGGGGAGCGCCGACGAGTACGGCACGATGACGACGCCGCGGGAGAAGGCGTCGGCGTGGGCCCGGCGCAGCACCGCGTACGCGGCGTCCGGGATGGCCGCGACGGCGACGGGCGCGGTCAGCGAGGGGTCGAGGTAGGCGGCCACCTCCCGAGCGCGCCCCGCCACGATCCGCTCGACCTCCCTGGTCAGCGCGTCCCGCCGGGCGGGGTCGGTCGCCGCCTCCAGCGCCTCCAGCTCCCGATCCGCCGACCACTTCGAATCCACGGGCAGGCGCCGCCCGTCGGGCAGCTGGAGGCCGTACTCGACCACCTTGCCGTTCACACGGAAGTCGCACACGAGCATGCCCGGCGGAAGCTCGGCGAGGTGCTCGCGCAGGACGTTCTCGCCCGCGCGGCCCTTCGCCGCGCCGCCGGCCAGGACGGTGGACAGCCTTCGGACCACCTCGGCGTGCTCGGCCTCGCGACCCCGCCGCTCCTCGTCGCGGATGCGGAGCGCTTCCACGGCCTGCCGTGCAGCCCGCAGCTCGCCGTGGAGCCGTTCGTCCTCGACGTCCTGGGCCCGCGCGGCATCGGCCAGCCGCCGCAGCTCGGCCGACTGCGCGTCCAGCTTCCCTTCCACCACCGCCGAGCGGTCCGGCACCGCCTGGGCGGGCCGGTCCGCCAGCCTGGACCGGAGCGCGACGACCGCGCCGACCGCCACCCCGACACCGAGCGCCACCAGCGCGATTCCCAGCTCGTTCACGGCACCTCCCGAGTCAATGGAGCCGACTCTAGGAGGAGGGTCTGACAAAAACGCCGGCGCAGCCTGGCTCGAAACCCGCATGCCAGAATCGGCCCGTGAGCGACGAAGGGCGGAACCGCGAGGTGGTCCGCCGCCTGTGGGACCTGTTCGAGGCCCGCGACTGGGACGGCGCCGCCGAGCTCCTGCACGAGGACCTCGTCGTGGACTGGCCGTTCTCGAACGAGCGCTTTCGGGGGCGTGACAACTTCGTCCAGGCGAACGTCCACCACCCGGCGCCGGATTGGCACATCGAGGTCCGGCGCGTCGTGGCCGAGGGCGACCAGGTCGCCTCCGAGGTGATCGTCCCGTTCGACGGCGGCGTGGCCCAGGCCGCGTCCTTCTTCGAGCTCCGCGACGGGAGGATCGCGCGCATCGTCGAGTACTGGATCGACCGGGGGCAACAGGAGCCGCTCCCGTATCGCGCGCGGTGGGTCGAACCCCTGCCGCCGGGCTGACCCGCGCCGAGCGGCTACGCCAGGACCCGGTCCAGGAATGCCATCACGACCCGGTCGAACTCCCGGGGGTTCCGCATGTTGACCAGGTGGTCGGTGCCGGGCACCGGTACTAGACGGCCCCCACCACGACGTCGCCCGACTTCATCACGAGGGCCGGCTTCAGCACGGCCTCGATCTCCTCGATCGGATCGTGGTCGTACAGCACGAGGTCGGCGATCTTCCCCTCCTCCACCCTCCCCACGGAGGGCAGGCGAAGGAGGTCCGCCGCATTCGACGTCGCCGCCTGGAGGGCCTTCAGGGGCGTCAGCCCCCACGCCACCATTCGGACCATCTCCAGCGGCGCGTTGCCGTGCGGGTTGAACGGCGTGCCGGCGTCGGTCCCGCAGGCGTGGCGGACCCCGGCCCGAGCGGCCCGGCGAAACGAGTCACGGGCCTCCGAGATGATCAGCCGCGCCTTCTCCACCGCATAGGAAGGGATCTCGTCCGGGTGCTGCACGATCTCCGTGAGCGCCGAGATGGTCGGGACGTGGAACGTGCCACGCTCGCGCATCAAGCGCGCGACCTCCGGCGTGATCTGCGACCCGTGCTCGACGGAGTCGACGCCCGCCCGAACCGCGTTCTCGATGCCGGTCTTCCCGATGGCGTGCGCCGCGATCGGACGATCCCACGCGTGAGCCTCGTCGACGGCGGCCTGGAGCTCCTGGGCCGTGAAGGCGGTGAAGTCCACGGAGATCCCCGGCGTCAGCACGCCCCCCGTCGCGATCACCTTGATCGAACGCGCGCCGCCGCGCATCTCCTCCCGCACCGCGCGCCGAACGCCCTCGGGGCCGTCGACCTCCAGGGCGAACAGCCCGTGGCCGTGCCCGCCCGTGATGGTGAGCGCGCGGCCCGACGCGACGATGCGGGGACCCTCCGCGAGCCCCTCCTCCACCGCGACGCCCAGCTCACATGCGTAGGAGCTCGGCCCGCCGAGGTCGCGCACCGTGGTCACGCCGCGCTCCAGGTGGCGCCTCCCGTTCCGCAGCGCCTTCAGCACGGCCCGTGTCTCCGTGAGCTCGCGCGCCTCCTTTCCGAAGTCGGCCGACCCGTCGAAGCACAGGTGCACGTGCGCGTCGATGAGTCCCGGCGTCAGCGTCTTCCCGGACCCGTCGACCTCAGCCGCGGCGCGCGCGTCGCGGGGCGCCCGGGCGTGGGGACCCACCCATGAGATGGTCCCGTTCGCCACCAGCACGCCTGCCCGAGGTCGAACCGTCCGTCCGTCGAACACCGCGACGTTCGCGAAGTAGGTCGCCACCGCCGCTCAGCGCACCTAGGCTCCGCCCCGGGCGATGCCGGCGGCCTGACGGAACGGCGAGGCCGGCGGCGCGTACACGCGGGGGCGGTCGCCGAACAGCTCGCCGGTCTGTGCGGCGATCTCCTCCGGCGTCCATCGCCGATCCTTCGTCAGCGAGGACACGGGCGTCCACCCCCGGTACAGCTCGATGAGGCCGCCCTGGATCCCGAACACCTGCCCGGTGATGTCCTTCGCACCGTCGCTCGCCAGGAACGCGACGAGCGGGGCGATGTTCTCGGGCGCGAGCGGATCGAACCCCTCCGTGACCTCCGGGAGCTCGCCGAAGGTCTTCTCGGTCATGCGGGTCCGGGCCCCCGGCGCGATCGCGTTCACGGTCACGCCGTAGCGCTGCATCTCCATTGCCACGATCTGCGTGAACGCCGCGATGCCGGCCTTCGCGGCGCCGTAGTTCGACTGCCCCGCGTTGCCGAGGAGGCCCGACGTGGACGAGGTGTTGACGATGCGGCCGCCGACCTCGTCGCCTGCCTTCGAACGGTCACGCCAGTGCGCGCACGCCGCCCACGTCACGAGGAAGTGGCCTCGCAGGTGCACCTTCATCACGGCGTCCCACTCCTCGACGGCCATGTTGAACACCATCCGGTCGCGCAGGATCCCCGCGTTGTTGACCACCACGTCGAGGCGTCCCCACGTGTCGAGCGCGGTGCGGACGAGGGAGGCGGCCCCGTCCGGCTCGCTCACGTCGTCGAAGTGGGCCACGGCGGCACCCCGGCCGGTGGCGGCCTCGATCTCCTCCACGACCTGCGACGCCGGACGGGTGTCACGGCCGGAGCCGTCCCAATCCCCGCCCAGGTCGTTCACCACCACCTTCGCGCCGTGCTCCGCGAACAGCAGCGCCTCGCCCCGGCCGATGCCGCGGCCCGCGCCCGTGATCACGGCGACCTTGCCCTCCAGCATGCCCACCGTCGACGTCCCTCCTCAGCTCCGAGGTCGCTCGGGCCGAACGCTACCGGAATCGGGTGGCGGCGGGCTCGCCCGCGGGGCGGGGGTCCTCACTCCCCCACGTACGCGATGCAGTCGATCTCCACCTGCATCCCGGGGAAGTGCCGGAGGTCGCTTCCCACGGTCGTCCGCACGGGATAGGGCTCGGCGAACCGCTCCTTGTACGCGGCGTTGAACCGGGGGAACGAGCCGGCGTCGCCGAGGTACACGTTGACCTTGACCACGTCCGCCAGCGACGCTCCGCCCGCCTGAAGGATGGCCTCGATGTTGTCGATGGTCTGGTGGGTCTGCTCCTCGATCGTGTCGCCCCGGATCTGCCCCTCGGGACCGATGGGGCCCGTCCCGGTCACGAAGATGAAGTCGCCGGCCCGCCACCCCTGCGAGTACGCCCCCACCGGCGGCGCTCCCCTGTCGCTGCGGATCACGTGCTTCGGCATCCGGCCTCCCTTCGGTGTCCCGGTCCGGCTCCCGATCCCGATCCGTCGACGCCTCGCACCGTCACGAGCCGCCGCCCGCGAGGGCGCGGACGGCGTCGATCTGGAGCGTGGTGGCCATGAGCGTGGTCACGCCGGCCTCCCGCCAGGCGGCCATGCGGTCGCGGATTCGCTCGGGCGGCCCGACCAGCGCGACCTCGTCCACCAACGCGTCCGGGACGGCCGCGGCCGCCTCGCCCTTGCGTCCGTCGAGGTACAGGTCCTGGATCGCCGCCGCCTCCTCCTCGTAGCCGTACCGCTTCACCAACTCGTTGTAGAAGTTCCGACCCCGGGCCCCCATGCCGCCCACGTACAGGGCCAGGAAGGGCTTCACCAGGTCCCGGCAGGCCTGCGCGTCGTCGCCGACGAACACGGGGACCATGGCGGCGACGTCGAACCCGTTCCCGTCCTTGCCCGCCCGGACGAAGCCCTCCTGGAGGCTCGGCCGGAACACGTCCATGCGCTCGGGGGAGAGGAACGTGGGGATCCAGCCGTCCGCGATCTCCGCGGCCAGGGCCACGTTCTTCGGCCCGATCGCCGCCAGGTAGATGGGAAGGTCCGCGCGCAACGGATGCACGATCGTCCGCAGGGGCTTCCCCAGGCCCGTCGCGCCCGGTCCCTCGACGGGGATGCGGTAGTACTCGCCGGCGTACTCGACGGGCTTGTCCCGGCGGAGGATGGCCCGCACGATCTCCACGTACTCCCGGGTCCGCGCCAGCGGCTTCCCGTACGGCACCCCGTGCCACCCCTCCACCACCTGCGGCCCCGACATCCCGAGCCCCAGGCGGAACCGCCCGCCCGACAGGTGGTCGAGCGTGATGGCGGTCATGGCGGTGGCCGCGGGCGTCCGAGCCGGGATCTGCATGATCGCCGTGCCGAAGCCCATCCGCTCGGTCCGGGAGGCCACCCAGGCCAGCCACGACACGGCGTCCGACCCGTACGCCTCCGCGCTCCAGATGGAATCGAACCCCGCCCGCTCCGCCTCCTCGACGAGCGGCATGACGTCGATGGGGACGGCCCCCCAGTACCCCAGATGCAGTCCCAGCTTCATGGCCGGCCAAGCATAGCCACCCGGGTGCTCTCGCCGTTGGGCTACGGTAGGCTTCGGCCTCGCATTCGCTCTCGACACCGGAGGTTCGCCCGTTGCAGGAGATCGTGCAGCACGCAGTCACCGAAGCGACCGTCGCGGGCGCGGACTACGCGGACGCCCGGATGGTGACGGAGGAATCCGAGTCCCTCACCGTCAAGAACCAGGAGATGGAGGGCATCGACCGGTCCCGCTCCGAGGGCGTCGGCGTGCGCGTCCTGGTGAACGGGTACTGGGGGTTCGCGGCCACGGCGCGAGCCACCCAGGAGGAGGTCGCGAAGATCGCCCGCCTGGCCGTGGCCATCGCCCGCGCGGCCGCCCGCCTCCCCCGCGAGCCGGTCCGCCTGGCGGAGGTGGAACCGGTCGTGGCGACGTGGTCGAGCCCCGTGCAGGAGGACCCGTTCACGGTCCCCCTGGAGGAGAAGGTGGCCATGCTCATGGAGGCCAGCCGCCGCATGCAGGCCGTGAAGGGCGTCTCGTTCGCCGAGGCCGGGCTCGATTTCTACCGCCGGCACACGCTGTTCGCCTCCAGCGAGGGCGCGCTCATCGAGCAGACCGTCGTGAACTCGGGCGGGGGGATCGAGGCCACCGCCCTCGCCGACGGCGAGCTCCAGCGGCGGTCCTATCCGAACTCGTTCCGGGGCCACATCACCGCGGCGGGGTGGGAACACATCCCGCAACTCGGCCTCGTTGAGGAGGCCGCGCGCACCGGGACCGAGGCCGTCGAGCTGCTGTCCGCGAAGGAGTGCCCCAGCGAGATCACCACGCTGGTCCTGGACAGCGGGCAGGTGGAGCTCCAGGTCCACGAGTCCGTCGGCCACCCCATCGAGCTGGACCGGGTGCTGGGGATGGAGGAAGCGTTCGCCGGCACGTCGTTCCTGAGGCCGGACGACCGGGGGCGGCTGCGCTACGGCAGCGACCTCATCTCGATCACGGCGGACGCCACCGTCCCCGGCGGGCTGGGCACGTTCGGGTACGACGACGAGGGTGTGCCGGCCCAGCGGGTCCCGGTCATCATCGATGGGATCTTCCAGGAGTTCATCTCCAGCCGGGAGACGGCGGCCGACCTGGGCGGGCGCTCGAACGCCACCATGCGCGCGGACGGCTGGCAGAACCTCCCGCTCATCCGGATGACCAACATCAACCTGGAGCCCCGGGAGGGGTCGCTCGAGGACATCATCGGCGACACGAAGGATGGCATCTTCATGGCCACGAACCAGTCATGGTCCATCGACGACAAGCGGGTGAACTTCCAGTTCGGCTGCGAGATCGCCTGGCGGATCAAGGACGGCAAGCGCACCGAGCTGTACCGGAACCCGAACTACACGGGCATCACCACCGAGTTCTGGGGGTCGTGCGACGCCGTCGGGAGCCGCGAGGAATGGGTCCTGTGGGGCACCCCGAACTGCGGGAAGGGCCAGCCGGGCCAGGTGGCCAGGGTCGGCCACGGCGTTCCCCCGGCGAGGTTCCGCAACGTGCAAGTGGGGGTTCGATGAGGGCCTACGACCACCGTAGGCCGGGCCTTGCCCCCGGCCGGAAGGGCGGGGACGAGCCCCGCCCCACGAGTTGCCGGAGGAGCGCCTGATGCCGGGGTTGGTTGGACCCGACGCCATTCGGGAGGTGGCCGACGCGGCGCTGGAGCTGTCCGGCGTCGACGGGGTCGAGGTGCTGCTCATGCACGAATGGGGCGGCCTCACCCGGTTCGCCTCGTCCTCCATCCACCAGAGCACGTGGCGGGAGGACACGGGGCTGCGCGTCCGGGTCGTGAGCAAGGACCGGATCGGCGTGGCCGCGACGAACGACCTCTCCCCCCGGGGGGCGCGGGTGGCGGCGGCCAGCGCCAAGGAGATGGCCGAGGTCGTCTCGCCCGATCCCCTGTTTCCGGGGCTCGCCCCCAAGGCCGACGTCCCCGAGAAGGACGCCTACGACGAGGCCACGGGCGCTGTGACGCCCGAGGACCGAGCCGAGGGCGTCGCCGCGCTGGTCGGCCAGTGCGCGGACGGGTTCCACGCCGCGGGCTCGTACGAGACCACGGCGCTCGAGATCGCCCTGGCCAACAGCGAGGGCCAGTTCTGCTACCAGCCCTCCACTCAGGCCTCCGTGACCGCGCTCGTGTCCGGCGGCGAGGGCGGCGCCGGCTACGCCGAGGCCTGGGGGATCCGGGCGGCCGACCTGGACCTCGAGGCCCTCGGGCGCCGCGCGGCGCTCAAGGCCGCGGACAGCCAGAACCCCCGGGACCTCGACCCGGGCCACTACGAGGTCGTGCTGGAGCCGGCCGCGGTGGCCACCCTGATCGCCTTCCTCGCGTACATGGGCTTCGGGGGGCGCGCGCTCACGGAGGGCCGGTCCTGCCTGTCCGGCAAGCGCGGCGAGCGGGTGGCCTCTCCCCTCGTCTCGATCGCCGACGACGCGCTGGCCCCGGGATCGCCCGGGCCCGCGTTCGACTTCGAAGGGACGCCGAAGCGTCGCGTCGACATCATCAAGGATGGCGTGTTCATCGACGGCGTGTACGACCGGCGCAGCGCACGGCAGGCGGAGCGGGAATCGACCGGCCACGCGCTGCCCCCGCCCAACCCCGACGGCCCGTTCCCCCTGAACCTGGTCGTGGCCAACGGCGAGTCGACGCTGGACGAGATGGTCGGGGCCACGCAGCGCGGGCTGCTGGTCACCCGGTTCCACTACTCGAACATCGTGCACCCCACGCTGGCGGTGATCACCGGCATGACCCGCGACGGGACCTGGCTGATCGAGGACGGCGAGGTCAAGCACCCCGTGAAGAACTTCCGGTTCACACAGTCGATCCTGGAGGCGCTGGCCAACACCGAGATGGTGAGCAAGGAGACTGAGATGGTGAGCGAGTTCTTCTTCGCCGCCTCCCGCGTCCCCGCGCTCCGGGTCTCCCGGTTCCACTTCACCGGCCGCAGCGACCACTAGCCCGGCGCCCGGCCCGGGGCCTGTACGACGTTCCCGTCCGGGGCTACATTTCGGGGCGAATCGACCTGGAGGTGGAGCCTGACCTGCCCGAACTGCGGCACCGAGAACGCGGCCGGCAAGAAGTTCTGCGTCGAGTGCGGGAATCCGCTGGCCCAGGCGTGTGCGGCCTGTGGCGCGCCCGTCCGCGGCAACGAGAAGTTCTGCGGGGAATGCGGGACCCCCGTCGGAGCGGGCCTCGGGACTGCAACCGTGAGCCCCGCTCCGGCGCCGCCGTCCTCCGAGCGCCGGCTCGTGTCCGTGCTGTTCGCCGACCTCGTTGGATTCACCACGCTGTCCGAGAGCCGCGACGCGGAGGAGGTCCGTGATCTCCTCTCGCGCTACTTCGACGCAAGCCGGACGCTGATCGCCCGCTACGGCGGCATCGTGGAGAAGTTCATCGGGGACGCCGTGATGGCGGTGTGGGGGACACCGGTCGCACGCGAGGACGACGCCGAGCGTGCCGTTCGCGCAGCCCTGGAGCTGGCGGCCGCGGTCGCGGCCCTGGGCAACGAGGTCGGCGCGCCGGGGCTCAGGGCCAGGGTCGGGGTGCTGACCGGCGAGGCGGCCGTGACCATCGGGGCCGAGGGCCAGGGCATGGTGGCCGGGGACCTGGTCAACACGGCGTCGCGGATCCAGTCGGCGGCGCCTGCCGGAGCGGTCTTCGTGGGGGAAGCCACCCGGCGGTCCACCGAGGCGGCCATCGTCTACGAGGACGCCGGACCGCACGAGCTCAAGGGCAAGGCGGAGCCGGTCCCCCTGTGGCGCGCCACCAGGATCGTGGCCGGCGTTCGCGGTTCGATGCGGTCGGCAGGGCTGGAGTCCCCGTTCGTGGGCCGGGACCGCGAGATGCGCGTGATCAAGGAGCTGTTCCACGCATCGGCGGAGGAGGGCCGGGCCCACCTGGTGTCCGTGGTCGGCGTCGCAGGGTTCGGGAAGTCCCGACTGGTGTGGGAGTTCTTCAAGTACCTGGACGGGCTGGCCCTGGACACCATCTGGAACCGAGGAAGCTGCCTGGCCTACGGCGAGGGCGTGACCTACTGGGCCCTGGCGGAGATGGTCCGAACCAGGGCCGGGATCGCGGAGGGGGAGGAGACCGGTTCCGCGTTGCAGAAGCTCCGGGACATCGTCGAACGGGAGTGTCCGGACCCCACGGAGCGCGCGTGGGTGGAGCCGAGGCTCGCCCACCTCCTGGGACTGGAGGAGCGGGTGGCCCGCGAGCGGGAGGACCTGTTCGCGGCTTGGCGCCTCTTCTACGAGCGTACCGCCGACCGCACGCCGGTGGTCATGGTGTTCGAGGACATGCACTGGGCGGACCCAGCCCTGCTCGACTTCGTCGAGTACCTGCTGGAGTGGTCGCGGTCCCACCGCCTGTTCATCCTGACCCTGGCCCGCCCCGACCTGCTGGACCGCAGGCCCAACTGGGGAACCGGTCGGGGGACCACCTCCATGTATCTCGGGCCGCTCCCGCAGGACGCGATGGAGGAGTTGATGCGAGGCCTGGTCCCCGGTCTGCCCCGGGAGACCACGACGAAGATCCTGGAGCGGGCGGAGGGCGTGCCCCTGTACGCGGTGGAAACCGTCCGGATGCTCCTCGACCGCGGGCTGCTGCTGCGGGAAGCCGACGAGTACCGCCCGGCCGGCTCCGTCGAGACCCTCGAGGTCCCCGAGACGCTGCACGCGCTGATCGCGGCGCGACTCGACGGCCTCTCGCCGGAGGAGCGGAAGGTGCTCCAGGATGCCTCCGTGCTAGGGAAGACCTTCACCAAGGGAGCCCTGGCCGCCCTCAACGGGATCGACGAGACCGAGCTCGACCCGTTGCTGTCGTCACTCACGCGCAAGGAGTTCCTGACCATCCAGGCCGACCCCCGGTCCCCGGAGCGGGGACAGTACGGCTTCCTGCAGGACCTGGTGAAGCTCGTCGCGTACGAGACCCTGTCGAAGAGGGAGCGGAAGACCCGGCATCTTGCCGCCGCGTCGCTGCTCGAGCAGACGTGGGGCCGGGACGACGTGGAGATCGTCGAGGTCCTGGCATCGCACTACCTCGATGCCTATCGGGCCGCCCCTGACGCCCCCGATGCCGGACAGATCAGACGTCTGGCACTCGAGGCCCTCGAGCGGGCCGGCGAGCATGCCAGGTCGCTCGCCGCGCTCGGGCAGGCCCAGCGCTACTTCGACGAGGCCGCCGAGCTCGCCGACGACCCCGGGCAGCGGGCCGAGTTCCTCGAGCGTGCCGGGATCGCCATGTCGGTCATGGGCGACTCCGACGGCGCGATCGCCCGGTTCGAACGGGCCATCGAGCTGTTCGAGGCCGAGGGCCTGACCCATCCGGCGGCCCGTGTTTCCGCTCGCCTCAGCCAGGCGATGTGGTTCTCGGGACGGCTGGAGGAGGCGGTCGACCGGATGGAGCGGTCGTTCCAGGTGCTCTCCAGCGAGGAGCCCGACGAGGACTTCGCCATGCTCGCGGCGCAGATGGGCCGCCTGGAGTTCTTCGCAGGGCGGACCGAGAAGGCGGCTGAACACATCGACACTGCCATCGACGTCGCCGAGGGACTGTGGTTGCCGGAAGTGCTCTCCCAGGCACTGAACACGCAGGGCATCATCATGTACGCGGGTAAGGACCGGCGCCGGCAGGGGTATGCGCTCATCAAGTACGCGCTCGAGATCGCCCTGGAGAACGACATACCGTCGGCCGCGTTTCGCGCGTACTTCAACCTCGCCGACCTCGCGTCGTACGGAGATCGCTACGGTGAGGCCCGGGAGCATGTCGAGGCCGGGCTGGCCCTGGCCAGAAGATTGGGGAATCGAGAACAGGAGTGGTTGCTCCTGGGCCAGACGTATCCCTTCTTCCTGTTGGGCGAGTGGGACACCGTCCTCGCGAACACGGACCAGATCCCCAGGGAGAAGATCGCCCAGCAACGGCTTGCCGGCACCGCGTTCCTCCTCATCCGCCCGTTGATCTGGCTCCACCGGGGGGACATCGACCAGGCGGAGGCGTCGTTCTCGGTCTTCCCCGAGGCGCTGTCCGCGGACGTGCAGGAGCAGGCCACGCACGCGACGGGACTCGCGGCGATCCACCTGGCACGAAGCGAACTCCGGGATGCCCTCCAGGCAGCGCGGCACGCGCTCGAGATCCGTGGACTGGGCATGGCCCACGAGTCGCAACGGGAGGGGATGACCGTTGCCCTGGAGGCTGCCTTCCAGCTTGAAGACCTGGACACGCTGGCGGAGTTGCTTGACGCGCTCGATCGGGCCCCCCGCGGGAAGCTGCCCCAGTACATGCAGGCGCAGGCCATGCGCTTTCGGGCCAAGCTGGCCGCGGCGCGCGGAGACGGCGGGACGGTGGAGTCGCTGTTCAAGGGTGCCGTCGGCCTGTTCCGGGAGATCGCCGCGCCGTTCCATATGGCAGTCACGTTCGTGGACCACGCGGAATGGCTGGCCGCCCAGGGCCGGGCTTCGGAGGCCGCGCCCCTGATCGATGAGGCGCGGGGGATCTTCGGACGCCTGGAGGCGCGGCCCTGGCTCGAACGAGTCGACAAGATCGTCCCGGTTGGGGTCACTGGCCCCGAGGGAACTTGAACTCCTCCGTGACCTGTCCGAGCTGCGGCACCGAGAACCGTCCCGGACGGCGGTTCTGCTCCCGGTGCGGCAGTCCCCTCGCCGTGGCCTGTCCCTCGTGCGGCGCCGCCAACGAGCCGGACGACCGATTCTGCGGCCAGTGTGGGGCACCGCTCGGAGCGGACGCCGCGCTCGTCACCGACGCTCCCACCTCCGAGCGCCGGCTGGTGTCCGTGCTGTTCGCGGATCTCGTGGGATTCACCACGCTGTCCGAGAACCGCGACGCGGAGGAGGTCCGGGAGCTCCTGTCACGGTATTTCGACACCAGCCGCACGCTCATCGCCCGCTACGGCGGGATCGTCGAGAAGTTCATCGGGGACGCGGTGATGGCGGTGTGGGGGACTCCGGTGGCGCGGGAGGACGACGCGGAGCGGGCCGTGCGGGCCGCCCTGGACCTGGTCGACGCCGTGGCCGCGCTCGGCCAGGAGGTGGGAGCGCCGGAGCTTCGGGCCCGGGCCGGCGTCCTGACCGGCGAGGCCGCCGTGACGCTCGGCGCGGAGGGGCAGGGCATGGTGGCCGGCGACCTGGTGAACACGGCCAGCCGGATCCAGGCGGCGGCCGACCCGGGGACCGTTCTGGTGGGCGAGAGCACGCGACGGGCCACCGAGGCCGCCATCGCGTACGAAGAAGCGGGGCTCCACGAGCTGAAGGGGAAGGCGGAACCGGTCACGCTATGGAGGGCGGCCCGGGTGGTGGCCGGGCGTGGCGGTGCGCTGAAGTCGGCCGGCCTGGAAGCGCCCTTCGTGGGCCGGGACCGTGAGCTGAGCCTGGTCAAGGAGCGGTTCCACGCCACCATGGACGAGCACAAGGCCCACCGGGTCTCCCTCATCGGGATCGCCGGGATCGGGAAGTCCCGGCTGTCATGGGAGCTGTACAAGTACCTGGACGGTCTGGCGGAGACGGCGTGGTGGCACCGGGGCCGGTGCCTCCCCTACGGCGACGGGGTCACATACTGGGCGCTCGCCGAGATGGTCCGGATGCGGGCGGGCATCGCGGAAGGCGAGGAGGCCGCGGCCGCGACGGCCAAGCTCCGGGCCTGCGTCGAGGAACACGTCGTCGATCCGGACGAACGCCGGTGGGTGCAGCCGCGGCTGGCCCACCTCCTCTCGCTGGAGGACCGGGCGACCGGCAGCCGTGAGGACCTCTTCGCGGGGTGGCGGCTGTTCTTCGAGCGGCTGGCCGAGCACCACCCCACGGTGCTGGTGTTCGAGGACTGTCAGTGGGCGGACGCGGCGCTGGTGGACTTCATCGACTACCTGATGGACTGGTCGCGCGACAGCCGGCTGCTGGTCCTCACCCTGGCCCGCCCGGAGGTCGCGGATCGGCACCCCACGTTCGTCTCCGCCCGGCGGGCCACGACCTCGATCTACCTGGAGCCGCTCCCCCGCCCGTCCATGGAAGCGCTGCTGGCCGGGCTGGTCCCCGGTCTCCCGGAAGGACTCCAGGAACGGATCCTCGACCGGGCGGAGGGCGTCCCGCTGTACGCCGTCGAGACGGTGCGGATGCTGTTCGATCGGGGGCTCCTGGAGCGACGGGGACACGCGTTCGTCGTCACCGGCGACGTCGAGGAGCTGGCCGTTCCGGAGACGTTGCACGCCCTGATCGCGGCGCGTCTCGACGGGCTCCCGCCACAGGAGCGGCGGGCTCTCCAGAACGCCGCCGTGGCCGGGAAGACGTTCACCCGGGAGGCTGTGGCGGCGCTGGACGGCTCGTCGGGGCCCGACGTCGACGCCGTGCTGGCGTCCCTGGTCCGCAAGGAGCTGCTCTCGGTCCAGACCGACCCCCGCTCGCCGGAGCGAGGGCAGTACGTGTTCCTCCAGGCCCTGGTGCGGAAGGTGGCCTACGAGACCCTGTCGCTCCGCGAACGCAAGTCCCTGCATCTGGCCCTCGCCGAGCACCTCGAGTCGAGCTGGGCGGCCGAGGACGAGGAGGTCGTGGAGATCGTGGCCTCGCATCTCCTGGAGGCCTACCGGGCAGCGCCCGAGGCCGACGACGCCCCGGCCATCAAGACCAGAGCGCGGGACAGCCTGGTCCTGGCGGGGCACCGCGCCGCGTCGCTCGCCGCGACGGAGGAGGCCCAGCGGTACTTCGAGCGCGGGGCCGAGCTGGCCGACGAACCGGTGGCCCGGGCCGAGCTGCTCGAACGCGCCGGCCAGATGGCATGGGCCGGCGGCCGGACTGCGGGGGCCCGCGTGCACCTCGAGGCCGCGGGGGCGCTGTTCGACGCGGCGGGCCTGCTGCACGGGGGCGCCCGGGTCTCCGCCCGCCTGGCCGAGATACTGTGGGACGAGGGCCACATCGAGGACGGGATCGGGCAGATGGAGCGGGCCTTCGAGGTCCTGGCCGGCGACGAGCCCGACGAGGACCTGGCCACCCTCGCAGCGCAGCTGGGACGGATGCACTACTTCGCGGGCGACCTGGATCCGGCGGAGGACCGGAACGAATGGGCCCTGGCCATCGCCGAGAAGCTGTGGTTGCCGGAGGTCCTGAGCCAGGCCCTCAACACCACGCCCCTGATCCGCCCGTCGAAGGGGCCGCACGTGGAATCGATGGCGCCCCTGCAGCGGGCCCTGGACATCGCCCTGGAAGCCGACGCGTCCTCGGCGGTGTTCCGGGCGTACTTCAACATCCAGCCGGCCAGCCCGGTCCCGAAGGCCCTCGACTACGCGGAGGCAGGCCTGGCCCTGGCCCGGAGGCTGGGGAACCGGTACTGGGAGCTCAACGGCCACGGGCGCGTGGCTTCCGCCCTGTGGATGGCGGGCCGGTGGGACGAGGCCCTCGAGCACGCGGCCGAGCTGGTGCAGGACGACGGCCTGACCCCGGGAGCGGGCTTCGCCCTCAGCCGGACCCTCCCCGCGCTGGTCCACCTCCACGCGAACCGCGGCTCCCTGGAAGAGGCCGAGCGCCTGCTGGCCCTCCGCGAGCCGGCCCGACGGACGGCCGGCGTCTTCGAGCGCACCGATCACCTCACCGGATCGGCGATGCGCGCTCGGACGAGGGGCGATCATGGCGAGGCCCTCAGGGTGAGCCTGGAAGTCATCGCCATCACCGAGCGGATGGGGACGTTCCACGAGGGGTTGCGCGAGGCCGGGGCGGAGGGGATCGAGGCGGCGATCGCCCTGGGCGACCTGGACGGGGCGGAGGAGTTGCTCGCCGACCTGACCAGTCGGACCAACAAGCGGGAGTACCTCCGCATGCACCTGGACCGACTGCGGGCCCGACTGGCCGCGGCGCGAGGAGACACGGAGGCCGCGGCGGCGGCATTCCCCCCGGCCGTGGCCCGGTTGCGCGAGTTCGGCGCGCCGTTCTGGCTGGCCGTCGGCCTGTTCGAGTACGGGGAGTGGCTGGCCGGGCAGGGCCGCACCGGGGAATCGGAGCCGCTGCTCACAGAGGCCAGCGAGATCTTCGAACTCCTGAAGGCGCGGCCGTGGCTGGAGCGGCTGGACAGCCTGGGCCCGGGGCGAACCGCGCGACAGCCCGTAGCATCTGGGAACACGTGATCTGCCCCGATTGCGGAACCGAGAATCGCTCCGACGGCAAGTTCTGCTTCCAATGCGGAGCTGCGCTGGCCGGCCGCTGCACCATGTGCGGCTCCACCCTCCGGCCGGGAGCCCGGTTCTGCGACGAGTGCGGCACGCCGGTCGGGGGCCCTCAACCACGGCTCGCCGAGCCGGGCCCGGCTCCGTCCTCGGAGCGGCGCCTGGTCTCCATCCTGTTCGCCGACCTGGTGGGGTTCACCACGCTGTCCGAGTCCCGTGACGCCGAGGAGGTCCGGGAGCTCCTGTCGCGCTACTTCGACACCAGCCGGACGCTCATCACCCGCTACGGCGGGACCGTCGAGAAGTTCATCGGCGACGCCGTCATGGCGGTGTGGGGCACGCCGGTGGCCCAGGAGGACGACGCGGAGCGGGCGGTCCGGGCGGCCATGGAGCTGGTGGACGCCGTGGGGGCCCTGGGACAGGAGGTCGGTGCCCCCGAGCTCGCCGCGCGGGCCGG
>Ga0137368_10001261_pt1 | contig 26691 bp, 21 predicted proteins | sample SagtaG_13_FD_104917 | JGI IMG/M metagenome (GOLD analysis project Ga0137368, IMG submission 104917) | Vadose zone soil microbial communities from Sagehorn Ranch, Mendocino, California, USA - Sage1_L_100_16 metaG | ecosystem: Environmental > Terrestrial > Soil > Vadose zone | place: USA...
ATGGTGGTCGACTTCCCGGCGCCGTTCGCGCCGAGGTACCCGAAGATCTCGCCGCGCTCGACCTCGAACGTCACCGCGTCCACCGCGGTGAACGCGCCGAAGCGGCGCGTGAGCGCGCGGGCGACGATCGCGGCGGTCACCCGGCCTCCTCGACGCGGGAGAGGAAGACCTCCTCGAAGCTCGCGTGGCCGCGCATGAGCGCGCCGGGCTCGCCCTCGAGGACGAGCCGCCCGCGGTGGACGAGGCCGACGCGGTGGCACCGCTCCGCCTCGTCCATGTACGGCGTCGTCACGAGCACCGCCATCCCGCCGTGGACGAACTCGTGCAGGAGCGCCCACAGCTCGCGGCGCGAGACCGGGTCGACCCCGTTCGTCGGCTCGTCGAGCAAGAGCACCTCCGGCTCGTGGAGGAGGGCGCAGGCGAGCGCGAGCTTCTTGTACATGCCGCCGGAGAGCGCCTCCGCGCGGCGGTCCACGAAGGGCGCGAGGCGCGTGATGGAGAGGAGGCGCTCCGCGCGCGCGCGGTAGACCGCGCGCGGCAGGACATAGAGCCGGGCGAAGAACTGGAGGTTCTCCGCGACCGAGAGGTCCCGGTACAGGCTGTACTGCTGCGGCATGAGGCCGACCCGCTCGCGCACCGCCGCGCTCCCGGCGGCCTCCCCGAGCACCCGCGCCTCCCCGCCGTCGATCCCGACGAGCCCGGCGAGCGCGCGGAGCGCGGTCGTCTTCCCGGCGCCATCCGGGCCGACGAGCCCGTACAGCTCGCCGCGCGCCACCTCGAAGGAGAGGCCGTCGAGCGCGGTCACCGACCCGAAGCGCCGGACGAGGGCGGACGCGACGAGCGCGGGCTGGGGGGAGGCGGCCAGGGCTACCTCCCGGTCCGGGGGAGCGTCACCTGCACCGGCATCCCGGCGCGGAGCTTCCCGTCGCGGTTCACCACCGTCACCTCGACCGGATAGACGAGCCGGTCGCGGTCGGAGCGGGTCTGGATGTTGCGCGGCGTGAACTCGGCCTCGAGCGCGACGGTGCGAACGGTCCCCTCGAACGACTCGTCCGGCCAGGCGTCGGCGACGACCGTCGCCTTCGCGCCCGGCTTCACGGCGCCCACCTCCGCGTTCGGCAGGTAGAAGGTCGCCTTCACCTCCGACAGGTCCACGAGCCGCGCGAGGACCGCCCCGGCCGCGACGAGCTCGCCCGCCTCGTGCGGCAGGGTGGAGACCTCCGCGTCGCGCGGCGCGCGGAGCTCGCACTCGCCGACGAGGATCGCGACGCGCGCGACGGAAGCCTCGGCCGCGTTCACCTGCGCCGCCGCCGCCTCCGCCTGCGCGACGGACGCGCGCACTCCCACCTCGGCGGAGCGGACCTGCTCGCCGCTCGCGCTCGCCTGCGCCTTCGCGGCCTCGGTCTGGTGCGCGAGCCCCGTCGCGCTCGCGCGCGTCTGGTCGATGCTCGACTCCGCCACGTCGGCGGTGAGGCCTGCGAGCCGCTTCGCCTGCCGTTCCGCCGCGTCCCGCTGCGCCTCGAGCGCCGCGGCCTGGGCGCGGGCCGCCTCCTGGGATGCGCCCGCGGCGACGCGCGACCGCTGCGACGCCTGGATCTGCGCGCCGGCGGCGACCGCCTGCGCCCGCGCCGCGGCGACGCGCGCCGCCGCCTCCGCGAGCTGCGCCTGCGGGTCGGCGCAGTCGAGCCGCACGAGCAGGTCGCCCTTCCGCACGCGGGCCCCCTCGCGCACCGGGATCTCGAGGATGCGCGCGCCGACGCCCGAGGAGAGATCGACGGTCGTGCCCTCGATCTCGCCCGAGCCGCCGGACGGCGCCGCGAGGGCCTGGGCCTGGCGCCACAGCCGCAGCGAGATGAGTCCGGCGAGGACGACGACCAGGACACCGAGGATGACGAGGACACGGCGCATCGCAACGCTCCTGCCCCGCGGCGCGCGGGGTCGGAGCGGCACAGGGGCAAGCGGCGTGCCCGGCGCGCGGCGGCGCAGCGGCGCGTCGCGCCTGCATTTTCGCGAGGCTCCCGCCCGTCACCTGTAAGGAGATCCGACGGCCCGTTCGGTCTTCCTCACGGCGCCGGAGGCGCGCCGCGCGCTGCGCGGGGCGGAAGTGCCCGTGATCCTGGCCTCCGGCGGCGGGCATCGGCCTTGCTCTGCGTCCGGACGGGCGCTCGTGTCGCCCGGGAGGAGTGAGATGGGGAGCCTCGGTGCGGCGGTGCTGATCCTCGCGGTGGCGGCGGCGACTCCAGCCGCGACGTCCGCGCACCCTGAGCGTAGCGCCGCCGCAGGCGGCGCGGAGTCGAAGGGGACGTCCGCGCACCCTGAGCGTAGCGTCGCCGCAGGCGGCGCGGAGTCGAAGGGCGATACACCTACCCCCGAGCTCACCCTCGACGCCGCCCTCGCGGAGCTCGAGCGGCAGAACCTCACGCTCGCCCAGGCGCGGAGCCGCGCCGAGGAGGCGGGCGCCGGCGTCGATCAGGCCAGGGCGGCGCTCCTTCCCTCGCTGTCCGCGAGCGCGAGCTACACGAGGAACAGCGACGACGCTCGCGTCGCCATCGGCGACCTCCTGTCGCTGCTGCCGCTGCCGCCGGGAACGCCCCTCCCGAAGCCGATCACGATCCAGCCGCTCGAGCAGCTCAGCGCGGGGGGCGCGCTGCGCGTCCCCCTCGTCGTCCCCTCCGCCTGGTTCGACGTGCGCTCCGCGCGGAGCGCCGCGCGCGCGGCCGACGCCCAGGCCGACGCGGTGCGCCTGCAGCTTCGGGCCGGCCTCGCCCAGGCGGCCCATGGCGCGCGGGCGGCGGAGGAGGTCGTGGTCGCCTCCGAGCGCGCGCTCGAGATCGCGGCCGAGCACGCGCGGAGCGCCGACCGGCGGGTGAAGGCGGGCGTCGCGGCGCCGCTCGACGCGCTCCGCGGCCGCACGGAGCAGGTGCGTCGCGAGAGCGATCTCGCCCGCGCCCGCGCCGAGCTCGGCCGCGCGCGGCTCGCGCTCGGGATCCTGCTCGGGCGCGAGGGACCGGTGCGGATCGGCGTCCCCGACGCCGTGGCGGCGGCGCCGCCGGATCCCGCGTCGCTCGCCGCCGAGGCGGTCGGGCGGCGCCCGGAGGTGCGCGCGCAGGCGGCGCAGGTCGCGGCTGCGGAGGCGCAGGTGGGCGCGACCTGGGCCCGGCTCGCGCCGCAGCTCTCCGCGACCGGGAGCGCCTTCGCCTCCGACGTCGCCTACCCGACCGGCGAGAAGGAAGGCTGGCGCGCCACGCTCGACCTCACCTGGCCGATCTTCGACGGGGGACTCCGCGAGGCGCGCCGCCGCCAGGCGCGCGCGCAGCTCGCCGGCGCGCGCGCCGGCGCGGAGGCGCAGCGGCTCGCGGTCGTGCAGGAGGTGACCGACGGCGCGCGCGACCTCGCCGTCGCGCGCGAGCGGCTCCGGCTCGCCGAGACGCAGCGCGGCCTCGCCGCCGACGCGGCCGACTCGGCGCGGCGGAGCTTCGAGGCGGGCGTCGCGTCGAGCCTCGACGTCATCGACGCGAACGACCGGCTCTACCAGGCGGACGTCGGGCTCGCCGACGCCCGCGCCCGGCTCGCGCAGGCCGGGATCGCGCTCGAGCGCGCCCTCGGGCGCTGAGGGGGGAAACGGCATGCGCGCGCGGCGGCTCGGGCGTATGTTCGGTGGCGAGGCGCCGCCCGTGCCCCCGCCCCCCGGCCACGACCAGATCCAGCAGGAGGAGCTGTCCCGGCTGTTCGGCCGCATGGCGAGCGCGCGGCTCATCGCGCTCCCGCCGCTGTTCGCCGTCGCCCTCTGGCTCTCCTGGATCGAGCCCGCGCCGTGGCGCCGCCTCCTCCTCGCCGCGACCCTCGTCGCGCTGCTCGTCTTCTTCGTCGCGGAGTGGGTGCTGTGGCGGAGGCGCGGCTTCCGGTCGGGGACCGTCCCGCGCAACGTCACGGTCGCGATCACCGGCCTCGCGCTCGTCGCGTTCGCGACGGGCGGGCTCGCGTCGCCGTTCCTCTACATCTCGGTGCCCCTCGCGCTCATCTCGGGCGTCTTCGTGCCGTGGCCGCTCAACGCCGTCCTCGCGCTCGCCCAGATCGGCGCCGCCTGGGGCTTCGCGGCGATCGGCGCCTCCGCGGCGCTCCCCGACTTCAACGTCTCGGCGTTCGGCGGCGGGCCGACGCTCCCCGTCCCCACCGCGTGGCTCGTCACGCACGCGACGGTGCTCACCTTCGTCTTCGCGTTCGCGGCGGGCGCGGGGCGGGCGGTGCGCTGGTCGTTCGACCGCATGGTGCAGCGGACCGCGGCGGCGCAGCACGAGTCCTTGCGCGCCCACTCGGAGCGCGCGGAGGAGCTGACCGCGCTCTCGGGCGAGATCGCGCACGAGCTCAAGAACCCGCTCGCCAGCGTGAAGGGGCTCGCGGCGCTCCTCGGGCAGCACCTCCCCGGCGGGAAGGGGGCGGAGCGGCTCGCCGTGCTCCGCCGCGAGGTGGACCGGATGCAGTCGGTCCTCGAGGAGTTCCTCAACTTCTCGCGGCCGCTCGTGCCGCTCGCGCTCGGCGACACCGACCTCGGGGCGCTCTGCCGGGAGGTCGCGGCGCTGCACGAGGGGATGGCGCGCGAGCGCTCGATCGAGCTCGCGGTGCGCGCGCCCGAGGTGCGCGTGCGGTGCGACCCGCGCAAGGCGAAGCAGGTGCTCATCAACCTCGTCCAGAACGCGCTCGACGCGTCGCCCGCCGGCGCCGCGGTCGAGATCGAGGCGGAGCGCGCCGAGGGCGGCGGCGCGCGCGTCCGGATCCTCGACCGGGGCCGCGGGCTCGAGCCCGCCGTGGCGGGCGCGGTCTTCTCGCCGGGCGTCACGACGAAGGCGCAGGGGTCGGGGCTCGGCCTCACCATCGCGCGGGCGCTCGCGCGCCAGCACGGCGGCGACGTCGCGCTCGCGCCGCGCCCTGGCGGCGGGACGGAGGCCGAGGTGAGCCTGCCCGGTCCGGGGGCCGAGGTGCGCGCGCGCCCCGCCGCGGTCGAGCCACCCGGCGCGCGCGGGGGGATCGCGTGAGCGCCGCCGTCCGCGTCCTCGTCGTCGACGACGACGCCGGCGTCCGCTACACGCTCCGCGAGATCCTCGAGTCGGAGGGGCTCGCGGTCGACGAGGCCGCGGACGGCGCCGAGGCGCTCGCGCGCTACGAGGCGCACGCGGTGCCGCTCGTCGTCACCGACCTGCGCATGCCGGGCATGGACGGCATGGAGCTCCTGCGCCGGCTCGCCGCGCGCACCCCCGCGCCCCGCGTCGTCGTCATCACCGCCCACGGGTCGGAGCGCCAGGCGGTCGAGGCGATGAAGGCGGGGGCGCACGACTACTTCAAGAAGCCGTTCGAGACGGAGGAGCTCGTCGCCGTCGTCCGCCGCGCGCTCGAGGCGGTCCGGCTCGCGCACGAGAACGAGCGGCTCTCGGGCGAGCTCGCGCTCGCGCGCACCATGGTCTTCGTCTCCGAGGCCATGCGCCGGCTCGCGGTCCTCGTCGCGCGCGTCGCGCCGCGCGACGTGACGGTGCTCCTCGGCGGCGAGAGCGGGACGGGCAAGGAGCGGGTCGCCGAGGCGATCGTCCTCGGCTCGCGCCGCGCCGAGCGGGCCTTCGTCCGGTTCAACTGTGCGGCGCTCACGCCGGAGCTCGCGGAGGCCGAGCTCTTCGGCCACGCGCGGGGCGCGTTCACCGGCGCGATCCGCGCGCGCCCCGGGCTCTTCGGTGAGGCGGACGGCGGCACGATCCTCCTCGACGAGGTCGGCGAGCTCGCCGCCGGGGCGCAGGCGAAGCTGCTCCGCGTGCTGCAGGAGGGGGAGGTCCGCGCCGTCGGCGAGGAGCGGGTGCGGAGGGTTGACGTGCGCGTCATCGCCGCGACGCACCGCGATCTCGAGGAGGAGGTCCGCGCGGGTCGGTTCCGCGAGGACCTCTTCTACCGGCTGAACGTCGTCCACCTCCGCGTCCCACCGCTCCGCGAGCGCCCCGAGGACGTGCCCGTCCTCGCGCGCCACTTCCTCGCGCGGTTCGCGGAACGCTTCGGGGTGCCGTCCTTGCACGCGCCGGAGGCGCTCCTCCACCGGCTCGCCGGCCACGCCTGGCCGGGGAACGTCCGCGAGCTCGAGAACACGATCGAACGGCTCGTGGCGCTCTCGCCGCCGGAGGGGCTCGATCTCGCCCTCCTCCCGGACCGGGGGCGGGCGGCGCCCGCGGACGAGCGGGGGCCGCTCGCGCTCAAGGACCGCGTGCAGGCGTACGAGCGGGGGCTCGTCGTGGAGGCGCTCCGCGCCGCGAGGGGAAACCGCAGCGAGGCGGCGCGGCGGCTCGGCGTCTCGCGCGTGACCCTGCACGACAAGCTCAAGCGGTACGGGCTCGGCGACGAGGAGTGACGCCGGTCCGCACGTCGCGGTCCGGGTCGTGGCCGCTGCGGCGGGCCGCACCATCGTTCGCGGTGATGACCGCGCTCGCGCTCGTCCTCCACCTCGCGGTCGCCTCGCCCGGGCTCTCGGCGCCGATCCCGCGCCAGCTCGATCCGGGGCCGTTCCAGGGGAGCGAGCTCGCGGCGTCCTCGCTCGGGGTGCTGCTCGGCGACGCCCTCGTGCTCGGCTCCGCGTACTACACGCTGCAGCTCTTCGCCCACGGCACCCTCCGGCCGACGGCGGGGAACTTCCGGACCGCGGCCTACTCCTTCGGGATGGCCGCGATCGTCGTCCCGCCCCTCACCGCCATGCTCCTCGCGCGGTGGGCGCGCGCCGAGCCGGCGTCGGGTGCGGCGTGGAAGGCGCTCCTCCTCGCGACGGCGGGGCAGATGGCGGCGCTCGCGGCGGGGTACGCCGCCTCGCCCCGGTTCTGGGTGATCATCCCCGCGCAGCTGCTCGCGGTGGGGGTCGGGACGACGCTCGGGCTCCACTGGGGACCGCGCCCGCGGGTGCGCGCGGCGCCGGCTGCCGCACCGGCAGTGGGTCGCGAGCCCGCGGATGCGGCTCCGGACGAGCCGGCCGCGCGGGCGCCGGCGCTCTGCCCGGATCCGGCCCTCGCGAGCGTGCGCTCCGGGTAGCCGCGGGCCGGGCGGAGCTCAGATCCCGAACGCGCCCCGGAACCCGAGCTCGAGCCACACGTGCGGCGCCTTCTCGGCGATGGGCGTGATTGACGCTCGAGCCCGTTCACCGGTCAGTACGGAACCCGGTCCGGCTTCTCCGCCCACGCCTCGAACACGACCCGGCCCTCCTCGCCGAGGAGCCGGTCGGTCGGGACGCTCCGCTCGCCGGGCGCGCGCGCGACCTCCTCGTGGAGCCGTGCGTCGTCGAACCCCGCCGCCGCCGCGTCGTCGCGCGTCGCCGCGTAGAAGACGCGCGCGAGGCGCGCCCAGCCGATCGCGCCCGCGCACATCGGGCACGGCTCGCACGACGCGTACAGCTCGCAGCCTTCGAGCCGGAACGTCCCGAGCCGCCGGCCCGCCTCGCGGATCGCGACCACCTCGGCGTGCGCGGTCGGATCGGAGTCGAGCACGACCCGGTTCGTCCCGGCGGCGACGATCGCGCCGTCGCGGACGACGAGCGCGGCGAACGGACCGCCCCCCGCCGCGACGCTCTCGCGCGCGAGCCGGAGGGCCTCCCGCATCAGCTCCGGGCGCGTCACGGCTTCAGGAGCTCGGCGTGGGCCTCGTCCTGCAGCGCGAGCTGGCGGAAGAAGTCGAGCAGCGCTGGGTTGGCGTTCTGGGCGAGCAGCTGGACGTGCGCCTTCGAGAGCTGCGCCTCGAGCATCGCGAGCCGGCGCTTCACCTCGCGCAGGTCGGAGCCCCAGGCGCCGGCCGCGACCTCGACGAAGGCCGCCTCGCCCGCGGCGATGCACGCCTCGAGCCCCTCCGCGCCGTTCACCTTCTCCATGAGCTTCGGGTCGTTCCGGTAGGTCCCCACGAGGAGCCGGATGCGGCTCGCGTGCTGGTGCTCCTCCGCCTCGAGGCGGGCGAACAGCGCGCGGGTGCGCTCGTCGTCGCGGAATTGCTTCGCGAGCGCGCCGTAGATCGCGCCCGCGAGCGCCTCGATCCGCTCGGCCCGCTTGAAGAGGTCGTAGGTGCTCGCCAAGATCCCGGGAACCTAGCGCGAGGCCTGCCGCCCCTCAAGGCGCACGGCCGTGGGACGGGCGAGCGCCCCCTCGCCGCCCCGACGCTGGCGGGGCCGCTCCGCGCGCCGGGCCTTATCTTCCGCGCGCCCACCCGAGGCCCCCCATGGCGAACGGATCGTTCCACGTCCCTTCCCCCCGCAACGAGCCGCCGCTCTCGTACGCGCCGGGCACCCCCGAGCGTGGCGCCCTCAAGGCGGCCCTCGCGGACCTCGCCGCGCGCGAGCTCGAGATCCCGCTCGTCATCGGCGGGCGCGAGGTCCGGACGGGGCGGGTCGCCGAGGTGCGCGTGCCGCACCGGCACGCCCAGCGGCTCGCGCGCTGGCACCAGGCGGGCCCCGCAGAGGTCCAGGCCGCGATCGAGGCGGCGCTCGAGGCCCGGCGCACCTGGGGGGCGATGGAGCCGCACGATCGCGCGGCGGTGCTCCTGCGCGCCGCCGACCTCCTCGCCGGCCCCTGGCGGCAGGTCCTGAACGCGGCGACCATGCTCGGGCAGTCGAAGACCGCGCCGCAGGCGGAGATCGACGCCGCCTGCGAGACGATCGACTTCTGGCGCTGGAACCCGTGGTTCATGGAGCGGCTCCTCGCCGATCAGCCGGTGTCGTCGCCCGGGCAGTGGAACCGGCTCGAATGCCGGCCGCTCGAGGGTTTCGTCCTCGCCGTCACGCCGTTCAACTTCACCGCGATCGCCGCGAACCTCCCGACCGCGCCGGCCCTGCTCGGCAACACCGTCGTCTGGAAGCCCGCGTCCTCGGCGGTCTACTCCGCCTACCAGCTCGTGAAGCTGCTCGAGGCGGCGGGGCTGCCGCCCGGCGTCGTGAACTTCGTCCCTGGCCCGGGGCGCGCGGTCGGGGACCCCGCGCTCGCGAGCCCCGACCTCGCCGGCCTGCACTTCACCGGGTCGACGGAGGTGTTCCACGGGATGTGGCGGACCGTCGGCGAGCACCTCGACCGCTACCGGTCGTACCCGCGGCTCGTCGGGGAGACGGGTGGCAAGGATTTCGTGTTCGTCCATCCCTCGGCGGACGTGGACGCGGCGGCGACCGCGCTCGTCCGCGGCGCGTTCGAGTACCAGGGGCAGAAGTGCTCCGCCGCGTCCCGCGCCTACGTGCCCGAGGGGCTCTGGCCGCAGCTGCGCGAGCGGCTCCTCGGGATGACGGCGGAGCTCAAGGTCGGCGAGGTGGAGGACTTCACGAACTTCATGGGCGCGCTCATCGACCGCGAGGCGTTCGAGCGGGTGCGCCGCTACGTCGGCATCGCGCGCGCGTCGTCGCAGGCCAAGATCCTGTGCGGGGGGCGCGCCGACGACGCGCGCGGCTTCTTCGTCGAGCCGACCGTCGTCGAGACGGTGAACCCGCGCTTCCAGCTCATGGAGGAGGAGATCTTCGGGCCGGTGCTCACCGTCTACGTCTACGCCGACATCCGGCTCGACGAGGCGCTCGAGCTCTGCCTCACGACGTCGCCGTACGGCCTCACCGGCGCGATCTTCGCGCGCGACCGCGAGGCCATCGCCGACCTCACCCGACGGTTTCGCGACGCGGCGGGGAACTTCTACGTGAACGACAAGCCGACCGGCGCGGTCGTCGGGCAGCAGCCCTTCGGCGGGGCGCGCGCGTCGGGGACGAACGACAAGGCGGGGTCGATGGCGAACCTCCTCCGCTGGACGTCGCTGCGGTCGATCAAGGAGACCTTCGACCCCCCGACGCGTTTCGACTATCCGTCGATGCGCGAGCGGTGAGCGCGGGTCCCGCGCTTGCGGGACACCGGCGATTGGGTAGAGTGCTCCCGCGCCGGATGGACCGGCCGTCCTCGAGGGAGGATTCGACCATGAAGATCTCGCTCCGTGCCGCCGCGGCGCTCGCCGCGGTGGCGCTCTCCACCCCCGCCTTCGCCCAGCAACAGCAAGTTTCGGCGGGCTCGCGCTTCGGCATCGGCGTCGGGCTCCCGACCGAGCAGGGCCTGCTCATCAACGCCTTCGACAACATCGGCTTCGGACCGGCGGCCGCGCCCGCGCTCTACTTTCCGATCAACGTCACCCCGAGCTTCCGGCTCGAGCCGCAGATCGGGCGCGTCTCGGTGAGCCGCGACGCAGGCGGAGGCAAGGGAGCGGTGACCGACCTCGGCGTGGGCGCGTTCTTCGTGAAGGCGCTCGGGCCTCAGGTGCAGGTGTACGTGGGTCCGCGCCTCATCCTCTCCTGGTTCTCCAGGACGGACCCGGGCCCGACCCCGGACAAGTTCAAGGCCCGCGACACGTTCTTCGTGGCGGCGCTCGGCGGTGAGTACTTGCCGCACCCGCGGTTCGCGGTCGGCGCCGAGGGTCAGCTCGGGCTCGTCAGCATCGGCGACACCGAGATCACGGATGGCGTCACCGGTTTCAAGACGGAGGCCGCGGGTGGCTCCGCGACCGTGTTGCAGGGCGTGCTCTTCGTCCGCGTGTATCTCCTGTAGCCGTAGGTCGGCCCGGCCGGCGCGTCCGGCCGGGCCGCTCCGCGCGGTCCCGCCGCTCACGCCTGCGCGGACGCGGCCGGGAGCGTCACCCGGAAGACGGTCCCGTCGTCCGGCGTGCTCACGGCCGAGATGGCGCCGCCGTGCGCCTCCGCGATCCGCTTCGCGAGCGCGAGCCCGAGGCCGGTCCCGCCCGTTCCGCGCGCCCGGCTCCGGTCGGTCCGGAAGAACGGCGTGAACAGGCGCGGCAGGTCCTCCGGCGGGATCCCGATGCCGCGGTCCCGCACCTCGAGGGTCACCCCGGCCGCCTCCGCGCGCAGCGCGAGCATTACGCTCGAGGGCGGCTCCGAGTACTTCGCGGCGTTGTCGAGCAGGTTCGCGACGAGCCGCCGGAGCAGCCCCGCATCGCCGCGGACCGCCACCGGGCGCTCGCCGACGTCCAGCTCGAGGCTCCGCCCCTCGTGCGAGGCGCGGAACCGGTCCGCGGCGTCGCGCGCGAGCGCGGCGAGGTCGAGCGGCGCCGCCTCGAGCCGCAGCCCCGCCGCGCCACCCGCGTCCAGCCTCGCCGCGGCGAGCACGTCCGCGACGAGGCCGTCCAGCTCGGCGAGGTCCTGCCCGATCTCGCCGAGGTAGCGGCGGGCGCGCTCGGCGTCGCCCTCCGCCGCGAGCTCGAGCGCGACCCGGATCCGGGCGAGGGGCGTGCGGAGCTCGTGCGAGACGTTCGCGAGCAGCTCGCGCTCGCCGCGGACGAGCGCCTCGAGCCGCGCGGCCATGTCGTCGAAGGCGCGCCCGAGCGCGCCGAGCTGGCCGCGCGCGCGGACGTGGGCGCGCGCCGTGAGGTCGCCCTCGCCGAGCGCGCGCGCGGCGGCGGTGATCCGCTCGACGGGCGCCGCGATCGACCGGGCGAGGGGGAACGACGCCAGGGCGAGCGCGACGAGCACCACGCCGATGAAGAGGAGCCCCCGCAGCGGGTCGCGCTCGCGGGGCCCGTGGGAGAGGACGAGGTAGCCGCCCACCGAGGGGAGCGGGACCGCCCAGCCGAGGCCGCGGTTCGGGAGCCGGACCGGCCCGGCGTGCGGCGGGGCAGCGTCGCCGAACGGCGACGCGAGCGGCGGCTCGACGTTCGTCGCGATCGGCCGGCCCGCGGCGCCGTACACCGTCGCGTCCACGCCGAACGTGTCGCGCACGCGGCGCAGCTCCTGCTCGAGCCGCCCCGGGGTCGGGACCAGCTCCGCGATGCGGCCGGCGGCGTACTCGGCGACGCGCGCCGGCTGCTGCGAGAGCGGCCCGCGGTGGAGCGCCCAGCCGACGATCGCGACGGCGAGCCCGACCACGACCAGGAGGAGGACGCCGTGCAGGTAGACCCGCCAGAAGAGCGGGCCGTGCCCGCGCCCGTGCCTTCCCGCGCTCACTCGGGATCCCCGGCGAGGAGGTACCCGGCGCCGCGGACGGTCTTGATGAGCTTCGGGCGCCGAGGATCGTCCCCGAGCTTCTGGCGCAGCCGTGAGACGTGCACGTCGATCGACCGGTCGAAGGCGTCGTCGGGGCTTCCCTTCGCGAGCTCCATGAGCTGCTCGCGGCCGAGGACGCGCCCGGCACGGCGGGCGAGCGCGTGGAGGAGCGCGAACTCGTACCCGGTGAGCGCCACCTCTCGGCCGTCGAGCGTCACGCGCCGCGCCGCGGGATCGACGAACAGGCCGCCGACCTTCACGACGTCGCGTGCCGGGCCCGCCTTCCCCTTGGCGCGCCGGACGACCGCGCGGATCCGCGCGAGCAGCTCGCGCGGCGAGTACGGCTTCGCGAGGTAGTCGTCGGCGCCGAGCTCGAGCCCCATCACCCGGTCGGCCTCCTCGCCGCGCGCGGTGAGGACGATGACGGGCACGTCCGAGCGGGAGCGGATCTCGCGGCAGACCTCGAGCCCGTCCTTGCCGGGCAGCATGAGGTCGAGCAGGACCGCGTCGTACCGGCCCGACAGCGCCTCGTCCTGGCCGCGCCGGCCGTCCGAGACGTGCACCACCGCGACGCCGTGGCCTTCCAGGTACTCGCGGGTCAGGGAGGCCAGTCGGAGGTCGTCTTCGACGAGGAGGACGAGGAGCGGCGACGTGGGAGTCGGTGTCACTTCGGTCATGATAGTGCGCGCGCGGCTGGGCGCGCGGCCCGCGTGCGAGAAACCGGTCGTGACCGGTCTGTGGGTCGCCCATCCGGCCGCCCGCAGACTCGGTCACGCCCGCCGGCTCAGCGGTGCAATCTCTCCGCCTTCTTCGCGACCTTCTCCCTCTGCGCAGGCGTCAAGATTCCATGCACCTCGACCCCTGCATCCACTGCCTCATGCGCAATCGCCCGGAACGCCTCGATGCGCTCGTCCACGAGCCCATGAAGCTTCTTGGCGTCCGGTGCGTCCGCCTTCCACTCCGCGAGCAGCGCGGCGTGGACCTCCTCGTGCCCTGCCCGCGCCTTCTGGGCGTCGGCGAGGAGCCGGTCCTTCAGCGCGTTGATCCGGGTGCGCTGCTCGGGGGTCGCGTCGAGGTCGTCGAGCGCGTCGTCCACCCGGTCGGTCACGAAGGCCGCCATCTGCGCCGGGTCGCGGGAACCGTGCCCGTGCGCGCCGCACCCCCCGTGGAACCCGGTGAGCGCGACGAACCCGAGGGCGATCGCGGCGGCGACCCCGGCGGCTGCGAAGATCTTCTTCATGGCTCTCCTCCTCCGGCGTTCCGCCGGGTCGGGGATCCGCCCGGAGGGGCGGCCGCGACGGTGGGAGCATGCGGCCGGGCGGTGTCGCGCCCTTGTTCGCCGCTTGAAGAAACGTTAACTCCTGTCCCCCGCCCGTGAGCCTCCTCGCCGCCAACGAGCTCTCGCTCGCCTTCGGACCCAAGGTCGTCCTCGACCGGGCGAGCTTCACCATCGGCCCCCGCGACCGGATCGGCCTCGTGGGCGCGAACGGCACCGGCAAGTCTTCGCTCATGCGCATCCTCGCCGGCACCGTCCACCCCGACGGGGGCGAGCTCGTGGTCCGGCGCGGCGCGCGGGCCGGCTACCTGCCGCAGGACGTCGCCGAGCTGCCCGACCTCCCCCTCGTCGAGGCGGTCCTCTCGACGGTGCCGGGTCGGACCGCGCTCGAGGGGCGGCTCGCCCAGGCGGAGGCGGCGCTCGCGGTGGCGCCGGAGGCGCCGGAGCAGCTCGAGCTCTCCCAGGCGCTCGCGGAGCTGCACGAGGAGCTCGACCACTTCGAGGAGCACTATGGCCGGCACCGCGCGGAGCGGATCCTCGGCGGCCTCGGCTTCACGCAGGACGACCTCTCGCGCCCGGCGCGGCACTTCTCGGGGGGCTGGAAGATGCGCGCCGCGCTCGCCGGGCTCCTCCTGCAGGACCCCGAGCTGCTCCTCCTCGACGAGCCGACGAACCACCTCGACGTCCCGACGCTCGAGTGGTTCGAGGCGTTCCTCCGCGGGACGCGCAAGGCGCTGCTCCTCGTCTCGCACGACCGCGAGTTCCTGAACCGCCAGATCGACCGGGTGGTCGCGCTCGAGCCGGAGGGGCTGCGGACCTACACGGGCGACTTCGACGACTACCGCCGGCAGCGCGCGGAGGAGGAGGTGCGGCTCGAGGCGCAGGCGAAGCGCCAGGCGGCGAAGCGCGCGCAGCTCGAGACCTTCATCGAGCGGTTCGGCGCGAAGAACACCAAGGCGGCGCAGGCGAAGTCGAAGGAGAAGCAGCTCGACCGGATGGAGGAGGTGAAGCTCCTCGAGCACCGGGCGACGCTGCGGTTCCGCTTCGCGGAGGCGCCGCGCTCGGGGCGCGAGGTGCTGCGGCTCGAGGGGCTCTCGAAGGCGTTCGGGGCGAAGGCGGTCTACCGGGGACTCGACACCGCGGTCCAGCGGGGGGAGCGGGTCGCCGTCATCGGGCCGAACGGCGCCGGGAAATCGACGCTCCTCAAGCTCGTCGCGGGCGAGCTCCGGGCGGACGCGGGCCAGGTGAAGCTCGGCCACGGCGTCCTGGCCGGCTACTACGCCCAGCACCACTTCGAGCGGGCGGAGCACGAGGACGGTGGGCCCATCCGCACCTTCGGCACGCTCGACCCGGACCGCACCGTGCTCGACACGCTCTGGGATCTCGTGCCGGACCAGGGCGAGGCGTACGTCCGGGGCGTCGCGGGGTCGTTCCTCTTCTCGGGCGACGACGTCGAGAAGAGGGTCGGCGTCCTCTCCGGCGGCGAGCGGGCCCGCGTCGCGCTCGCGAAGCTCCTGCTCGTTCCGGCGAACCTGCTCCTCCTCGACGAGCCGACGAACCATCTCGACCTCGACTCGTCCGAGGCGCTCATCGAGGCGCTGAAGGGGTACGGCGGGACGCTCCTCTTCGTCTCGCACAACCGGTCGTTCGTGAACCAGCTCGCGACCGTCGTCTGGGAGGTGAAGGACGGCGGGGTCCTGCCCTTCCCCGGGAACCTCGACGACTGGTGGTACCACCAGCGCCGGCTCGCGGAAGCGGCGGCGGCCGCGGCCGGGGTGGGCGGCGAGGGGCCGACCCGCGCGGTGACCCCGCAGGCGCCCGCGAGCGAGCGGGACCGGCGCCGCGCCGAGGCCGAGGCCCGCAACGCGCGCTCGCGCCTCGAGAAGCCGCTCCGGGACGAGATCGCCCGGCTCGAGGCGCGCATCGAGGAGCTCGAGCGGGAGGAGCGGGAGGCGACCGCCGCCCTCGCGGACCCCGCGCTGTACGCGGACTTCGCGCGCGCGAAGCCGGTCATCGACCGGCAGCGGACCGCGAAGGAGGAGCTCTCGGCGCGCTACGCCGAGTGGGAGTCCGCTCAGGAGCGGCTCGCGGCGCTCGGCGGCGACGGGGCCTGAGCGGCGGCCGCCGCGTCGAGCACGCGCCGCACCGCGATCCCGAGGTCACCCGGCGTGAACGGCTTCTGGACGACCGCCGCACCCGCCGGCAGCGGATCGTCCGGGCCGAGCGAGTCCCCGGCGAACCCGGTCATGAACACGGTCGGGAGCGCCGGCCGCGCCGCCGCGAGCCTCGCGTGGAGCTCGCGCCCCCCCACTCCCGGCATGCGGAGATCCGTGACGAGCGCGTCGATCTCGAGCCCGCGCGCCGCCGCGATGAGGAGCGCCTCCCCGGCGTCGCCGGCGGCGAGGACGCGGTACCCGAGTCCGGCGAGGACCGCGGTCGCCGCCCGGCGCACCGCCGGCTCGTCCTCCGCGAGGAGCACCGTCTCGGTGCCTCGCGGGACCGCGGAGGTCGCCGCCGGCGGCGCCGTCGCGACCGGCGCGTCCGTGGTCGCGGGGAGCAGGACGCGGAAGGTGGACCCGCGGCCCGGCGCGCTCTCCACCTCGATCGCGCCGCCGAGCTGGCGGACGGTGCCGTGCGCGCTCGCGAGCCCGAGCCCGTTGCCCGCCAGCTTCGTCGTGAAGAACGGCTCGAACAGCCGCGCGCGGGTCGCCGCGTCGATCCCGGCGCCGCTGTCCGAGACCACGATCGCGACGTGCCGGCCGGGCGCGACCCCGATCCGCGCCGCGCGCTCCGGGTCCACCTCGTCGATGGCGGTCGCGAGCCGGAGCACGCCCCCCGCCGGCATCGCGTCGCCCGCGTTCGCCACGAGGTTGAGGAGCGCCGCGCCGAGCTGCGCCCGGTCGGCCCGGACCGCGGGGAGCCCGCGCGTCAGCTCGGTCCGGAGCTCCACCTCCGCCCCGACGAGCCGCCGGATCATCGGCACGACCCCCTCCACCGCCTCGCTTGGGTCGATCGGCTCGAGCGTGAGCATCTGCTTGCGGCCGAACGCGAGGAGCTGCTGGGTCAGCTGGCGCGCGCGCAGCGCCGCGTCCCGGATGTCCTCGAGGTCCACCCGCAGCTCGCCCGCCGGCACCTGCTCGAGCGCGAGCGCGGCGTTGCCGAGGATGGGCGAGAGGAGGTTGTTGAGGTCGTGCGCGACGCCGCCCGCGAGCCGGCCGAGCGCCTCGAGCCGCCGGGCGTGGGCGAGCTCCTGCTCGAGCGCCTCGCGCGCCTCGCGCTCCCGCTCCCGCTCGTGCACCCGGCGCGTCGCGCGCGCCGACCCGACCGCGATCCCCACGACGCCGAGCAGCCACACGACGAGGTGCGCGATCCCGACCAGCTCGGTCTGTGCGTCCGCGACCGCGAAGTACTCGGGCATCGGCACGACGATCGAGATCCCGCCCCGAAGGTCGCCCGCCTTCGCCACCTGCCCGGCGTGGCAAGAGAGGCAGCGCTCCTCCGCGGTGAGCCGCCCCATGTAGCGGAGGAGCGGCGCGTCGTGCTCGACCTCCTCGACCACCTCGACCGCGCCCGCCTCGATCTTCGCGAGCGCGTCGGCCTCCCACGGGTCGGCCGCGTTCTCGGGCCGCAGCGGGTGGGCGCTCGTGATCCGCCCGATCGCTCCGCCCCGCCGCCGCTCCTGCTCGAGCACCTGCCGGGTCATGTAGGCCGGGTTCACGAGCGTGAGCGCGCGTCCGCTCGGGGTCGCGATCTCGCGCTCGTTCACTCGCAGGTACGGGTTCGGCGGAGTCTCCGGGCTCACGGGCACGTAGACGCCGCCGCGCTGCGCGGCCCAGCGCCGGTAGGCGAGGTCCTTCTGGAACGACGCCCGCGCCTGCGCGACTGCCAGCTCCACGACGCCGCGGTGCGCGAGGCCCGCGTAGGAAGCGAACGACACGAGCGCGACCACGCTCCACGCGATGGAGGCCGCGACCGCGTAGAAGCGGATGCTGCGCAGCTGGGTCGGTCCACCCAAGATGTGACGAAGGTGTCACACCGGGAACGGACCTGCTTGCCTCAACGCGATCGGACGCGTCCCGTGATCGCGGTTCGTGCGCCCGCGCGACGCGGGGCGGGCGCTACCGGGCCGCCGCGAGCGCCTTCTCGTAGTCGGGCTCCTGCCCGATCTCGGGGACGAGCTGCCGGTAGACGACCTGGTCGCCCTCGTCCACCACCACGACCGCCCGGGCGGTGATCCCGGCGAGCGGGCCGTCCTGCAGGAGCACGCCGTAGTCCTTCGCGAAGGACTTGTCGCGCATGAGCGAGAGCGGGACGACGTTCTGGAGCCCCTCGGTCGTGCAGAACCGCTTCGCGGCGAACGGGAGGTCGGCGGAGACGACGAGCACGACGGTGTTCGCGAGCTTCCCTGCGGACTCGTTGAACTTCCGGGTCGAGGTCGCGCAGGTGGGCGTGTCGAGGCTCGGGACGATGTTCAGGATCTTCTTCTTGCCCCGGTAGTCCGCGAGCGAGACGTCCTTGAGGTCGCCGGCCGTGAGCTTGAAGTCGGGCGCCCTCGCGCCGACCGCCGGGAGGTCGCCGTTCGTGTGGATGGGGTTTCCCTTGAGCGTCACCTGGGCCATGTCTGTCCCTCCCGCGAAGATGCGGATCGATGTCCTGCCGTATGGGTTGGAACGCCCGGTCAATGTAGCGAGGCGAGCGCCCCGGTGCTCGCTTCGGGTACACCCCGCCCCGCCAGGGACCGAACGGTCGTGGCCGGTGATCACGCCGCGCGGATGCCCGCGAGGAGCGGTGAGGGCGTACCGGGGGCGGCGATCCAGAGCTGGTGCGCGGCCCGCGTGACCGCCACGTGGAGCCGCCGCCGGGCGTCCTCGCCATCCGGATAGGCGCGCGCGGACGCGTCCGGGACGATGACGTAGTCGAACTCGAGCCCCTTGACGCTCGCGACGTCCGTGAGGTCCACGCCCGGACGGAAGGTGAACGCGCCGTCGAGCGACAGTCGCGCCTCGGGGAGGTCCGAGAGGAGGCGGTGGAGCGACCGGGCCACCTCCGGCGCGTGCGCGACGACCGCGACCGATGCCTGCGGCTCGCGCTCGACGAGGTCCCGGATCGCGCCGGCGAGGAAGAGGTGCGCGTGCGCCTCGGTGGGGAAGTCGAAGCGCGAGACCGGCGCGCCCTCCTTGCCGGCGCGCGGCGGCGTGGCGGGCGCGATGGGGCCGAGGATCGCGTGGGCCGCCTCGGCGATCGGGCGCGGGCAGCGGTAGGTCGTCTCGAGGCGGACGGTCCCGGCGCGCTCGACCCCGAGCGCGAGGAGCGCCTCCGGCCAGCCCGCGTACGAGGAGAAGGTCTGCTGGCTCTCGTCGCCCGCGACGGTGACGCTCCGGCCCGAGAGCTGGCGCCCGAGCACCGCCAGCTCGAAGAGCGACACGTCCTCCGCCTCGTCGACGACGAGGTGCGCGATCTTCCTGCCGACGCCGCCTCCGGCACCCGCGGCGAGGAAGAGCAGGATCGGCAGGTCCTCGAGGTCGAGCGTGCCGGAGAGCGCCTGCGGGGTGTCCTCGTCGATCGGCCTCCCGTCGAGCGCCTCGCGACGGTCCGGGTCCACGGCGGAGAGGTCCTCCGAGGGCGGCGCGAGCTGCAGCCGCGTGTGGCGCAGCGTCTCGTCGATCGCGGTCGTGGGGAGGCCGCCTTCCGCGGCCCCGACGACCGCCTCGAGGAAGGGGCGGTCGACGAGCAGGTCGCCGAGCTCGCGCCGGAGCGGCCCGAACGCGGGGCGGGCGACGGCGAGGCGCGGGCGGCGCCGCAGCGCCTCGTACAGCGCGGGGTGGCGCTTCAGCCGCGCGACGAGCGGCGGCGTCTCCTCGGTGAGCCGCGGCGGCGGAACCCCGAACGCGCTCTGGAAGGCGCCGCGCGCCCACGCGTCCACCGTGCGGACCTGCGCCCGTTCGAGCCCGAGCGGCTCGAGGAGCCGCGCCGCGAGCCGCGCGAGCCCGGTCTCGGGGACGACGACCTGCAGGCGCGAGGCCGGGAACCGCCGCGGATCCTCGAACGCGATCCGCGCGAGCCGGTGCAGCGCGACGGTCGTCTTGCCGCTGCCCGCGCTGCCGAGCACGAGGAGCGGCGTCTCGGCTGGAGCCGCGACGGCGGCGTACTGGTCCGGGTCGAGCAGCGCCGTCACCTCCGGCGCCGCCGCGCGGTCGCGCTCCCCCGCGCCGGTGCCGAGCGCGCCCGCCCGCGCCGCGGTGCCCTCGCCCCCGCCGAGCGCGGCGCCCGCCCCGCGCGCCGCGCGCCAGACGCCGTTCGGGCCGCGCGCGAGCGCCACGCCGTCGGCGGCGATCCGGGCGAGCCCGCCGCGGTCCACGACCACGACCCGGCGGACCGCGACCACGCCGCGCGAGACGCGCCCGGGGAACGGCTCCTCGAACTCCTCGCCCTCGCGGTACCGGTAGAAGAGCGACGCGACCGGCGCCCAGCGCCAGTCCACGACCCGCACGCCCGCCTCGCGGTCGACGAACGTGTGCCGGCCGAGGAAGTAGTCGCGCTCCTCGCCGTCCTCGCGCACGCGCAGGTGCGCGAAGTACGGCGCCGCCGGATCCGGGAGGTCGCCCGGGCGGACGCGCTCCATGACGGCGCGGAGGACGCCCATCTCCTGGAAGACGGTGGGAAGGTCCTTCGAGGTGGACTCGAGCGCCTCGTCCCGGAGCTCGCGCAGCCGGACGACGAGGTCGCCCTCCCCGCGCCCGCCCCGCCGCGCGGCGAGCGACGCCCGGACGCGGGCGAGGAGCGCCTCCTCCTCCGCGACGATGAGACGCTCCTCGGGCGTGAGCGCCGAGAGCGCGTTCGCGGCGGGCGCCGCGTCTGTGGGATTCCGGGTCAAGCCGCCTGTCTTAAGCTCGGTCGCCCGCGGCCGCACGGCCGGCGTGCGGCCAGGGCCGGCATCGTAGCGCAGCGGCCCCACCCCGGGCGTTCCGGCGAGCGCGCGGCGCGCCAGGGGGCTAATCTGCCGGCGTGGATCATCGCCCACCAGACCCCCGCGTCGCCATGCGCGAGGTCGTCCGCGGCGGGACCGCGTCGCTCGACGCCGTCGCCGTCGAGGAGCCGCTCGAGATCCGGGTGGACGGCGAGGCGGTCGCGACGACGATGCGGACGCCCGGCTCCGACGCGGACCTCGCGCTCGGCTTCCTCTTCGCCGAGGGCATCCTCGCCGGCGCCTGCGACGTGTCCTCCGTCGCGCACTGCGGCCGCCCGGGCGAGGAGGGGTTCGGGAACGTCATCGACGTCCGCTCGGCGGCGGGGATCCGGCTCGACCCGGAGCGGCTGCTCGACGGCCACCGCGTCGCGCCCATCTCGTCCGCCTGCGGCGTGTGCGGCCGCCGCGCGATCTCGGGGCTCGCCGAGCGGATCCGGCCCGTCGACGCGAGCCGCCGCGTCGCGCCCGCGCTCCTCGTGTCCGCCGTCGAGGCCATCTCGCGCTCGCAGTCCGCCTTCGCGCGGACGGGCGGGCTCCACGCGGCGGTGCTCGTCGGGGACGGCGGCGCGCTCCTCGCCGCGGCGGAGGACGTCGGGCGGCACAACGCGGTGGACAAGGTGATCGGGGCGCTCGTCCGGGCCGGGCGGCTCGGTGCCGGCGCCCCGCCAGGCAGCGCGCCCGCCGTGCTCGCGGTGAGCGGCCGGACGGGCTTCGAGATCGTGCAGAAGGCGGCGGCCGCCGGCCTCCCTGCGGTCGCGTCGATCTCCGCGCCGACGTCGCTCGCGGTCGATCTCGCCGCGGCGGCGGGCATCACGCTCGCGGGCTTCGTGCGCGGCGGAGCGATGAACGTCTACGCACACGCGGAGCGGCTCGCGCCCGCCGCAGCGCCCGTCCACCCCTGAGCCGGACCGGTCACGCGGCGTGAGCCGTCGGGCGCCGTCCGCCCGCCCGTTGCGACGGCACGCGGCCGTACGCAACCTTCGCGGGGGTGTTCACACCATGGCGAAGCTTCCGGTGCTCTCCGAGTGGCCCGTGCTGAGGCAGCTGCGGGCCGGCGATGCGGGAGGGCTCGGCGCGACCGCCGCGAGCGCGCGCACGCGGGACCTCAAGCCGCGCACCGCGTCGTCCGATCGCGTCGCGCGCTCGGTCTGTCCGTACTGCGCCGTCGGCTGCGGGCAGCTCGTCCACGTGAAGGACGAGCGGATCACCGACATCGAGGGGGACCCGGACTCGCCCATCTCCCAGGGCTGCCTCTGCCCGAAAGGCGCGGCGACGTTCCAGTACGTCACCGGGTCGCACCGGACCGAGCAGGTGCTCTACCGGCGGCCCGGTGGAAAGGAGTGGGAGCGGATCCCGCTCGAGCAGGCGATGGACATGGTCGCCGAGCGGGTGAAGGCGACGCGCGACGAGACGTGGCAGGAGCGGGTCGAGGAGCGCGGCGCCGAGCACGAGAGCGCGCTCGTGCGGCGCACCCTGGGCATCGCGCACCTGGGCGGCGCGACGCTCGACAACGAGGAGAACTACCTCCTCAAGAAGCTCTACACCGCGCTCGGCATCGTGCAGGTGGAGAACCAGGCCAGGATCTGACACAGCTCCACGGTCCCCGGTCTGGGGATCTCGTTCGGCCGCGGCGGCGCGACGACGTTCCAGCAAGATCTGCAGAACGCGGACTGGATCGTCATCGAGGGCTCGAACATGGCGGAGTGCCACCCGGTCGGCTTCCGCTGGGTCATGGAGGCGAAGAACCGGGGCGCGACGATCATCCACGTGGACCCGCGCTTTTCCCGCACGAGCGCGGTCGCCGACCTGTTCGTCCCCATCCGGCCCGGCAGCGACATCGCGTTCCTCGGTGGGCTCATCCACCACGTCATCGAGAACGACCGCTGGTTCAAGGAGTACGTCGTCAACTACACGAACGCGGCGACGATCGTGGACGAGCGCTTCCGCGACACCGAGGACCTCGAGGGGCTCTTCAGCGGCTGGGACCCGCACACGAACAAGTACGAGTGGGACAGCTGGAGCTACGAGGGCGTGGACGGCGCGGTGCCCGCCGCGGGCCACAAGGAGGTCTACGGCGAGAAGGGCGCCGGCCGGCACGTCCGCGACCACCCGCGCGGCACGAAGATGCTCCAGAGGAAGACGGATCCCACGCTCCAGGATCCGCGCTGCATCTTCCAGATCGTGAAGCGCCACTTCGCCCGCTACACGCTCGAGAAGGTCGAGGAGACCTGCGGGATCCCGAAGGCGCTGTTCCTCGAGGTCGCGGAGACGCTGTGCAGGAACTCCGGCCGTGAGCGGACGGGGGCCTTCTGCTACGCCGTCGGCTGGACCCAGCACTCGGTCGGCGTGCAGTACATCCGGACCGCCTCGATCCTCCAGCTCCTGCTCGGCAACATGGGCCGACCCGGCGGCGGGATCATGGCGCTCCGCGGCCACACGTCGATCCAGGGCTCGACCGACATCCCGACCCTCTTCGACCTGCTGCCCGGCTACCTGCCGATGCCGCACGCGTCGCTGCCGGACCGCGGCTTCCGGGCGTACGTGAACGCGAACGCCTCCGCCGCGGGCTGGTGGAGCGAGTTCCCGAAGTACGCCGTCTCGCTCCAGAAGGCCTGGTTCGGCGAAGCGGCGACGAGGGAGAACGACTGGCTGTTCGACGCGCTGCCGCGCCTCTCCGGCAACCACTCGCACATGGTCACCGTCGGGCTCATGGCCGACGGGAAGGTGAACGGCTACTTCGTCATGGGCGAGAACCCGACGGTGGGGTCGATGAACGGCGCGCTCCACCGCGAGGGGCTCCGCAAGCTCGACTGGCTCGTCGTGCGGGACTTCGCGCCCACCGAGACCGCCGAGTTCTGGCGCATCGCGCCCGAGATCGACCGGGGCGAGGTGCGGACCGAGGACATCGGGACGGAGGTCTTCTTCTTCCCCGCCGCCGCCCACACGGAGAAGGACGGCTCGTTCACGAACACCCAGCGCTTGCTCCAGTGGCACCACAAGGCGGTGGAGCCGCGGGGCGACTGCCGGAGCGATCTCTGGTTCGCGTACCACCTCGGCAAGCGCCTCAGGAAGCTCTACGCAGGGTCGACCCTCGAGCGCGACCGGGCGATCCAGGCGCTCACCTGGGCCTACGGCGAGCACGGTCCGCACGCGGAGCCCTCCGCCGAGGCGGTGCTCTCGGAGGTGAGCGGCTACACGCTCCCCGCCGGCGCGCCGGTCCCGGGTTTCGCGGCGCTGAAGGACGACGGCTCGACCGCCTGCGGGTGCTGGATTTACTCCGGGTGCTACAAGGACGGCGTCAACCAGACCGCGCGCCGCAGGTCGGGGACCGAGCAGACCTGGGTCGCGCCGGAGTGGGGCTGGGCGTGGCCGATGAACCGTCGGCTCATGTACAACCGCGCCTCCGCCGACCCCGACGGGAAGCCGTGGTCGGAGCGGAAGAAGTACGTCTGGTGGGACGAGCAGCAGCGGAAGTGGACGGGGTTCGACGTCCCCGACTTCATCGCCGACCGCCCGCCCTCATACCGGCCCGCGCCCGACGCGCAGGGGACCGCGACCATCTCCGGGGTGGACCCCTTCATCATGCAGGCCGACGGAAAGGGCTGGCTCTTCGCGCCGTCGGGCCTCCTCGACGGGCCGCTGCCGACGCACTACGAGCCGCAGGAGTCGGTGATCGCGAACCCGCTCTATCCGCAGCAGTGCAACCCGGCGCGGATGGAGTGGAACCGGCGCGAGAACCCGTACCACCTCGCCTTCGGCGACCCTCGCTTCCCGTACGTGATCACGACGTACCGGCTCACCGAGCACCACACCGCCGGCGGCATGACCCGCTGGCTCTCGTGGCTGTCGGAGCTGCAGCCGGAGATGTTCTGCGAGGTATCGCGCGAGCTCGCCGCCGAGAAGGGGCTCCGGAACGGCGGGTGGGCGACGATCCGGACCGCGCGCGGCGAGATCGAGGCACGCGTCCTCGTCACCGCCCGGGTGCGGCCGCTCCGGGTTGGTGGCAAGACCGTCCACACCATCGGGCTCCCGTACCACTGGAGCTACGTCGGACGCGTCACCGGCGATCCCGCGAACGAGCTCATCCCGTTCGTCGCGGACCCGAACGTCTCGATCCAGGAGTCGAAGGCGCTCACCGGCGACATCGTCGCGGGCCGGCACTCGTTCGGGCGGCGATCGGCGACGGATGGCGAGGACCTGCGCCGGCCGGAGCCGGGGGAAGGTCCGCCCCGCGACCTGCCGGGGGTGCGGACCGTGCGGCGCGGCCCGCCCGTCGAGCCGAGGGAGCCCGGGGCGGAGCCGGCGAGGCGCCGCTGAGAGGGGACCGCATGGAGCAGTTCGGCTTCTTCACCGACACGACCCTCTGCATCGGCTGCAAGGCCTGCGAGGTCGCGTGCAAGCAGTGGAACCAGCTGCCCGACGACGGCTTCAACTTCACCGGGATGAGCTTCGACAACACCGGCCACCTCGGAGCGTCCACGTGGCGCCACGTGGCGTTCGTCGAGCGCGAGGCGCCGCTGCCCGGGCAGGGGAGCCCGCGCGACGGCGCGACCGCCGCGGCGCGCCCGTTCGCGGAGCTCTTCCCCATGGGACAGCCGGGACCGACCTCCCTCCTCAGGGACATCGCGCCGACGCACCTCGAGACCCCGGTGCCGCTCGGCAAGACCGAGGAGGCGCTCGGGAAGTTCGCCTGGCTCATGATGAGCGACGTCTGCAAGCACTGCGAGCGCGCCGGCTGCCTCGAGGCCTGTCCGACCGGCGCGATCATCCGCACCGAGTTCGGCTCGGTCTACGTGCAGCCGGACATCTGCAACGGCTGCGGCTACTGCGTCTCCGCCTGCCCGTTCGGCGTCGTGGAGCGGCGCGAGGACGACGGGCGCGCCTGGAAGTGCACCCTCTGCTACGACCGGCAGAAGGGGGGGATGATCCCGGCCTGCGCGAAGGCCTGTCCGACCGCCTCGATCCAGTTCGGGGAGCTGTCGGAGCTGCGGGAGCGGGCGCGCACCCGGGTCGAGCAGCTCCACGCCCGCGGCGTGGACCAGGCGTACCTCTACGGCGAGGACGCCGCGAGCCAGCCCGGCACCGAGGGGCTCCACGCGTTCTTCCTGCTCTGCGACGAGCCCGAGACCTACAACCTGCCGCCCGATCCGGTGGTGCCCACCGCGAAGATCGTCCGGAGCTGGTGGGCGATGGCCGCCGGCGTCGTGTCGCTCGCGGCGCTCGCGGTCGGGTCGGCGTTCTCTGCGAGGCGCGCATGAGGAACGACACGGCGGATCCGACCTTCGAAGCCGAGCGGCGCCGCGACGGCCGCAACGTGGCGCCCGACCTCGGGGGGCTCTCCGGGGAGGGATCGCTGCAGCGCGTGCGCGAGCCGGGGCGAGAGGCGCGGGAGCTGACGCGCGAGGAGCCGGCGCGCGAGGGCGAGGCCGCGGAGGGGCGGAGCTACTACGGCCTCCCCGTCCTGAAGGAGCCCGTCTGGAAGTGGATGATCCCCGGGTACTTCTTCGCCGGCGGACTCGCCGGCGCCTGCGCCGTGCTCGGCGCCGCGGCCCAGATCGCCGCCGGCGGCGGCACGGAGGGCCTCGTCCGCCGCTGCCGCGTCGTCGCGACGGCGGGCGCCGCGGCGAGCGCCGCCCTCCTCATCGCCGACCTCGGCCGCCCGGCGCGGTTCGTGTACATGCTGCGGGTGTTCCGGCCGACCTCGCCGATGAACATGGGGACCTGGATCCTCTCCGGGTTCGGCGGGCTCGCGGGCGTCTCGGTGCTGCCGGCGGTCCTCCCCCGGTCGCCGCGGGCGCTCGCGCGCGCCGCCGATCTCGCCGGCGTCGGCGCGGGGCTGCTCGGGCTGCCGCTCGTCGGCTACACCGGCGTCCTCGTCGCGAACACGGCCGTGCCGGTGTGGCAGGGGACCCGCAACACGCTGCCGATCCTGTTCGCCTTCTCGGGCGCGGTCTCGGCCGGGGCGCTGTTCCAGCTCTGGCCGCCGCGAGATCCGTCTCCGCTGCGCGGCCGCGCCCTGTTCTCGCGGGCACGGCCTGGGGAGCGGCGCGCCGGGGCCGAGGTGGCGCTCCGCTTCGGCCGGCTCGCGAAGGCGGCGGAGCTCGCGGTCTCGTTCTCGCTCGATCGGGAGGCGGCGAGCCACGCTCCGCGGGTGGCGCGGCCGCTCCATCGCGGCGTCTCGGGCGCCATGCTGCAGGCAGCGCGCGGCCTCGTCGCGGCGTCGCTCGTCCTCGATCTCTTGCCGGGCCGCCGGCGGGGCCGCCCGGCGGGCGCGCGCGGCGCGATCGCGGGGGCGCTCGCCCTCGCGGGGACGCTCCTCCTCCGGTTCGGCGTCGTCGCGGCGGGACGGGCCTCGGCCCGCGACCCCCACGCGACCTTCGAGATGCAGCGACGCGGGCGCGGCGGGGCTGAGGAGGCTAGAAAGCAGGGGGTCGCGAA
>Ga0137368_10001268_pt1 | contig 26623 bp, 21 predicted proteins | sample SagtaG_13_FD_104917 | JGI IMG/M metagenome (GOLD analysis project Ga0137368, IMG submission 104917) | Vadose zone soil microbial communities from Sagehorn Ranch, Mendocino, California, USA - Sage1_L_100_16 metaG | ecosystem: Environmental > Terrestrial > Soil > Vadose zone | place: USA...
CACGCAGGGCACCACCCTTGAGGAGGCTCGCGAAAACCTGCGCGAGGCTGTGGGCCTAGTGCTCGACGCGAACCGAATGTTGACAGCCGAGGCCGCCGGCGACCAGGACGTGATTCGCGAGCCCCTGAAGATCATGGCGTGAAACGCCGCGACTTGATCCGCCATGTCGAGGAGCACGGCTGCCAGATGTTACGCGAAGGCGGGAATCACACGGTTTACATCAATCCGATCGCTCGCAGGATCTCCACGGTGCCACGGCATCGCGAGATCAACGACGACCTTGCGCGAAAGATCTGCAAAGACCTCGACATTCCGTCGCCTTGACGACGCTCGAGCGGCGACTTGGTATCGACGCGAGGATATCGCGCTCGCCTGCTTCATTGTGCACGTGGTTCCGGTGGCCTCACAGCGAGGTGCGACCGCAGCTGATGGACCAATTGTTACCGAGAGTCGAATTGATCGTCCGGCTTGATCAGACGTCTAACGCCCGGCTTCAGCCGCGGCGGCTCAGGATCGCACTCGGCGCCGTCGGCTGCAAGCCGATGTTAGACGGCCAGCGTCCGATGGTTACGAAGGCGAGAATACCTTGGCGCAGAATGTCGTGTAGATCGCGAGCGCAGCTTGAAGCGCGATCAGCACGATGAAAGGCATGAACGTCGCCAAGTCGGTCATGAAGGCACCGAGAATCAGAGAGACCAGCACTATCCAGCCGAGCCAAACTGCCGACCTCCACATGTTGTACAACGAGGCACCGTAACCCATGCAAATCATCGGGGGCCAGGTGTTCACAAAGTTCCACTCGGCAGGGGAAAACCAGCTGGCTACGAGAATCCAAACACCCCAGACGATCCAGAACCCGCCGGCGATTCGGAGGAAAAGAGGCACCGATCCGCTGCGACGGCCCTCTCGCGCGTGGAGTTCTGCGCCTTCCATCAAAACACCTCGGCAGGGCGTCCCGTTGCGATGAAAGCGGCTTGAGGAACATAGGTCTGCCGTCCATCCAATAGCTCCAGAGCGTATCCCAAAGCTCGGTGACTTCCATCTTGAAGGTACCAGTCCCCGAACGCCGCCTCGGACCCTCGCGCGTCACGCAATAGTAGTTCCGGCAGTCGAACCGTCGTCATGAGCGGATACAGTTCCCGGAGTTCCCGGAACGTGGACCGAATCGCGGCGATGTCCCAGTTGAGGCTCAATCGAGAATGTCGGAGAGCCAGCGCCCGTTGTGCGACAGCCCTGAGAGTTCGGTCGCTGTTTGTCGGAGAGATCGACCGAACCTCCGCGTTTTGGAGGAACACCAATCCAAAGAACTCGGCCTCGGTCAAGACGAGGCGACAATAGTACCGAAACTGGCGAAGAACTCCCAGGTTGTCGGAGTGGTTGCCCGCTCCGAGCGCTTCAAGGTGTCGCTCAATGGCATCACTGGTGACCGGTTGGCACTGTCTCATCGCAAGCACCGAATGGTCGACGTCTCTTGTCCGTCTAACGTGCGGCTTCAGCCGCGGCGGCTCATGGTTGCACCCGCCGCCGTCGGCTGCAAGCCGGTGTTAGGCCGTCGCACCGTGAGCGTGTCTCACCGCGGTGCCAATGTCGAACCAGTGGAGCAGCAACAATCGCATGCCCCGCCCTGTCGTCGAAGCGCGATCATACCGGCGCAGGAATCTGCGTGCCTCGCCCGCGGTCGGAAGCGCCGCCAGGCGGCGGTCGAGGATGACCTCGACGTCGTCGCCGTACAGCGCGGATACGGTCTGGTTCACGGAACGTGCCGATGCGTGGTACGTGACGAAGACGGTAGCAGGTTCGCCGTTTCTCAGGGTTGTGCGTTCGCTGTACGCACCACGGCGAAGAGCATGGCGCAGAGATGACCACGGTTGCTTGAGGACGGCGATCTGATGAAGTGACTGTGCGGCAACTTTCCCACCCGCGATGATGACCTGTGGCGACGACGCGAGTAGCTGATCATCAAGCACGGCTGAGCAGGAATTCCGCGCGGCCTCCAACTGACCATCGTTGGCACCATGCATTACGGCGTTCGTCCAGTAGTGGCTCGCCAAGTACATCGCGCCGCCGTCAGAGTCTGAGTCTCGCCAGACGCCTGCCCGCCACAATGCAATGCCTTGCTGAGCGCTGTGATCTGTGGAATTCGCACTATTGCAGACGGCACAGAGGCAACCAGTACGCTCGGGAGTCGTTCCGGCGGGATCTTGGCTGATCTGAAAACTGACGGCCTTGCCGTCGGAGTGCCAATTGAGACCGTGCTTCAAGCAGCTGACGCCAAACGCGATGCGCCGCGCCGGCGCCGGTCAACAGACGCACGTCGCGCATGCTGGGTGGAGTCCCTGCTGAGCACTATCGAGTAGGGTTTTGAGAGTCATCTTGTCGGCCTAACGACCGGCGCTCAGCCGCGAGCCGCGCGTGAACGTTTTCGTGATTTAACCCGGCCTTTACGCGCGCGGCTCGTCGGCTGCAGCGTGGTGTTAGCCAGCTTGCCCCGTGAGCTACGAGCTTGTGTCTGAGCAACCTTGATCAGGGCTCTCAAGACCTGATTGACCGTCTGGGCGTCCGGGAACGCTTCGGCAACGTCACGCTCCAGGAGGACCAGCGTCGTCCCGGCCGTCGCGCCCTCGTAGTACTTCCCGCGAACACCACCCGTTAGCTTCGACAGGTCGTACTCCGGCCGAAGATCGTCACTCTCGCTTGGCAATGCGTTTCTGGTAGGCATTGGATTCACCGCGCGTCGCTGTGCGCGCACTGATGATGCGGACGCGGTCTAGACCACCGTCCGCGTGAGCAACAAACACGAGCCGCTGCTGCCTCGTCATCCCGATTGTGATGAACCGCCGCTCATCGACCGAGTGATCGGGATCGTCGAACGTCTCAGCGAACGGATCCAAGAACACAGTCTTGGCCTCATCGAACGAGACGCCGTGCTTCCGCTCGTTGGCGGCGGCTTTAGGCGGGTCCCATTCGTAGATCACGCGCCGATTGTACCTGCGCGCCCGAGTCTCGCGATGGGCCAGCCAGAATTCGGCTTGCCTAATTCGTACGCTGCTTCAAGCTGGCTAACATGTGTATCGACTAACAACGGCGCTCGCTCGCGCGCCACGCTTTGCTGCCAGCCTCTGTCAGCCGAGTACGCAACACGAGACTCTCACCCAATAGCGGTAACTGACTGCCCGGCGACATCCTAACACGCGTCGCGCGAGGCCGGCCGCCCGCCATACCTGCGACGTTTCGTCAGCCTATGCGTTTCCCACCCGTGCCGCCTCCGCGCAGAGTATCCAAGACTCCACTCAACCCATCCACTGGACTCTGAACGCCGAGCGGGCCGCGGTTGAGCACATGCGTGTAAATCATCGTCGTACTCACATCCCGATGCCCCAGTAACTCCTGCACGGTCCGGATGTCGGCGCCATTTTCCAGCAGGTGCGTCGCAAACGAGTGACGAAGACAATGTGACGAGATGCGCTTCTCGAAACCCGCGCGACGCCCTGCCTTGGTGACCGCCCGCTGAACCGCGGATTCGTGCAAATGGAAGCGACTCGGCGGGCCCCAGCGCGGATCGCGGCAGATGCGTGCGGCTGGAAAGATAAACTGCCAGCGCCACTCGCTCGCAGCGCTCGGATATTTCTCCTCGACCGCGGTCGGCAGAACGACCCGGCCCAGGCCGCTTGCCACGTCACGATCGTGCAGGCGCTTAACATCGGCGAGATGCGCACGCAAGGCGTCGACCGCCACGCGCAGCAGGGGGACCGCGCGACCTTTTCCGCCTTTCCCGGCGCGGATGACGATCTGATGGCGCTCGAAGTCCAGATCCTTTACGCGAAGCTCCAGACACTCGGTGAGCCGCAGACCGGCACCATACAGAATTAATGCAATGAGACGAATCGCCCCGCCCAATTGTTCGAGGAGCCGCACGACCTCGTCACGACTGAGCACCACCGGGATTCGAATGCCACGCTTCGCCCAGACCAGCCCGTCGAGTGAACCCAGCTCGCGCCGCAGCACGTGTCGATAAAGGAATAGCATCGCGCACAGCGCTTGATTCTGCGTCGACGCCGCGACGTGATCAGTTTCCGCAGGTGCGTGAGAAACGCGCAGACTTCTCGCGCGCCCAGCTCGTTCGGATGGCGCTTGCCGTGAAACACAATAAAGCGGCGGATCCAGCCAACGTAGCTTTCCTCGGTGCGCCGGCTGTAATGGCGCAGGCGAATCGCCGCACGCACCTGGTCGAGAAGCTTCGGCGCGCGCGCTGCCCTTTCAGCATCGGAAACTCCGACAGTGGCCATGCGCGCAGCAGATGCGAACGGCGGGCCAGCCGAAAGTCACTGGTTTCGAAAGAACCGACCGTGGGACCTTGGCAGTTTCTGCGATCGCGCGAACCCCCCGGCATCGCACAAGTTGCCTCGTACGTAGACCCTCGTCGAAATCGTCGAGTGCCAGCGCCTGTCGCCACCGCACAATCGCATTCGCTTCTCAGTCACCTTTTGCAACGCGTACATCGACCGCACGCATCCGTCTGTGAACGAGATGGAGGAAATTGCCTGGATTCTCCGCTCCGGCCCAAGCGCAACCAGCTTGGGTTTGTTAGATCGACCGATCTTCGATTCCTCGAGGCCGAGCACTGCGGCTACACAGTGGTCGAGATGACGCGCGAACGCTTACAGGCGGACTGGTGGTTCGTGCCGACGGTCCTGGAGCGGACCGCCGCCGAAACACACGCCAAGAGCCTCGTGAGCGAGGCGGCGCGTCCACATTTGGTCGAGGTCTCGTCGCCGATCACCACGGGCGAAACGCCGGATCCCGCCCCGTAAATACGGGTTCACCGCCCGTAGCGCGGCCTTGCAGAACGGCCGATACGTAGGGCTGACCCAGGGATCCGCGGCGACAACCGCCGGTTATGAAACCGCACCACGTATAATCGCTAGAAGACCAGCCGGACGGCTACTTTCAGGATCCTGCCGCCTCCGTGGGGCTTTAGCCACTCATGCAGCGCACCGACGACCGGAATCCGAATTATTACCATCGCGTGGTCGATTGCCAGTGGGCCTGTCCTGCGCATACCAACGTGCCGGAATACATCCGGCTCATCGCGCAGGGCCGCTACACCGAAGCGTACATGGTCAATCGAGAGTCGAACGTGTTCCCCGGCATTCTCGGGCGCACGTGCGACCGGCCCTGCGAGCCGGCATGCCGCCGCACGCGCGTGGATGGCAAACCCGTTGCGATCTGCCGTTTGAAGCGCGTGGCGGCCGATCTCAAGGATCCGGATATCCGGCCGCTGCTGCCGCGCATCCCGGTTGAAAAGAACGGGAAAAGGGTCGCGCTCATCGGCGCGGGCCCGGCGTCGCTCACGGTGGCCAACGATCTGATGCCGCTTGGCTATCACGTGACGATCTTCGAGAGGCTGCCGCGCCCCGGCGGACTCATGCGCATCAACATTCCGGCCTTTCGATTGCCTGAGACCATCCTCGACGAAGAGATTGCGTACATCGTCGACATGGGCGTCGAGATGCGGTACGACACGCCTGTTGACAGTCTTGCGGCGCTCCTCGATGCGAAGGAGTTCGACGCCGTCTTTGTGGGCAGCGGCGCGCCAAAGGGCAAAGAGCTCAAGATTCCGGGACGCTACGACACCGATCAGATTTTCATCGGCATCGAGTGGCTCGAGTCCATCCATTTCGGGCATGTCGATTCGATTGGCAAGCGCGTGCTGATCATCGGCGTCGGCAACACCGCAATGGACTGCTGCCGGTCGTCCAAGCGGTTGGGTGCGACCGACGTCAAGGTGATCGCCCGCAAGACACGCAGGTACTTCAAGGCGTCGCCGTGGGAGCTCGAGGACGCGGAGGAGGAAGGCGTCGAGATCGTCGAGAACCTGCAGCCCGTGCGCTTCATCATCGAGAACGGCACGCTCACCGGCATGGAATTCGAGCAGTTCAAGTCGATCGAAATCGACGGAAAGCTGCAGCAGGAAGTGATTGGGCGCGTGATATTGCCGTGTGACTCAGTGGTCCTTGCCATCGGCCAGGACAATGCGTTTCCGTGGATCGAGCGAAACATCGGGCTTCAGTTCGACAAGTGGGATATGCCGGTCGTCGATAAGACCACGTTCATGTCCACGCGGCCCGGCGTGTTCGTCGGAGGTGACGCGGCCTTTGGCCCGGCGAACATCATCTGGGCCGTGGAGCATGGGCACCAGGCCGCGATCTCGATGCACAACTACTGTCACGGCATTCCGATCGTCCAGCGGCCGTCGCAGTCCAGCACGCTTTCGAGCACGAAAATGGGTCTGCACGAGTGGGCCTACAGCAACGACTACGATCCGTCGCAGCGCGTGAAGATGAAGCATGTCGACATGCCGCATCGGTTTCAGGCGCTCACTATCGAAGTGGAGAAGGGCTTCACGCCGGAACAGACGGATATCGAGGTCCAACGCTGCCTCAACTGCGACATTCAGACGCACTTCACCGATGCCCTGTGTATCGAGTGCGACGCGTGCATCGATATCTGTCCGACTGACTGCCTGACGATTGCGCCGAATGGCGAGGAACGAGAGCTGGAGGAGCGGCTGACCGCGCCGCGCATCACTCCGGATCAACCGCTCTTCGTTTCCGGAGGGCTCAAGCAAACCGGCCGCGTGATGGTCAAGGATGAAAACGTGTGTGTGCACTGCGGTCTCTGCGCCGAGCGGTGTCCGACCTATGCGTGGGACATGCGGAAGTTCGTGCTGCAGATTCCGTATGCCGGTGAAGCGACGACCTCCGACCCGGTGCCGGTGGGCGCGTAGATACACGCATGTAGCGCGGGACTTCAGTCCCGCGAACGCACTGGACCAAAACATGGATCGCGTCAACGACTTCGCCTTCAAAATCGCCACTGCCAACGGCACGGGCTCCGCGTCCGCAAACGGCCTCATCATGCAGGCCATTTTCCGGATGGGCGTGCCGGTCACCGGCAAGAATGTCTTTCCATCGAACATTCAAGGTCTGCCGACGTGGTACGAGATCCGGGTCAGCAAAGACGGCTACACCGCCCGCACGCCCCATTTCGATTTGATGGTGGCGCTCAATCCCGCCACCTATGCCAAGGACGTTGCGGAGGTCCGTGCCGGCGGGTGGCTGCTCTTCGATTCCACGTGGCCGCTTGACGATCGTCTCAAGCGTGCGGACGTGACCTATCTCGGAGTGCCGCTCGCGGACATGTGCAACGCCGCTTTCAAGGGTGTGCGCGAGCGCATCCTGATGAAGAACATCGCGTATGCGGGCGCGCTCGCGGCGCTTCTCGACATGGATCGGGAAATCATTCGGGTGCTGCTCAACGAGAAGTACGGCGCCAAGCAGGCGCTGATGGACTCGAACAAGAAGGCCGTTGATCTTGGCTACAACTACGCGAGGGAGCATTTCAGCTGTCCTTTGCCCATCCATTTGACCAAGCTCGACGCGACGAAGGACTCCATCCTGATCGACGGCAATACATCGGCCGCCCTGGGCTGTCTGTACGCCGGCGCGACCGTTGGCGCGTGGTATCCCATCACGCCGGCGACATCGCTGATGGAAGCGTTCTCCGGTTTCTGCAAGCAGTACCGCCGCGATTCGGCGACGAAGCAGAACCTGGCGTGCATCGTTCAGGCCGAAGACGAGCTCGCCGCGATTGGCATTGTGATTGGCGCGTCGTGGGCGGGGGCGCGCGCGTTCACGCCGACGGCCGGCCCCGGCATCTCATTGATGAACGAGTTCATCGGGCTGGCGTATTACGGTGAGGTTCCTGCCGTCGTGTTCGACGTGCAGCGCACCGGTCCATCCACGGGGATGCCGACGCGAACGCAGCAAGGCGATTTGATGATGTGCGCGTATGCGTCACACGGCGATACCCGCCATATCTGCCTCTACCCGGCGGACCCGCGTGAGGCGTTCGAATTTGCGGTCAAGGCGTTCGATCTCGCGGATCGGTTCCAAACGCCCGTGTTCGTTCTGAGCGACCTCGATATCGGCATGAACGACTGGATGGTGCCGAAGCTGACGTGGGACGACAGCTATCGGCCCGATCGCGGAAAGGTTCTGTCGGCGGAGGAGCTCGACACGATCAAGACGTTCTATCGCTATCTGGATAGCGACGGCGATGGCATCACTTCCCGGACGCTTCCGGGAACGCATCCGAAAGGCGCGTATTTCACGCGCGGCTCAGGCCACAATCGCTTCGGCGCCTACACCGAAGACGCCGAGGAATACACCGACGTCGTCGATCGCATTCAGCGAAAGATCCAGAACGCTGCTCGGGCCGTTCCGCCGGCGTTGATTCAGACGAGGCCGGGCGCGAAGCTGGGAGTCGTGACCGTCGGCGGGTGTCATGCCGCGTGCCTCGAAGCGATGGATCTGCTCACGAAGGACGGCATCGTCCTCGATTACATGCGCGTCCGCGGCTTTCCGTTCGGCGACGAAGTGGCCCGGTTCCTCGAATCGCACGAGACCAATTTCATCGTCGAGCAGAATCGCGACGCGCAGCTCAGAAGCTTGCTGATGCTCGAGACCGGTGTAGCGATTGGCAAGATGGAGTCGGTGCGATATTACGGCGGCTTCCCGATGAGCGCGCATCACGTGATCTCGGGAGTGAAGAGCAAGATCGAGAGGGCCGCGTAAAGAAGAAAGGCAGTTTCCACCGAGACCAGCGAGCCACGTAAATGACTTACATTGCCAAACCTAAGGTTTATCACCCCTCTCTCCAGAAAAACGAGATCGGGCTGACGCGCCGCGACTACGAAGGCGCGATCACGACGCTCTGCGCCGGGTGCGGGCATGACTCGATCACTGCCGCGATCATCCAGGCGTTCTGGGAGCTTTCCATTCCGCCGCATCGTGTCGCGAAGCTCTCGGGCATTGGCTGTTCGTCGAAGACCCCAGCCTATTTTTTGCGCGAGGCGCACGGCTTCAACGGCGTGCACGGCCGCATGCCCGCGCTCGCCACCGGCGCGAATGCGGCCAACAGCGAGCTCGTGTACATCGGCATCTCCGGCGACGGCGATTCCTTGTCCATCGGGCTTGGCCAGATGTGTCACGCCATCCGGCGCAACGTGAATCTGCTGTACGTCCTCGAGAACAACGGAGTGTACGGCCTCACCAAGGGGCAGTTTTCCGCGTCCGCGGACCCTGGATCGAAGAGCAAGCGCGGCGTACCGAACACGATGGAAGCCATCGACGGCGTGCTGCTCGCGATGACCCTCGGCGCCACGTTTGTCGCGCGCAGCTTCTCGGGCGACAAAGCGCAGCTCGTACCGATCCTCGAGGCGGGGCTGAAGCACAAGGGATTTGCGTTCGTCGACGTGATCTCGCCGTGTGTGACGTTCAACGATCACGAAGGCTCGACCAAGAGCTACGCGTATACGCGAGAGCACGACATCGAGGTGGTGCAGGCCGACTTCATCGGGCCGCACGAAGAGATTACCGTCGACTACGCGGAAGGCGACGTCAAGAACGTCATGCTGCACGAAGGCGGCTGGGTCCGGCTTCGGAAAGTCGCTGCCGATTACGATCCCACCGATCGCGATCGGGCGTACGCGTACATCCGTGAGCGGCAGCGCGCCGGCGAAATCGTGACGGGACTTCTCTACATCTCGCCCGACTCGAAGGACATGCACGAGCAGAGCGGGACTGTCGATCGTGCGCTGACGGATTTGCCGTACGAAACGCTTTGCCCAGGCAGCGCCGAGCTCGAAACACTGCAGAACGAGTTCAGGTAAGGAGCGCGCCCGCTCGACCTGCTTCACCTGCGCGCGTGTCGTTTCACCGCCGCGCCGCGCTCATCTTCCTCATCGCGTTCGCCGTTCGTCTCGTTCACGTCTGGCAGCTCCGGGCGTCTCCGTACTTTTCCACGCTCCTTGGTGATTCGCGCGGCTACGACACGTGGGCGCGGCAACTGGCGGCCGGCGATTGGATGGGCCACGACGTCTTCTACCAGGCACCTCTCTACCCCTATTTTCTTGGCGCCTTGTACGCGCTCTTCGGCCGCGACCTGCTGATGGTTCGTGTCGTTCAGGCGATCGTCGGCTCGGGCGCGTGCGTGCTGCTCGGCCTCACGGCGGCGCGTCTGTTCTCGGTACGTGCCGGTCTCATCGCCGGGCTCGCGCTTGCTGTCTACGCGCCCGCCATCTTTCTCGACGGTCTCATTCAGAAGTCGACGCTCGACGTCTTTTTCGTGTGTGTGGCGCTCTGGCTCGTCGCCGAGTTGGTTGCTGAGCGCGCCGCAATCGCAAAAACTGCGACGCTCGAGGTCGGCTCCGCGATCGGCAAAAACGTGGAAAAGGGGACTGTCCCCTTTTTCGCGGTTCTTGACAGTCGTGAGCGGCGGCTCTCGTTGGCGCTCGGGTTAGTGCTTGGCGCGCTGACACTTACGCGCGAGAACGCGATGGCCATGGCGGCCGTCGGTCTGGCATGGATGATCGCGCCGACATTCGAGTGGCGACGTGTGTCACCTGCGGCGGCGGCTCGCGTCGTCGCGTACGCGCTGGCCCTTTCGCTTGCGCTCGCGCCGGTTGCGGCGAGAAATGCTGTTGTCGGCGGCGGCTTTTATCTGACGACATCGCAATTTGGATCGAATCTCTTCATCGGCAACAACGCGCGCGCGACAGGCACCTACATGGGATTGCGAGAAGGACGCGAGTCGCCGGCGTTCGAGCGGACCGACGCGACGGAGATCGCCGAGGCAGCCGTAGGACATCCGCTGACACCCTCGCAGGTGTCTGGATTCTGGCGTAGTAGAGCCATTGAGTTCATCACATCGCAGCCTGGTGACTGGCTTCGCCTGCTGGGCCGCAAGTTGCTGCTCCTTTCGAGCGCCACGGAGATGATCGACACCGAAAGCCAGGAGAGTCATGCCGAGTGGTCTCTGCCCATTCGGCTCACCGCCTGGATCGGTCACTTCGGCGTGCTGTTGCCGCTGGCCGCATTTGGCGTCATTGCAACCTGGCGCGAACGTCGTGATCTGTGGGTCGTGCATGCGATGGCGGTCGCATACGCCGCCAGTGTTCTGGTGTTTTTCGTCGTCGCGCGATATCGATATCCGCTCATCCCGTTCGCCATTCTGTTTGCCGCTGCGGGTGTCGTTGCCCTACCGCAGTATTTTCGGCAAACGCCTCGTTCGCGTCAGATCATCGCGCTGGCGGTGGCGCTCGGCGTCGCGGTTCTGGCGCAATGGCGCGTGGAAACAGGCGACATGATGAAGGCAATCACGGAAACCAATCTCGCGCTTGCGCTCTCTGAAGATGGACGAACAGACGAAGCCGTCGGACATTATCGACGCGCCCTGGCAGTGCAACCCGATTACGCGCCAGCAGCAAATAATCTCGGTGTGGCGCTTCGCGCAAGTGGACATCTCGATGACGCGATCGAGTCGTTCCGCCACGCCCTTGACGTGCGAAGCGACTATGCCGAAGCGCATTACAACCTGGCCATCGCGCTGCTCGACCGGAACGAGCCGCAGGAGGCTGCGACTCACTTCGAGATCGCATCACATGCGCTCTCGCCGACGCTCGAGTCGCACAACAACTACGGCGTTGCATTGGCCGCTGGCGGTCGACTCGATGAAGCGATTGCGCAATTCACCGCGGCGCTGGCGCTGGAGCCGCACAGCGCCAAAGTTCATCGCAATATCGCCGATGCGCTCGCGCGACAGCACCGCTACGACGATGCGATCGAGCACTACCGCAGGGTGACGGAGCTCGATCGTCGCAATCCCGGCGCTTATTACGAGCTCGGCGGCGTGCTTCTCGAAGCCGGCCGCCTGCGCGACGCGGCCGAGGCGTTTCGCGCGGCAATCGCCCTCGCGCCGGATGTGGCCCAGGCGCACACGAAGCTCGGAATCGCGTTGGCCGCACAAGGAAAGCTGGACGAAGCGATCGAGGCGTTCGAGCGCGCGTTGAAGCTGGCGCCGGATTTCATCGACGCGAGACGCTACCTGACGATTGCGAGGGAGCAGCGGGGATTCTAAGTTTCCAGTTCGCAGTTGTCAGTTCAAAGTTTAGTTCTTGAGTTGCCCATTGTTCGTTGACGCTGAACTTCGAAGAAAACTCAACTACTTAAGGAACTTGCCACTGAACTTTGAACTTGGACCTGGCAACTGGAAACTAGCAGCAGGGACGCTAGTGCCCGCGGCGGTCGGGCTAAAGTCCCTTGAATACGGCGGGGCTAAAGCCCCGCCACTACGTGCCGTCGGAGAATCTTCAAAAACGATCGCCCCTCAAGCTCTTCGCGCGTCAGTCCCGTCTCGCTCGCGTCTTCTGGCGTGAGCGCACCCGAGCTCAACCCTCGTACAAAAAAATTCAACAATCCTTGCCCCGTCGCCGCATCGTCGAACACATCCCCGGCGAGCGTCGCTTGCGCCGCCTTTTCCACGAAATTGCGAAGGCGCGCCGTCGCGGCGGCGCGCGCGGAGAGGAAGAAGGAATAGACGGCCGCGTAGCGCGTGACGAGCTGCGCCGGATGTAAATCCCACCCCTGGTAATAGCCGTTGATGAGCGAATGGCGAATGTCGTCGAAGTGCACCTTCCAGGCGCGATGGACAACGTCGCGATTCTCCGCCCGTTCGATTTCGGTCAGTGGCCCCTTCGAGCCGGCGCGATGCGGGCCGACGGGCATGATGTTCGTCGCGCCGTCCGACAGCCAGACGCCCGTTTGCGCAAGCGACACGCGCATCATCTCCTTCGCGAAATCGCACGCGGAGTGCCGCATCTGCTGCCACGACGCGGTGATCCCGCAAAGCGCGGTGTAATCGTAGGTGCCGAAGTGCGCGCCGCGCACCCGGCCGCCGCCGGCGGCCACGAGCGTTCGCACGGCGCATGATCCGTCGGCCGCGATGATGGATTGCGGCGTCTCGATCATGATCTCGAGCCGCAGTGCGCCGCGACGAAGCTTCAGGCGTCGTTCGAGCGCCGCGCAGGCGCGCGTCACTGCTCCGACCTGAGCGGGTGTCACCACTTTCGGAATCGTCACGGCGAAATTCGGCGGAAGCGACCGATGCGAGGCTCGGCTGAGCGTTGTGACGAACAGATTCAGCGTCCTGAGGCTGCGCTGATGCAGCTCGTTCGACATCGGCTTGATGCGAATACCAATGAAGGGAGGAAGCGTGCCTGCCTTCATCCCCGCCGCCATCCGCTCCGCGGCCGCGCGCGCGTCATCGTCCTCTTCGCGATCGGGCCGATTGCCGTAGCCATCCTCGAAATCGAGGCGAAAATCTTCGACCGGTTCGCGCCACAGCTTGTTCGCGATGCGCGTGCGGATCGTGTCGGCGAATTCTGGAGCCGGCGGGGCTAAAGCCGCGCCACTACCGGCTGCTGCTTCCAAATCGAGCACGCGGGCGAGGGCCTGGCCGTCAGGCGCGAACTCGTCGAGTGCGGCGAGCGCCAACGCGCCGAGCTTTGGCGCCGAATCCGATCTGAAGAGATGCGCACCTCCGTAGAGGGTGTGCACTGGTTGTCGCTCGCCGGTCTCGCCCGGAAACACGCGTGCGAACTGCGCGTTGGCCTTTCTGAGGGCCGTGCGAATCGGTGCGAGCTCTCGCGCGCCGAATGTGAGCGAAACAGAATCAGGAGCCGCGGTAGGTCGCATATCCAAACGGACTCAGAAGCAGCGGGATGTGATAGTGCGACTCGCCCGCCGCGATTTCGAAAACGATCGTGACGCAAGGAAACAGCGAAGACGTGTCCTGTCGTTCAAAGTACTCGCGCGTGTCGAACACGAGCCGGTAGATGCCTGGTCCGACATCGATGGCGTCGAGCCACTCCCGCAATCGGCCGCCACGATCGGTCCGCCCGCTGCCGACAGCCGCCCAAACGCCGGTCTCCATCTCTCGCTCGAGCGTCACGCGCACGCCGTCAGCGGGAGTGCCACGGGCCGTATCCAGAATGTGGGTCGACACGGTCATATCGATCGGCCCAGCGCGGGACCTACACACGCGCCGTCATCAACGATCACGTCGCCGCGTAGAATCGTCGTGCGCACGCGTCCGCGCAGCCGCGCGCCATCATACGGTGTCACTCGATGACGATGGTAGAGCGTCTGGGCAGAGACCGTAAATTCCGCGTCGGGATCCCAGACGACGAAATCTGCGTCGCGGCCCTTCACGATGGTGCCTTTTGTGTCGCCGATTCCCGCGAGACGTGCAGGCGCTTTCGCCATCCACGTCGCGAGCCGCTCGACCCGGACACCGCGAGCGGCAGCACTCGTCCAAACGATCGAGGGCGCAATCTGCAGCGATGCAATCCCTCCCCAGGCGCGCACGAAGTCGCCGTCTTCGATTCGTTTGAGAGCAGCGGGCGCGGGGGAGTGATCGGACGCGATGAAATCGATGCCGCCGTCGAGAAGTCCTTTCCACAGGCGTTCCCGATGATTGCGATCGCGAATCGGCGGCGCGCATTTGAACGCCGTCCGGCCGTCATCGATGTCTTCTGCCGCGAACGTGAGGTAGTGGGGACAGGTTTCGACGGTGATGTCGACGCCGTCGGCGCGGCCGCGCTCGATCGCAGGCAACGCATCCGCCGAGGCCAGATGAACGACGTGCACGCGCGCGTGGTGCTCTCGCGCGAGGGCAATCAAAAGATCGATCGCCGCCTGTTCGGCTGCGGGGGGGCGGCTGTCGAGCCAATTGCGATACGAACGAACGTCCGCGCGAGCCCCATCGCGTGTCACGGCGGCATCGCGGATGAACGATGGCAGTTCTGCGTGGACCAGGAGCGGCAAGTGGAGTTTCGTAAGAACGGGCAGCGCCTGGCGAAGATCCGCCGCGCCGATGTGAGCGAACTCGTCTACGCCGGATGGACACAGAAAGCACTTGAACCCCAGCACGCCGGCGCGAGCGAGTGCCTCGAGCTCGCCGGCATTTCCTGGCACCACGCCGCCCCAATACCCCACGTCGACATGGCAGCGCCCGGCGGCGGCTCGCCGCTTCGCATGAAGCGCAGCAACCGTTGTTGTCGGCGGGATGCTGTTCAGCGGCATATCGACGAGCGTCGTGATGCCACCGGCCGCAGCCGCCCGCGTGGCGTGCTCGAATCCTTCCCAGTCCTCGCGCCCCGGATCGTTGATGTGAACGTGCGTGTCGACGAAGCCGGGAAAGACGACGAGCGATCCCGCGTCGAGCTCGGGGACGTTTGCGGGGCTGTCGTGGTACGGGCCGATGCCCGCGATGCGGCCATCGCGGACGCGAACGGTCGCAGGTTGGATGCCCTCGGGCAGCACAACGCGCTCGCCTCGAACAAGAAGATCCGGCACGAGGGCTTACCGTGTGAGCGTTGCCTCGATCAACCCGTGCGGCTCCTCGGTTGCGACGAAGATTTCGTTGCGGTTCTCGAGCGCAAAGCGGGAGAGGTCGACAGGCAAATGGTGCTTGTTGGGCATCACCAGCGTGATGTCCTGCACGTGATCGACGTTTGCGAGCACCACCTCGCCCATGGCGTAGAGCGTGTGCTGCACCGACTCGCTGTGGTGCGTTGCGAAGGTCTCGAGCAGCAGACTACGGACAGCTCGCCAGCTCGCGCCAAAGTCGACATCGGTATCGAGGTAACGCCACGTCGCGGTCAGCGACGTCGCAAACAGCCGATCGTGAGTTTCGGGAAGCGACGTGTACTCGTCGCGCCGGAATCCGGCGAACGCGGAATGCGCGGTCTTGAGGATCATCAGGTCTGCGATGCCGGCGCCGGCGACGGTGTGTTGCCGGTCGCTTTGAACGCTGGCCAGACGTGTCTCCGGACCTCGACGCATGAAGGACGTACCGTGCTCGCGCTCGCCGACGGCGATGTGACGCCACAGATGCTCGGTGAAATCAATCCGGACGCATTGCAGGCGCGGGTTGCGATCGAGAAAGTGCGACGCGAGTGTCAACCCGAACGACTCGGGTTCGTCCACACCCGCGCTGGCGAGCGCGTACACGGTATTCTTCATCGTATCCGTCGGCAGGACGTCGCTGTTGTCGCCGGCCGTATACGAGGTGTCGTACTCGCCCTCGAAGCGCACGGCGACGGTGAGGTCGCGCACGTCATGACGGTCGCCGTGTCGCGCCACGCCGACAAGTCTGATCCTCGATTTCCCGTACGCGGCATGCGACAGCATGATGGACTCCGAAGAAAGGACGCGCAGGCGAGTGAGCGATCATAGCACCGCCCTCTTTACAGGTCTGACCGATCTCGCGTCGGCGCGCGTTGGCGCACGGGCGCTGGCTGCAAACGATGATTTCTTCGCGCCCAAATCCAACCTGTTGAAGCCCGAGCCCGCCGTGTTCGTTCCTGGCAAATTCACTTCGCGTGGCAAGTGGATGGATGGCTGGGAATCGCGCCGGCGCCGCACACCTGGTCACGACTGGTGTGTCATCGCGCTCGGCATGCGCGGCGCGATTCACGGAGTGGACGTCGATACGAGTCACTTTACCGGCAACTACCCCGCGCATTGTTCGATTGAGGCCCTCGACTCAGCCGCGTCGCTGCGGCCGCCGGTGTACTCGGCCGAAGGCGCCCCGTGGACGTCAGTCCTGCCGCAACGACCGCTTCGTGGTGACACGCATAACTTCTTTGCGGTCGATGACAGGCGGTCGTGGACTCACGTTCGCTTGAACATCTTTCCCGACGGCGGTGTAGCGCGGCTGCGCGTCTACGGCGAAGTGTCCGTCGATTGGGCGCGCATGGTTCGATCGCGGCGCGTCGTCGATCTGGCGCTCGTTCGGAACGGTGGACTGGTGCTTGGCGCCAGCGACATGCACTTCGGCGTCAAAGACAACATGATCATGCCGGGACGCGCACGCGACATGGGTGATGGCTGGGAGACACGGCGCCGTCGCGGGCCCGGCCATGACTGGGCCATCGTGCGCCTTGGCGCGGCCGGTCATGTCACGCGAATCGAAATCGACACGAACCACTTCAAAGGCAACTACCCGGAGAGCGCTTCGGTCGAGGGTTGCCTCGCGCCCGGTGCATCCCTCGACGCGCTCGCGTCTGCAAATTGGACGGAGTTGCTGCCGCGTCAAAAACTCGGCCCGCATCGCCGACATTTCTTCACGAGCCAGCTCGCCGCGATCGGGCCCGTGTCGCACGTACGGCTGAATATTTTTCCTGACGGTGGGATCAGCCGTCTTCGCATCCATGGGCATGTGGCGCAGAGTTGATCGCGCCACCGTGGACGAGGCGCGGTCGATGCTGTGGGCGTGTTGCGGGTCGACGAGCTGGGTCGAGCGCATGCTCGCCCGCCGCCCGTTTGCGACGCGCGAGGCGCTGCTGGAGGCCGCGCGTGAGGAATGGTTTCAGCTCACAGAAGACGATTGGCTCGAAGCGTTCCGGCAGCACCCGAAGATTGGCGATCGTGACGCTCTTCGTGAGCGATTCGGCGCGAGCGGTCACCTTTCGGAAAAGGAACAATCGGGACTCGCCGGCGCGGCGGACGACATTCTCGGCGCGCTCGCCGCCGCAAATCGCGAATACGAACGCAAATTCGGATTCATCTTCATTGTCTGCGCCACCGGTCGAAGCGCCGGCGAAATGCTCGACATGATCTCCGCCCGCTTGAAAAACGATCGCAAAACGGAGCTGCATACCGCCGCGGCCGAGCAGGCGCGGATTACGGAGCTGCGGTTGGTGGGCTGATGACGTCGTGGCCACAGAGAAACAGAGTCGCAGAGAAGCCGGGCCGCGACCAAAACCATCACCACGAAACCACGAAATTCACGAAAGCACGAAACGGACTATTTAATTTTCGTGTCTTTCGTGACCTTTTCGTGTTTTCGTGGCAACGCCTTTGGCTCGGCCCGCTCTCCTGTTGTTCTACCGCTGACTGCTCGTCGTCGTATCGGGCAGCGCAAAGGCGAGGTATTCGCCGGTGTAGTTGCCGCCGCTCACGGCGACGATGATGTACTGCTTGCCGCCGTAGCTGTAAGTCATGGGCGAGCCGCTCTGCGGCGCGGGCATGTACAGCGCGCCAACCTGTTGACCCGTTTTCTTGTCGTACGCGCGCAGCATTGCGCCCCGCGGATGTTCGGGAGTCGTCGTGACCTGCGGGTCGCCCATAATCACAAGCGCCTTCGTGACGAGCAGGCCGACGCCTGATGTTCCGGCTTGGCCTGTCTTCGGGATGTTGATGCCCTTCAGCAGCGGATGATTTCGGATGTTGTCCGGCGTATCGCCGTGCGGCGTCTGCCACACGAGCTCGCCGCGATCGAGGTTGATTGCCGCGAGCAGTCCATACGGCGGCTTGACCATGGGCACTCCCTGCACGGTGAGCCCTGCCGCGGCGTCAGCCGCGGCTCCTGGGGGAGCAGGCGCTGGCGCCGGCGCCGGCGCGCGCGCTTCGCGTGCGCGTTCGGCCGTGCGAGGTGAATCGGCGGCGCAGCAATCTCCCGGTCCGAGCACTTCGCGGAAGGCCAGTCCGCCGAGGCCCTGCACGTACGTGATGTCGGAGAAGCCCGCCGGCGGCGCGACGAGCGACCGCGTGCCCGGCGTGTTGCCGGCTGGTGCGAACACGAGGTGCAGTTCCGGATCGTAGCCCCCGCCTGGCCAGTTGGTCGCAGTACCTGCTCCGATTGCCGCGAGGAGTCCGTTGACGTTTCCGAGAATCGGCGGCATGAACGCAGTCGGTTCGTACTTGAACCGCTTGAGACGTTCGAGCGCCTGCGCGCGCAGCTCCGGAGTGAAGTCGATGAGGTCGTCAGGGACCCGGAACATGTTGCGCGCGTAGCGCAGCTTGTCGGGCGGATGTGGCTGCGTCGGCGAGTACCACTCGCCAGGAACGTCGCCTTTCGGAACGGGCTTCTCCTCGATCGGCCAGATGGGTTCCCCGGTGACGCGATCGAACACGTAAAGCCACGCTTGTTTACTTGGCACGGCGACGACTTTGCGCGGCTGCCCGTTGACTGTGACATCAGCCACGATTGGCGCCGACGACATATCGAAGTTCCAGATGGGATGATGGACGAACTGGAAGTGCCATTTGCGCTGGCCGGTCTTCAGATCGACGCAGACGAGGCTCTCGGCAAAGAGATTGTTGCCTGGCCGGTGACCGCCGTAATAGTCGGAAGACGGCGTTTCGACCGGAAGATACACGAGTCCGAGATCCTCATCGACGGTGATCTGCGACCAGACGCCGACGTTGCCGTTGGTTGCCCACGATTCGTTCTGCCACGTTTCGTTGCCAAATTGCCCCGGTCGCGGAATCGTGTCGAACTGCCACAACTGTTTGCCGGTGCGCGCATCAAACGCGCGGACGAGGCCTTTGGTGTTGTCGTGCGTCTCGACGGTTGCGCCCTCCCGCATCGCGGATCCGACAACGATCGTGTCTTTCGCAACGAGCGGCGTCGAGTGAACGCCAATCTCGCCGGTCTCCAGATCGATGGGGCGCCCGCGGCCTTTCACCACCCCGACTTTCAGATCGACGACGCCTTTGTCACCAAACGTTGCGACGGGCTGCCCGGTTTTCGCGTTGAGCTCGACGAGACGATAGCCCGTCGTGACGTAGACGATGCGCTCATCGCCTTTGCCGTCGGTCCAGTACGACACGCCGCGTCCCGAGAGCTGCCGCGGTGACACCGCGGCACGCTTGCCCTCGCGCATGCTGTGCACCCACAGCAGCTCGCCGGTTTTCGGATCGAGCGCAATGACGGATCGTCTGGTGCCGCCGGTCGTGTAGAGCATGCCATTGACCATGAGCGGCGTGCCTTCGAGCTTGAATTCGGGAAACGTGCCGAGATTGTCCGTCTTGAATCGCCACGCCACTTCCAGCTTGTTGAAGTTCGCAGCGTTGATCTGATCGAGCGGAGAGTAGCGCGTGCCTTTGACGTCGGCGGTGTAGTGCGGCCACTCGCCTTTGCTGGTGCTGGGGAATCCTGACGCCTGGCCCGAGAGCGTCGGGGTCGTCGAGACGAGGGCAACCGCCAGCAGCAGACACGCCAGGACGATCCGAGAGAGGCTCCTCGACATCGTTACTCCTTTCAACGCGTTCTGATGTGCGCGAATTGTAGCCTAACCGGCCGTCGTGAAACGCCTCACGGCCTCCAGCCCGCAGGCTTTCGCAGCTTTCTACGCGCGCGCCGCCGGTTGTGCCGGAACCGGCCACAGCGCGAAGAGCAGGATCGGACTGAAAATGACGGTTTCGACAAGCGCGACGTGCAATCCGTACTGAGAAAAGTAAGCCAGACCAATCGGCGGAACCGGAAGGGGCTGCCACGGCGCGAAGTACCGCGTATGGTCGACCGGCCACAACAGCGCGCATCCGAAGCCGCCGTTCGTGAGGGTGTCGAGCAGCGGATGGCTGACGAGGACGAGCGCCGCCGCGGCCGCCGTTGACAGTGCGCGCCGGCCAAACGCTGGCGCCGCAAGACCAATCAGCAATCCAAGTGCCAGGGTGAAGAGCAGCGAGTGAGTTGCGCCGCGGTGCCCCCAGGCACTCTCGTAACGAACTCCGAGCGACAAGCCGACGACGTCGACATCTGGCAGCAGCGACAACGCGGACCAGAACAGCAGCGAGCCAAACGGCGGGAACTCAGTGAGCGGGCGGCCGGGATTCTCGTACACGCGCGCCGCAGCCATGCCGACGGCAATATGTCCAACGCTCGCCACCGAAGAAATTCTACTCGGCCCGCAACCCTTCGACGGGGTCGACTCTCATGGCGCGAATCGCCGGTGGAATACACGCGACAAGCGCCGCTGCGAGCAGCAACGCGCTGGCCGTTGCGGCGGCGCCCGCGTCGCTTGGCGCCACTTCGTAAAGCACGCGACTCAGTGCACCCTGCGCGAGCCGTACGAGCGCAAGACCAACGATCACGCCGGCAGCCACCAGCATCGTGCTGTGACCGACGACGAGATTGCCCATCGCAAATGGCCGCGCACCCAGCGTGAGGCGAATCGCCAGCTCGCGTGTCCGCATCGCGACGGACCACGAGAACAAGCCATAGACACCGATTGCCGCCAGAAGCGCAGCAAGACTGCCGAAGAAGAGAAGAATCGTCATCAGCAACCGCGATTGTGCCGTCCTCCCGGCGAATCGCCATCCCCAGGTTTGCGCTCTTGCCATCGGCACGCTGGGTGCGGCGTTCTTGAGAGCCGTGCGCACGGCGGCGACAGCCGTCCCCGTGTCGCTCGCGCGAACGGCGACGAAGAGCTCGCGAAACGGGAACTGCTGTGTCGAGAAATACACCGCGGGCTCCACCGACTGCCCGAGCGGCACGTCACGGATGTCTTGCACGACACCGACAATCTCGAAACGACTCGGAGGCAGCGGCGGAAGACGTTGCCCCGGCGGCGGCGCGGGACGCGCTCGCTTCAGATTCAGCCCCAACGGTCCGATGCCGGTTGTCGTCGTCAGCAAAATGCGCCCTGACCACGATCCATTGCTGAGAAATCGTTTTGCAAATGACTCGTTGACGACGACGACCGGCGCAGCATCGACCGTATCGAACGGTTGAAACGATCGGCCTTGCGCCATTTCAGCGCCGAGCGCGTCGAAGAAGCCGTCGCTGATGCTGTGGTACTGCGCCTGAGGCGCATCTTCGGGCCTCGCCGGTGGCGGCTCGCCTTCGATCAGGCAAGGCCCACGCCATCCCACTTCGAGCGGTAGAAAATTCCCCGCACCCGCAGCAGTCACGCCGGGTTGTTGCCGGATCTGCTCGAGAATTGCGGCGTGCGTGTCCGCGACGACGCGCCAATTCTGGTAGTTCGTGCCGGACAACTGCACGGTCGTGATCAGCACATCGTCCGCATCCACGCCTGTCGGTGTGTTCGTCATCCGCTCGACGGTTCGCACGAGAAGCGCGGAGCTGACAAGCAGCGCGCACGCAAGCGCAACTTCTCCAGCGACGAGCACCGAATAGATGCGCCGTGCGCCGCGAGAGCTCCCGCGTTCACCGGCGCGCAAGCCGACAACGACCTGCCGGCGCAAGAGAAGCAGGCCGGGCACGAGGCCAAAGAACACGGTGGTGATGACGGCAACGGCGAGACAGAGCGCAAGTGCGCGGCCGTCGAGGCCTGCTTCGTCGAGGCGCGGAATCTGCACCGGTGTAAATCGGACGATGAGAGGCAAGGCGGCGATTGCGGCGACGATACCGACGACCGCGCCCGCCATCGACAGCACGAAGCTCTCGGCGAAGAGTTGAACTGCCAGCTGTCGCGGCGCCGCGCCGATTGCGACACGAACGGCAATTTCGCGCTCGCGCGCAAGCGCGCGCGTGAGAAGCAGCGACGCGACATTGAGGCACCCAATCACAAGCAGCAGGCCCACTGCGCCGAAGAGCACCATGAGTGCGGGCCGGTAGTAACCAAGCTGCTCGTCGAGAAGCGGCACGAGCCGCGCTCCCCAGCCCTTGTTGGTTGCGGCAAAGTCGTTCTGCAATCGCAGCGCCAGCGTTTCCGTTGCGGCCTGGGCCTCGTCGAATGTCTTGTCGTCACGAAGCCGTGCGACCGCCTCCATGAAATGCGCGGCGCGACTGTGCTGATGCATGTCCCACCGCAGTCTCTGCCAGACATCGATGTCGTCCGGAAAGTGAAACTTCGCTGGCATTACGCCCACGACCGTGTGCGCGGTGCCGTTCAGGCTTATGGGTCGGCCGATGATTGACGGATCCGCGTGATAGCGCGAGCGCCAGAGACGATCACTGATGATGGCAATCCGGTCCGTTTGATGAAAGAGCGGGCCTCCTGCAGGAAACCCGGCGCCGACTTGCGGTCGGACGCCGAGCACGTCGAAGACGTTCCCGCTCACTTCAATCGTATTCACGCGTACCGGATCGAGACCCGGATCGATCAAATTGATTCCCGGGCGCCACCATGCTGCCGCGTCTTCGAACACCGGCAGCTCGCGGTAATCCATGAAGTTCACGGGAGAAATCGGATCGTGCGCGAGGCCTTTCTCTGCGTTCGTGTCCCAGAGCGTTACGAGCCTGTCAGGCGCCGCGTAGGGCAATGGCCGCAGAACCACCGCGTTGACGATGGTGAACACGGCGGTGGCTGCGCCGGTTCCGAGGCCGAGCACTAGAATCGTGACCACAGCAAACGCCGGCTGTTGACGGAATTGCCGGAGTGCGATGCGCAGCGCGCTCGTCACGTTGAGGCTCCTTCCACTGCTTGCACGCGCCGTGTCTTCGGCGCTGCGGATGTGCGGACGCCGCCGATCGCGCGCGGCATGCCGCCGCAAGACGGTAAGGCCGGATTCCTGCAGCGCACGCGTCGATTTCGCGTGCGCTTCCTGTTCGGAAGCGCCATCGGCGCGCGCAGCCGTATAGATGTCTTCGAGGTGGAGAGCGAGCTCGTCCACCGTGGCCTGCGGTAAGTCCAGGCTGGCGCGATCCGCGTGCTGCCTTACGAGGGATCGCCAGTCAATCCTTGGAGAGACATTGCCAGCCATCGATCACCTCAGGCAGGTTTCACGCCGGCGACCTGCACCAGCGCTGCGATGAAGCGCGCCCAGTCTTCGCGCTGTGCCGCCAGGACTTTCTTGCCGCTCTCCGTAATCCGGTAATAGCGGCGCCGGCGCTGTCCTGCGCGTTCGACCCAGCGGCCGCGAATGAGCCCGCGCTCTTCGAGTCGATAGAGCGTCTCGTACAGCGATGCGAGCGTAAATCGCAGCATGCCGTCCGATCGTTCCTCGATCCGGCGCGCGATGTCGTAGCCGTGCAGCGCCTGCTCGTCGACGAGCGCGAGAATCAGCAGGTCGGCACTGCCTTTTTTGGCGGAATCAAAGGGTGTCCCCATATACAGGAGTCCATAGTATAGGATCCCTGAGCTTTGCTGGAAGTGTTGGACGGTGACCAGCTAAGGAAGGTTGCCCTGCTGGGTCTCGCGCCTTCGGCGCTCGGTTGGCCTGCGGTAGGCCTGCGCGATGTAGTGGCGGGGCTTCAGCCCCGCCCGGCACGGGCGGCCCTGAAGGGCCGCCACTACGTACAGGCGTAGTTACGCTCCGAAGGAAATCGACGGGGGACGACGTCAGAGTACGCGCGTGACTAGAACACCAGCTTCGCGCCGAGCTGGATCTGCCTGGACGTTGTGACCGTCGACGTAATCCGGCCCCAGGTCGGCGCGATGGTCGGAGAGCCGTCTGCGTTGACGCCCGTGAATACCGTGCGGCCGGAGGGAACCGCAAAGTTCGGGCGGTTCGGGAGGTTGAACACCTCGAGCCGCAACTCGACGTGACGCTCGCCGCCGAGCGCGACCGATTTGACGAGCGAGAAATCGACCGACACGAGACCGGGGCCGATCAACGAATTGCGCGGCGCATTGCCTCGCGTATTCACCGCCGGGAGCGAAAAGCACTTGATGTCGAAGTAGCGATCCGGTCCGCCGAGAATCGGATCGCATCCGGCCACGACGTCGGGCCGCTCGTGCATCGAGAAGCTCGTCGTGTTCTGGTTGCCCGATCGATTGAATCCGAGCTGCACCGTGAAGGGATGCCCCGAGCGCAGCGTCGTAATGTTGTTCAACTGCCACCCTTTGAACAGCGCGCCCGTCAAACCGGCGCTGTTGCGGAAGATCGGCAGACCCCATGACGCATTGAGCGTCAGGTTGTGCTTTGCGTGAAAGGCGGAAAGGCCGCGGTCGTACTCCGGGTCCCACCAGTCGAGACCGTACTGGACGACATTGCTGAAGTCCTGCGAGTTGATGCCGCTCGAGTCGTCCACCGATCGCGACAGTGTGTATGACGCTTGCGCCCGCCATCCCTGTGAGAGACGCTTGTTGGCGCTCATCTGCAGCGCGTTGTAGAACGACTCGGCATCCGTCACTCGCTGCCAGATACCCGCGAAGTTCGGATTGCGCCTCCCAAGCAGCGGCTGATAGGTCTTTACGCCGTTGATGATCTGTTCGGGAGCGAGATTGGCGTCGCCGAGGCGAAGCAGGTTCCTGCCGCGCGATCCGACGTAGCCGACCATGACATCCCAATCGCCTGCCAGCTGTCGCTGAACGTTGACGTTGAACTGCATGATGTACGGCGTTTGCAGATCGTAGTCGACGGTCTGCAGCTGCGCCCGGATGAACGCGTTGGGATTGAAGTTGGCCAGCACGTTCGGCAGCGGCGGATTCTGAATGGACGTGCGCGTCGTGAATGGCGGATTGAGGCTGCCGGAGAAGAAGTAGTACTTCGGCAGGATCTCGTCATAGAACATGCCGAAGCCGCCACGCACCGCCGTCTTGCCGTCGCCGCGCGGATCCCACGCGAGACCAAGCCGCGGCGCAAAGTTCTTGAGCGACGGATTGTTGTGCCAGGGGTCCCCAATCGTCAGTTCCGGATCCAACACGTTGCGCAGGTTCGAGATCTTGCCGTCGGCCTCGGTCGGCGTCGTGATGAACTCGTAGCGCAGGCCGGCGTTCGCCGAGAGGCGTGAGTTGATCCGGATGTCGTCTTGCAGGAACGCGCCGAAGAGCCATTGCCGGTACCGGCGATCCGGATCGATTTTTCCAGGCACCGCAAAATCCACGCTGATCGCGGTGCCGCGCAGGAAGCTTTCAAGGTTGGCGAAGTTGACGATGCCGCCGACCTGGCTTGTGGTGTGCTGATCGAACTGCAGATACTGCGCCTGTGCGCCAACGCGTGCCGAGTGGCGTCCGCGCGTCAGAATAATCGTGTCGCCCAGTTGCCAGTTATTGAGCTTGTCGTCGCGCGGCAGGCGGAAATCGCCCGCCATCTCGGTGACCATGCCGCGAATGGTGAGATAGCCAAATGGATCGCCCGGAATCCACGACATGGACGGTGGGATGTCGATGGTGCGGTGATTGTCGGCGAGCGATACCGATCGATTCAGGCCGCCTCTGAAAATGTTGAGCGTTCTCGCCGAGAACACGTGCTGTTCTTCGACCGTGAGGTAGGTGTTGCGCGTGCGCTCCACGATGGTCGAAATGGGCGGCTTGTCGGGCGGAATGCGATCGACCGACGCGCGGTCGTGCGTGACGCGCACGAACATGCTGTCGTTTGCCGAAAAGCGATGATCGATGCGGCCTTGACCGAAATGCTCATCGGTCGGCTGCGTCCCTGAGAACAACAGCTCCGCGGCGCCCCCGCCGAGAGACCTGCCGTTCGCGCGCGGAAACAGGACGTCCAGATACTGCGGGATCGCGGCGTGCAACGTAATCGGGCCGGTGGGCAGGAGGCCGAGGCGCGCGTTGTCATCCGGAACGGCGGTGACGCCGGTGACCCCGAGCCGCTCGATCAGCCCTTCATAGGCGCCAAAGAAGAACGTTCGATCGCGGGCGATTGGACCTCCGCCCGAGGCGCCGAACTGGTTGCGATGGAAAGCGGGCTTGGGCAACGCCGGCGGGTCGAAGAAGTTCCGCGCGTCGAGCGCGGAGTTGCGGTGGAATTCGAACATCGAGACGTGCACGGCATTGGTGCCCGAGCGCGTGACCGCGTTGATCACGCCACCGGCGGAGCGTCCGAATTCCGCGGAGTAGGCGTTGGTGAGCACCTGGAACTCGAGCACCGCATCGACGCCCAGCAGCACGCCCGCCGCCGATTCCTGAGTCTTGTTGTAGACGTTGTTGATATCGGTGCCGTCGAGGAGAAAGCTGTTTTGTTCCGGCCGCGCGCCGTTGATCGAAATCTTCGGCGTGCGTCCGCCGACAACGTCGTTGCCGGCAGCCAGCGCGGCCTGCACGCCTGGCTGCAACAGCGCGAGCTGCTGA
>Ga0137368_10001270_pt1 | contig 26595 bp, 22 predicted proteins | sample SagtaG_13_FD_104917 | JGI IMG/M metagenome (GOLD analysis project Ga0137368, IMG submission 104917) | Vadose zone soil microbial communities from Sagehorn Ranch, Mendocino, California, USA - Sage1_L_100_16 metaG | ecosystem: Environmental > Terrestrial > Soil > Vadose zone | place: USA...
CCCTGGTGCTCAACTACCTTGGACAGGGAGCCCTGCTGCTGCAGAATCCGAACGCGACCCATCCGTTTTTTTTGTTGGCACCGACGTGGGCGCTGTATCCGCTTGTCGTCCTTGCAACGCTGGCCGCGATCATTGCCTCGCAGGCGCTGATCCCCGGGTCGTTCTCACTGACACGCCAGGCGATTCAGTTGGGCCTGGCGCCGCGCCTCGATGTCGAACACACGTCCGCGCGTGAGATGGGGCAGATTTATGTGCCACAGGTGAACTGGGCGTTGATGGTCGCCACGGTGATCATTGTCATCGGCTTCCGGTCTTCGGGCGCGTTGGCGGCGGCCTACGGCATCGCGGTCACACTGACGATGATCATCACGGTGCTGCTGCTCTACACCGTGGAGATCGAACGCTGGCACTGGCCAAAAGCAGTGGCGGTGAGCCTCATGCTGCTCTTTCTCACCATCGATGTCGCGTTCTTCGGCGCCAATGCGTTGAAGATCATGCAGGGCGGCTGGTTGCCGCTGCTCGTGGCGTGGGTGGTGTTCACCATGATGACGACGTGGAGGAGCGGGCGGCGCCTCGTCGCAGAGCGATTGACCGCTCGCGCGTGGCCAATCGAGCAGTTCCTCGCCACCGTCGCCGAACTGAAGCCGGTGCGTGTGCCCGGAACAGCGATTTTCATGACGGCGCAGCCAACCGGCACGCCGCCGGCGCTCGGGCACAACTTGCGTTACAACAAAGTGCTCCACAAGCAGGTCATCATTCTCACGGTGACGACGGCGCAGAAGCCACACGTGGCTCCGGACGAGCGCGTGTCGGTGGAGCCTCTCGGCCACGATCTGTTCAACGTCCGCCTGCAATATGGGTTCATGGAGGATCCCGACGTTCCCGCCGCGCTCCTGCAGGCGCGCGAGCAAGGCCTGCCGATCGATCTCAACGATCTCACTTACTTCCTCGGCCGCGAAACAATCATCGTGACGCGTAAAGAGGGCATGGCGATCTGGCGCGAAAAGCTGTTCGTGCTGATGGCGCGCAACGCAGTTCGCGCCACGGCATTTTTTCGCCTGCCACCGGAACGAGTCGTGGAACTCGGAGTGCAGGTCGAGCTGTAGTCGACGTTTAAGATGGTGAAGTCGCAGCTCTCGCTCCGCGAGCAATCGCACTGGCTCTCATAAGCCGGCCGCCGGCAGGTGTGTCGACGTCTGTACGCCTCAGCCATCAAAGGAGTTGTTGGTGGTCTTCAACTTCCCGCTGCTCGTGCTGACGAGCGACACGGATTGGGCGTCGGACGCCTGCATCGAAGATCTCGTCGACAGAGCGTTGTCGTTTGGAATCAGGCCAGTCATGATGGCAACCGGAAAGAGCGCGGCGGTGGAGAAATATCTCGCCGCCGGATCGATCGAGCTCGGGATCCACCCGAATTTCAATCCGGGGTCCGATCACGGGGCTGATCCGGCCGCCGTAATTGCACACGTGCGGGCACTCTATCCGCAGGCCACGACCTGGCGGTCGCACGGATTCGTCGATTCAACGCAGATTGCTGCCGCGCTGTATGCCTCGGGGTTGGAGTACGACAGCAACCTTTGCCTCTGGATGCAGCCGAATCTGGCGCCGCTGCGGCACGCGAGTGGCTCGCTGCGCTTCCCGGTCTTCTGGGAAGACGATGTGCACTGGCGTGACCGTGAAGGCTCGTGGACGTTCGACGATTACGCGGAGCAGTTCTTCTCGCCGGGTTTGAAAGTGATCAACGTTCATCCGCTTGCGTTCGCGATGAACATTCCCCACGCTGAGTTTCGGAAGACGTTGACACCGGATATCAAGACGCTGACGCAATCAGGCATGGAGCGGCGTCGTTTCAGGGGCGCCGGAACAAGAACATTCCTGTTGGATCTGTTCAAGGAGGCGCGCGCGCGTGGCCATCGCTTCTATACGCTTGCGGAAGCGTGCGAACTCTGGTCCTCAGCGACGTCGGACACGGCCGGGCGGACGCTGTCCGTCAGCGAGGAGGAGTATTCGAAGTATTGGCGCGCGGACAATGCTGAAAAGCAGCGGCTTCTCAAGGACTTGTACAACAAGCGCAACCCGGCGGATCTCTACGCAACCTCTCGCGATATCAATCTCCGCGAACTGGAGATCGAGGCGATCCGGCGCAGCCTGATAGACGGAGACCTGATCGACCTCGGCTGCGGCAACGGCTACACACTCATTTCTCTCGCACGACACCATCTATCCTGGCGAATGGTCGGTGTTGATTTTTCCGAATCACTGATTGCGGGTGCCCACGCGCTTCTGCAGCGCGAACGGCCGCCGCTGCAGAATTCTCCGCAGTTTGTGTGCGCCGACGCGATTGAGTACCTCAACCTACAGCCCGATGCTTCCGCAGGGGCGATCATCAGCGAACGCTTTCTGCTCAACATGCCTGATGCGCGCACGCAAGAGGCAATTGTCGCGGACGCGTATCGAGTACTGAGAAGCGGCGGGCGACTGATCCTGTGCGAAGCATCGAGCCAGGGATTTGCCGCGCTCAATTCCGTGCGCCGATCCGTCGGACTCGACGTCGTTCCAGAAACAAGCCCCGACAACCTTTCGGCGATCCGATTCGATGAGGCGGTAATAGAAGCATTCGCTCGGCGCGTGGGCTTCCGGCTGGTCGACAAGCTTGGGTTCAGCGTCTACTTCGCGATCAGTCGTGTCCTGCATCCATTACTAGTTGCACCGCAGAAGCCTTCGTTCGATGCGCGGATCAACACGCTCGCGCGCTCGGTGCAAGCGGCGCTGCCTTTCTCGCCAGGCGTGGGCGCGAACATCGTATGGGTGTTGGAGAAACCACAGATGACGGCCGCGACTTTCGGATCGTCCGCGCCAGCGAGGCCTTCGTCGTAGATGGTCTCGCAATCCCAGCCGGCTGCGCGCAGGAGCTCGGCAGCCTCGACGGGCACGTTCTCATCGAGCTTCGCGCGCATGCACGAAGACTACGCTGGGAGGGGCATTGTCCGCTCTTGCGCGAGATCGGCGGCATAGGCCAGCGCCGCCTGAATGCCCGCCGCAGTGAGGGAAGGATAGCTTCGAATGATCTCGTCGACGGACAGCCCGTCAGCCAAGTTGGCCAGGACCACCGCCACAGGAATGCGCGTACCGCGGATGCACGCCTTGCCGTGAAGAATGGCCGGATCGACCGTAATGTTTTGACGCCAGTCCATTCGAGTACCCACCCGAAGAATACCCGCAAGCTGGTCGGCTGTCTAACCAGACCCAGGGAGCGTCGGCATGTTCGACTTGGATCCTCGTGACGTCGACTCGCGCGACGAGGAGCGGTACGACAACAACCCGAGTCGCGGGAGGCTGCCATCGCGCAACATATGGATCGGGACGCAACGACCTTGACTCCAGTTTCCGAACCGCGGATCGTGGGTTAGGCTGCGCGGTCAGGTTCGCAACTCGCTAGCAGCTCGATCAATTCGTCGAGGGTTGCGTTGCCTGCAAGAACAGCCTCCCGCGGTAGTCGTCCGGTTGCTTCCACCGCCTCGATTGCCTCCATCGGGGACAGACCTCGTGCAGCCACGAGCCAGGCTGCGAGCACGTGACCTGTTCGGCCATTGCCGCCCCAGCAATGGATCACCGCGCGTTTGCCGCCGGTGTCGGCGGTCCTCAGGAACGGCAAAACATTTCCTCTGAGCGCCTGCCGTGAGCACAGATGGTGGTCAGCGATGGGTTCCATCAGCACGCAGGTTGCGCCGAACAGCCTCTTGTACTCGGCCTCAAGATTGACTGGAAAGCCGGCCAACTGTCCTGCGTCGAGGAGACAACACACTCGCGTGACACCTTGAGCCCGCATGAAGTCCGCCCATTCGCAAATACTGGTCGCCGAAGCGTCAGGCGCCCGCGCCCCGTACGCTGTCCGCTCGCCGCTCCGCGCCGGCCCGAAGTGGAAGTTCGAGTCCATTCTTTCGTGAAGTTGGCCGTCAGCGTCACGCATTGGCGCTCACCCGCGCCGAGCGAGCGTAGCGAGCGAGGGCACCGCGTGGCGCGTGAGCGCCGCGCGGCGTCGGGTGCAGCGCCTGTTAGACGGCATCTCGCTTGGTCCTGGTCGGTCAATCGCACCCAGCGTGCGACTGGGTAGATTACACTCTTCCTCGACCTCACGGAGTATCGAAGTCATCGCCTTGCAACCATGGCCTTGTAGGTCGGGTCATGATCAGCCGCAGGGAACAGGAACTCATCGCGGAACATGAAGCCGCACAGCTGCCACAGCACAGGACTGTTTGGGACTCGCACGGAGGCGATCACATAGCCCCGGAGATCCCGGTTGGCCGCCGAAGAGTCGATCGGCTAAGGGTTCGACAACTCGTCGGCCGCAGTCGTCCGAGTGTCAACGCCGTGAAAATGCGAGTGAATGTGGCGAAACGGGTGCTGTGAGGGACTGCTTGCTTTGAAGCATCACCTGAGATCGCGTGTTGCAGCTCCCGATTGTACGCAGCGGTCAATGGATCCGTGCCTAAATCCAGCGAAGTGACCCTGCAGACTTTTAGTGGTTAAGGGCAGCACACGACTGCGTTGAAGCACTCCGCGCCGGTTAATGTTCGGTAATGCTCGGCTGAGCCGTTCCGTTAATTATTACAGCGGCCGAGCAAAAGTCTGCCGATACGATATTCGAGTTGTTTGATCTCACCGCGCTCGAGCTCGAACTCAATTGCCCGGAGCTGCTCGCCATTGTCGGCATGCACGGCGGTCACCGTCGAGCGGCATCCGAGATCGTTGCGAAATCGCTTCGGAGGGCGCCCACCATACATTAGCGCGACCACGCGGCGACGATCGTGACTGACAGCCTGATCCATCCGCGCCGGACCGTGTGTCACGCCGGCATCGCCCATGTAACCGTTGGGTGACCGGAATGCTGCTTCGCGCCTGCCGCCGTGATAGAGACGCCAGCGCATGATGTCTGGCGCGAATTGACGCAGGGCAGCGCGAATGCGCGGCGTCGCAACAAACCCCGGTTGTTGGTGAATCGGACCGTTCCAAAAGACTCCATACTGCGACATGTAAGTTGATGCTGAACGGCCACCAACGAAGGTCATTGCATGTAGCAGCACAAGCTCTTCGACGTCCTCGGTACTATTCACCGTAACGCCAGGACCAGCGTTGACGTTCGGTCCGATGGGCTCACCATCCCAACCGAGATAAGGCGCGCCTTCAGGCGACTGATATCCAGTCGCGAATTTTCGCGCGAGCCGGTCCACGGCGTCGCCGTGACGCTGACCGTGGTAATAGCGCACCGAGAAGTTTTGCGAGTACGCGAGCACATCCGCTGGTTGTTCGCTGCATGTTTTTGGGCAAGACGACGCGACAATCGCGTGACGCATCTTCAGTGGCTCGACGATCCGGAGGAGTCCTGATGGCCCGAAATTGCCATTCTGAAAATCTTCGTTGTTGGCTTCGTACATCGCGAGAACGTGCCAGCCAATTTTGTCGTAGATAGCCCCGACGCGCGTCGAGTGCTGCACGACATGCTCCAGTGGAATTGCGGGTCTGCCCCGCCCGAGATCGCCGCGACTGTGGTGCACCCTGAGACCAATCTGATCGACCCGCTGGAGGAAGCGTTCGAGTTTGTCGTAGTACTCGGCCGTAGGACGGATGCGAACGCCGTCTGCATTAGTCCAGGCGAATGGGCTAATCTCCTTGCCGCGCCACGCGTCCGAGTATTCGCCGAGATTGTCCCAGAAGCGGATACAGTCGTAGTCTGCGGCTTTGATCGTTCGAAGCTGCTCCTCGACCGCGGCTGGCCGCCGAACCCATGCACTGAACGCCTCTGCGAAGTGCGCGCACAGCGGCAACACCGGCTCGCCTGCATCATCCTCGAAGACGCGATCGCCAACCTTGAGACGGCCTGTCCATGGGGGAGAACTAGAGCCGACGGGCAGTACGTTTCCGACAGTCAGCAGGGTGACACAGAAGACGAGCACATAAGGCAGGGCCGTACGCGGTGGCCTGTGACCGTTCAAGGGGTCCCCCAGCCGCTACCGATTGTCAGTCATTTGTCAGTCGCTTAGCGTCACGACGCGCGCGAGTGGACTTGCGAGCCGGTGCCTTACGCGGAGTCCGACTGGGCGGCGACGCCAACGCACTCTCCGCCAACCGCATGAACCGCTCCGGTTGGAGGAGGCTTGCGACAGAGATGTCCTCGTCTATGGCGTCCCAGTGGATGCCGATGCCGCCGCCGATCGGCTCCCACGCTTTTCGCTGCCGCGGAGTGGCCGCCGCGAGACGAGGGAACCATTCCAGCGGCACCGAGACGGAGCGCCCGTCGTCGAGCACAACGGTCAACTCATCGTCGGAACACGAAACGTCGACCGCCAACGCCTCACTTGTTTCCACTGAAACAGGCATTCCACTTCTCCAAGAAGAATTCCCGATGCTGCGCGACGAGCTGTCGGAGTCGTCAGCTCGTGACTGCGAAAACCACGGTTGAAAACCACGGTTCGATGCCAGCGCCACCGGATCGAGCCAGTACTTCGCGTACCTGCCAGCATGCGCGACATGAATGTGCGGCGGTTCCTGATTCTCCAGACTGTAGAAGAAGAATCGGTAACCACCAACCCGCAGGAGGGCCGGCACACGCCGCGTACCACTTCAGCCGGCCCTCCATTGCCGTCAGAACATCTAATCGCCTTAGTGCGCGAATCGGCGCAGTGTGCGTATCAACACGCAGGCCGAACGAACGCCGCGCGATGAATTGATCGCGTAGCTCTATTCATTCGCGACAAGAAGTTGGAATGACCCTTGAAACACGGCACCTGTCGGCGTGCCGTCAGACGCCGGGCACGTTCCAGGCGGAGGGTAGACATGCGAGTTCCTACGATGATGCGCGCGGTCACGTTGCTCTGTTCGTTTTTCGCTGCTGGAGCACACGTTGCACACGCGCAGGTGTTCAGAAGCAGCGTCGACATGGTGGGCCTCACCGTCACCGTCACCGACGCGCGCGGGCGGGAGATCACGGGCCTCACCCCTGACAACTTCGCCGTCTACGAGGATGGCGTTCAACAGCAAGTATCGTTGTTCGGAAGCGAGAAAGTGCCGCTCGATGTGGCACTGGTGATCGACACGAGCAGCAGCATGCACGCCGTCCACCCCGTCGTGAAGAGAGGTGCCTGCGCCTTGCTCGGCAAACTTCGAGACGGTGATCGAGGACTTGTCGTGGACGTGAAACAGCGGATTCAGATTCGTGCCGGCTTGGATGCGGACCTGTCGCATGTCGTTAGGTCAATCAACAGTCTGTCGACCGACGGCAGCACGGCTTTGTATGACGGACTGTACATGTCGCTGCAAGAGTTCGCCCGCGAGCGTCGACAGCGTCCTGAAATTCGACGCCAGGCGCTCGTCGTCTTCTCCGACGGCCTCAACAACGCAAGTCATGTTCGCTTCGAAGATGTGAGCGAGCTGGCTCGCGCCCTCGACGTGACGATTTACACGATTATGTTGAACGACGGACAGTTGTCACAAGCGATCGCCCGAGACGTGCACGTGGCGCGCGCAGCGTGGGAAATGCGCGCGCTGACACTGGACACCGGCGGCAGGGCGTTCTTTCCGATTAAAGCGGGGGAGCTGGCAGCTATCTACGACACCATTGCGCGCGAGCTTGTCAACCAATACACGCTGGCGTACGTCGCTCCTCCGGCGAGACCCAAGCAGGCGCTGCGTCGCATCTCCGTTAGCTTGCTTCCTCCCGTGCAAGGCGTGCCGCGAACGAGAACCAGCTATGTCACCAATCAGCCGGCGGGCAATCGCTGATAGGCCGGTGCGGCTGGCGCGGGCGCATCCACAACCGTGCCTGGGCCACTCGTGAGGTGATAAATGATGCGATGGCGTGTTTGCGCGACGCGACTCGAGCGTGGTGCCACACATCTCTCCGTGTGATTGTGCACAAACGCGGATCGGTTCACCCGATATGGTTAGTGGCGACCGTCGCGTGCGAATTGAGCGAGCACCATTTCACCGGCCCTGCTTTATGGCACAACCGCAGCACCAGGGCCACTCTCGATGGGATGGAGCAATACGCCAGGCATGTAGAGTCCGCGCGGTAGGCTCCGACTACACCATGAACGCCCCGTCTGAGAACACATCCAAGGAGCCGAGCATGCCCAGTACGCAGAAGATCACCACCTACCTCTGGTTCAACGGCAACGCTGAAGAGGCCGTCGAGTTCTACAGGTCCGTCTTTCCGGATTCGCGCGTGACGGACGTCGCCCGGTGGGGCGAAGGCGGCCCCGGCCCGCAGGGCACCGACATGAACATCGCCTTCGAACTGGCTGGCCAAGGGTTCATCGCCCTGAACGGGGGGCCGCAGTTCACGTTCACTCCGGCGATTTCGCTCCTCGTCTCGTGCGAGTCCCAGGCCGAAGTGGACGAGTTGTGGGTCAGGCTTCTGGCCGGCGGCGGCAAGCCCACCGCGTGCGGGTGGCTCGAGGACCGGTACGGCCTGTCGTGGCAGATCATCCCCACTGCTCTCATCGATCTGATGAGCGATCCGGACCCGAAGGCGTCGGGACGTGTCGCCCAGGCCCTGATGGGCATGCAGAAGATCGACCTCGCCGCTCTGCGGCGCGTCCATGCCGCGGCGTAGCGCCGGCGACTCGAAGGAGACATATCGATGAAATACATACTGATGATGAACACGCCCGCCGGGGGGCCCTACCAAATTGCCAGCTGGCCCGCACAGGACATCAAGGCACACATTGCCTTCATGATGAAATTCGCCAAGAAGCTCTCGGCTGCGGGCGAGTTGGTCGCTGCCGAGGGCCTGAGCGGGCCAGACCAAGCCAAGCGTGTGCGAGCCGACGCCAGCGGAGCGCCGATCACCGATGGTGTCTTCCCCGAGACCAAGGAGTTCCTGGCGGGCTACTGGATTGTGGACGTCGAATCACCGGAGCGGGCCTACGCGATCGCGGCCGAGGCCTCGGCGGCTCCCGGACCTGGTGGAAGGCCGCTGAACCTCGCGATCGAGGTCCGGCAGGTGATGACCGGCCCGCCGACCGACTGGACGCCTGACGCGTGATCCCTCGTCTGGACAACAGCGCTCAGGACCGCCTGCGCGATCTGGCGCCGAAGGTTTTGGGCGCCCTGCTCCGCCGCTACCGCGATTTCGATGGATGCGAGGACGCCGTCCAGGAAGCGCTCATCGCGGCGGCGATGCAGTGGCCGACACAGGGTGTCCCCGACAACCCGAAAGGGTGGCTCATCACGGTGGCGACACGCCGACTCACGGACCAGATCCGCTCCGACACCGCCCGGAGACTGCGGGAGCAGTTGGTGGTGAGCCTGATTCCGGCCGACGAACAGATCGCGCTTGCCGCCGATGCCGCTGGCGTCAACGAACGGGATGAAACGCTCGACCTCTACTTCATGTGCTGTCATCCAGCCTTGTCGGCGGCGTCCCAGGTCGCTCTGACGCTGCGAGTGGTGGGCGGCCTGACAACGGGCGAGATCGCACGAGCCTTCCTGGTCCCGGAAGCAACAATGGCACAACGCCTGACGAGGGCGAAACTGACCATCAAGTCGGCGGGCGCGGCCTTCCCAGAACTTACGCCTGCTGATCGGGCCGCCCGCCTCCCGGTCGTCCTCAAGGTGCTGTATCTCATTTTCAGCGAGGGATATACAGCGAGCGGTGGCGACCAGCTGTACCGCGTCGACGTGTCGGCCGAAGCCATCCGCGTGGCTCGTCTGCTCGTACGGTTGCTGCCCGACGACCCGGAAGTGGGAGGCCTGCTCGCGTTGATGCTGTTGACCGACGCCCGGCGAGCGGCGCGCACTGGTCCGAACGGCGAGTTGATTCCGCTCGATCAACAGGTTCGATCGAATTGGGACCGAACTCGCATCCTAGAAGGCGAACGGATCCTGCAGCGGGCACTCTCGCGAGGAACCACCGGCCCGTACCAGATCCAAGCCGCGATTGCCGCGCTCCACGACCAGGCCGAGAACAGCGAGGCAACGGACTGGGTGGAGATCCTCAGCCTGTACGAATTACTGCTTCGATTCAACGACAGTCCGATGGTGCGGCTCAGCCAGGCTATTGCCCTCGCGATGGTCGAAGGCCCGACTGCCGGTCTGGTGGCGCTCGACGAGCTCGCGGTCGATCCACGCATCTCGACACACCATCGACTCGACGCGGCGCGCGCACACCTGCTCGAGCGGGCCGGCCAGCACGCGGAGGCGATCCGCTACTACCGCCGGGCTGCGCAACGAACCATCAGCACGCCAGAACAGAACTATCTCCTCCTGCATGCGGCGCGGCTGAGTGACTCGCTCGCTGGTGCTCGTTGCCCTCCGACCACCTGAACCATTCTGGGTTGCTCCCTCGACACCATGTCGAGAAGCGTCCTGTGCTCCGACTTACTTATGAACGTGCCCAACATCAGGGTGCGACATCGAAAGGAGCATCAAATGAGGATCCTGAGAAGCACGCTGGCCGTGTTCGTGGGCTTCATTTCCGTCGCCGTGTTGTCGCTCGGCACCGATCAGGTCTTGCACGTGCTGGAGATTTATCCGCCATGGGGCAAACCCATGCACGATCCGAGCTTGAATGTGTTGGCACTCTCTTACCGGATCGTCTACACGATTCTTGGCGGCTATATCACCGCGAGCTTGGCGCCTCATGCACCAATACGTCACGTCATCGTGGTTGGAATTGTCGGCTTCGTCGCAGGTTCGGCAGGCGCAATCACCGCAATCACTGTCGCCGATCTAGGTCCCGACTGGTACCCCATCGCACTCGCGCTCACGGCGTTCCCCTCCGTATGGCTTGGCGGCGTGCTCCACGGCGTCAGGCACTCGAGCGCCGACGCGCGCGATTCACCAAAATTCGAACAGCGAGGTCTTGAATGACGGCCCGCTCTCGTGCGACTTGGCGATGATCAGCGAGACTCGCGAAACGTGCGGCGGCACGAGCCTGATCACATGTCTCGCAATTCGAAAACAGCGTCTCCTGAGCGCAGCTCTGGACGACGACTCTCCACCGCGAGATGCGTTGGCGCCGCTAACGGCACCGAACATCTCGCCACTTTCAACTCAGTCGTTGTTTGGAGGGAAGTCATGAAGCAGCATGCAGCGAACGATTCGTCGCATACTCTGCCCGACGGTCGTGTTCGACACGGGGGAGCGCCGACATCCGGTGAGTGTCTCCGGAATAGACCATCAAAGATGTGGCGCGCCCGACAGGATTCGAACCCGCTTGCGGCGAGCATGCGAGCCGCGGCGTGAGCTAGAAACGGTCGGGAGCAGCCAAAGCCTTTAGGCTTTGGCGCGCCCGACAGGATTCGAACCTGTGGCCTTCGGCTCCGGAGGCCGACGCTCTATCCAGCTGAGCTACGGGCGCGCGAGTCCTCAGTCTAACAGCCCGTGGCAGAATTGCTCACTCTGCAGCAGGAGCTCCGCGTCTCGCATTTCACCAAACGCTACGGGCGGTTGACGGCGCTCGCCGACGTGTCCTGTCGCATCGTCCCCGGCGAAGCGCTGGGCCTGATCGGGCCAAACGGATCGGGGAAGACCACGCTCTTTGAATGCCTCGCCAACGTCCTGCCAAGCGATGGAGGTGAGATTCTGCGCGACGAGCGGCCGCTAACGGTCGATGAGCGTACGCGAACGCTGTTTTATCTTCCCGACGCGATCGCACCGTGGCCAACCGAAACCGTGCGCTGGGCTCTCGATTACACCATCGGCTTCTTTCGTGGCCGGCGTCACCTGCGTGATGAGGTGATCCACGCGCTCGAGCTCGAGCCACTGCTCTCCTCGCGCATTGCGACGCTCTCCAAAGGACAGCGTAAGCGCGCGCTGCTGGCCATCGGATTGTTGACACCACACGAGGTGCTTCTCGCAGACGAGCCATTCGACGGGCTCGATCTTCGCCAGAGCCGCGATGTTGCCCGCACGCTTCGCGATGTTGCGCACGGCGGACGCACGCTGTTTCTGTCGATCCATCAAATCAACGACGCGGCGCGCGTGTGCGATCGATTTGTTTTGCTGAGCGGCGGTCGCGTCTGTGGCGAAGGCACGCTCAAGGAGCTGTCGGCGCTCGCGCCGCCGGACGCGGCCGGGCAACCGGATCTCGAACAGGTGTTCCTTGCGCTCACCTGACTCGCCGCTCGTGTGGCTCGTCCGCAAAGAGTGGCGCGAGCTCATGGCGTCGCGCGCGTGGTGGGTCATGCTGGCCGCCATCGGGCCGCTCGTCGGCGTGTCGTTTATCAGCGCCGTTCGCACGTATGCCGAAGCGAGCGGATTGGGTGGCACCGCGGCAGGTGTCGGTGAAGCCTTCTCTCCGCTGATCGGCGTGTGGGCGCCCACCTTCAGCGCGTGCGAGCTGGCCGCGGCGTTTCTGCTGCCGTTTGTCGGTATTCGCCTCGTTGCAGGTGACGCACAGAGCGGCGCGCTCAAACTCGAGCTGCAGCAGCGGCTCTCGACGCGGGTCCGCGTAATCGCCAAAGGCGGCGTGCTGATCGCCGGGTGGGCCATCGCGTCACTCGCGCCGCTGGCCGCGATCCTCTCGTGGATTGCCTACGGCGGCAGCGTCTACGTTCCGGAACTGTTGACGGTCGCGGTCGGTCACTTCCTGAATGCGGGTCTCACCATTGCGCTGGCCGCGGCAACCGCTGCGCTGACCGAGCATCCCTCGACGGCGGCCATACTGACGCTCACCGTCACGGTAGGCACGTGGATTTTGAATTTCATCGCCGCCGTTCACGGCGGCTTTTGGGAGCGGGCGGCCGGCTACACGCCAACCGCAATGGTCGCCGAGTTTCAACATGGCCTCATCCGGCTGGACGTCGTCTTGACAGCACTAGCATTGATTGCCGGCGGTCTGGGCATCGCCGCAGTCTGGATGCGATTGGGCGTTTCTGTGCGACGACGGGCTGTTGAATCTGTTGCGATCGGATTCGTCACGGCGCTGCTGATCGTGGCGTTTTCGTTTTTGCGACCGAGCTGGGATCTTTCCGAAGCACGCAGCAACTCGTTCTCACGCGCTGACGAACAGATGTTGCGTCACATCGATCGGCCGCTTCTCGTCGAGGTGCACCTCGCGCCCGAAGATCCTCGCCGATCGGACCTCGAGCGAAACGCCCTGTCCAAGCTGCGGCGTGTAATGCCCGACCTGCGCGTGCAGTATGTATCCACGACGACGATCGGCCTGTTCGAACAGACCCGCGAGCATTACGGCGAAATTTGGTATCAATTCGGCGACCGGAAAGAGATGAGCCGCGCCACGACGGCCGATGGGGTGCTCGAGGCAGTTTATTCAGTGGCCGGGCTCGAGCGGAGCGCCGAAGAGGATGACGACGTCTTTCGTGGACATCCGCTTGCAACCCCTCCGCGGCACGCTGATAAGGTGTTCTATGGCTTGTGGCCGGCCACCGTGCTTGCAGCAGCGTTCATCGTCAGGAGAAGGGGATGAGATCCGTCGTTACATCACTAGCGATCATTGTCGTCGCTGTCGTACTTGCCGCGGCAGAGATCAAGGTCGACCTGAGCAAGGAGCGCGTTGGACGACCGCCGGCGACGTTCGAGCCGATCGTCGGGACCTGGGTCGTGGCGCAGGATGGCGCAGAGAAAGTGATCATGGTCGACGGCCGGCCATGGGTTGCGAGCAAAGACAACCCGACGAAGCTTCTGATCGAAAGCGCGCGGCGGTTGTACGGCACGTCGAATGAAGAGCTGATGGACAACGCGAAGCAGTTTGCGTACTACCCTGTTGCCGTGCTGAAAGGCGTGGACAATTTTTCAAACGGCACGATCAGCCTGAAGTTCAAGACGATTGCGGGGGAGTCGGATCGCGCATCGGGCATTCTCTTCAACGTGAAGCCGAACGGCGACTGGCTGGCGGTGCGCTACAACGACACGGAGAACAATGTGGCGCTGTGGGAGTTTCATAACGGCATCCGTCGGAACGTCAAGTTCAGCGACCGCGCGAACCGGTTCCTGCTCGATCGCAGCGCCTGGCACGAATTGAAGATGACCGTCGATGGGCCGGACTTCAAATCGTGGATCGACGGGACGCTCGCGCTCGAGTACACGCTTGGCAGTGTTCCTGGACCTGGACGCGGCGGCGCCGCGCCGCATCCCGATCTCAATCCCGAGAGCAATCCCGTGCTGCGGCCGCCCGTCGCGGGAAAAATCGGCCTCTGGGCAAAGACCGACAGCACCAGCTATTTCAAAGACTACGTGGTGAGCCCGAAATGACAGCGCGCCTCTCCATTGCGCGGCGCGATGAAATCGATCACTTGCCTGTCGCGGCCTGATTGCTACCCTCGATACAGGGATAGACCAGGAATATCCCTGAAATCTGCCGGGTTGAGCGTCCACAGGTTCGCGCGCTCATGCTACGACCGGAGCTGTCTGACGTAATTCAGCAATCCGTTCGTTGACGCGTCGTGAGCGGTGGCGGACCCGGTTGCGTCAATCTCCGGCCGAATGCGCTTCGCCAGTTGCTTGCCAAGCTCGACGCCCCATTGATCGAACGAGTTGATGTTCCACACGGCCCCCATCACGAACACCTTGTGCTCGTAAAGCGCAATGAGCCGGCCCAGCGTGCGCGGATCGAGCTGCCGATACATGAACGTCGTCGAGGGGCGATTGCCTGGAAACACTTTGTGCGGCACGAGGCGCGCGCTGCGATCCGGATCGAGGCCTTGCGCGGCTAGCTCCGCGCGCGCTTCATCGTTGGTTTTCCCCATGGCCAGCGCCTCGGACTGGGCGAGGCAATTGGCGATGAGCAGCTCGTGATGATCGCCGAGCGGCTCGTGTGGAGTGGCGGCAATCAGAAAATCGCACGGCACGAGCCGCGTGCCCTGATGAATCAACTGATAGAACGCGTGTTGGCCGTTGGTTCCTGGCTCGCCCCACACGACGGGGCCGGTGGCCACGGCGACTTGGCGGCCTTCACGATCGACGCGCTTTCCGTTGCTCTCCATATCGAGTTGCTGCAGATACGCGGGAAATCGCCGCAGGTACTGGTCGTACGGAAGGACAGCCTGGGTTTCTGCGCCGAGGAAATCGGTGCACCACACGCCCAGCAACCCGAGCGTGATCGGGATGTTGTCTTCGAGCGGCGCCGACCGGAAATGCTCGTCCACATCGAAGGCGCCCTCGAGGAGCTGCTCGAAGCGATTGAAGCCCGCGGCGATGGCAATTGGCAGGCCGATGGACGACCACAGGGAATAGCGGCCGCCGACCCAGTCCCAGAACACGAACATGTTGTCGGGCGCGATGCCAAAGGCACGGACCTCACGAGTGTTGGTGGAAATGGCGACGAAGTGCCTCGCAACGTGTGACTCGTCTCCGGCGCGGCCGAGAAACCACTCCCGCGCGGACCGCGCATTCGTCATCGTTTCCTCGGTCGTAAATGTCTTCGAGGCGATGGTGAAGAGCGTTGTGGCGGGATCGAGGGCCCGCAGCGTCTCGGAGAGATGGGTCCCGTCGACGTTCGAGACGAAATGCAACCGGGGACCCTCGCGCGTGTAGGGCGTCAGCGCCTCGGTCACCATGGCCGGCCCCAGATCGGACCCGCCGATCCCGATGTTTACGACATCTGTGATGCGATGCCCGGAGAAGCCGATCCATTCTCCGCTGCGCACCGCCTCGCTGAACGTTCGCATGTGCTCCAGCGCGCGGCGAACGTCGAGCATGACATCGTGACCGTCGACGGCAATTGGCCTCTCTGAGCGATTTCTGAGCGCGATGTGCAGCACCGGGCGATCTTCGGTGGTGTTGATTCGCTCGCCCGCAAACATGCGATCGCGGAGCGCTTCGACACCGCGGTCGCGAGCGAGCTCGCCAAGCAGCACAAACGTCTCGTCGGTTACCAGATGCTTCGAGTAGTCGACGAGCAGATCGTCGATGCGCCTGGAAAAGCGCTCGAACCGCTGCGGATCGGCGCGAAACCAGTCGCGAAAATGACCACGACGGCACTCGTCCCGATGCTGTTCGAGCCGGCGCCAGATGTCCGAATGTGAGGTCACGCGTTCCTCCATCATCTAGGAGGGCGGGTCTTTGGACCTGCCGTCAGAGTAAGGTTGTCCTTCATGAAAACGCTCAAGAGCCTGTACGTGCAAGTCCTGATCGGCATTGCGCTCGGCGTGCTCGTCGGCGTGCTCTGGCCCGAGCGCGGGGCGGCGATGAAGCCGCTCGGCGACGGATTCATCAAGCTGATTCGTATGCTCATCGGGCCGTTGATCTTCGCCACGATCGTCGCGGGCATTGGACACATGCGCGCCGGCAAAGATGTTGGACGGATTGGCCTGCGCGCGCTTGTCTATTTCGAGGTGATGTCGACGCTGGCGCTTGCCATCGGACTCGTGGTGGTGAACGTTCTCAAGCCTGGCAGCGGCGTTGCGCTTGCCGCGCCCTCGAGCAAGACTGCCGCCGAGTACGCCAGCACCGCGGGTCCGCAAACAACGGTCGACTTCATCCTCAACATCATTCCGAACACGTTCGTCGACGCCTTCGCACGGGGAGAGATCCTGCAGGTGCTTCTCGTAGCTGTCCTCTTTGGCCTCGCCCTCCTGTGGCTCGGCGAGCGCGCAACACCGCTGGTGACGCTCATCGACCAGTTCGGGCACGTCCTCTTCGGGATGGTCAACATCGTCATGCGCCTGGCGCCACTCGGCGCCTTTGGCGCGATGGCGTTCACCATCGGCCAGTACGGAGTCAGCACGCTCGTGTCCCTCGGGAAGCTGATGGCTGCCGTTTACGTTACATGTCTGCTGTTCGTGTTCGTCGTGCTTGGACTCGTGCTGTGGTTCATCGGACTGAACGTGCTGCGCTTTCTTCGTTATATCGCAGAGGAAATCCTGCTCGTCCTCGGCACCTCGTCTTCCGAATCCGCGCTGCCCCGGCTGATGCTCAAGCTGGAACGGCTTGGCTGCAGCGAAGCGGTCGTCGGCTTGGTCGTGCCGACCGGGTACTCCTTCAATCTCGACGGGACGTCGATCTATCTCACGATGGGAGCGATTTTCGTGGCGCAGGTGAGCGGAATCGATTTGAGTCTCACGCAGCAGGTGTCGATTCTGGCGATTCTCCTGCTCACCTCGAAAGGCGCAGCCGGCGTCACCGGCAGCGGCTTCGTTACGCTCGCGGCGACGCTCACGGCCATTCCGGCGATTCCGGCGACGGGATTGGCGTTGCTCGTCGGCGTCGATCGGTTCATGTCGGAAGCGCGCTCGATCACGAACCTGATCGGAAATGCGGTGGCGACGGTCGTCATCGCGCGCTGGGATGGCGCGCTCGACATCGATCGCGCGCGCGCGGAACTGAGAACGACGAACGGACGGGCCACCGAGGCACCGAGGCACAGAGAAAATCTTGTATGAGATTGCAGTCAGTAACAGAACCTCGCCCAAAGAATTCTCTGTGGCTCAGCGTCTCTGTGGCTTCGGACGTCGTGTGTTGGTTCCTGCTATCCTGTCGGGATGAGTTTGCTCGACTCGCTCAAACGTTATACGACCGTTGTCGCCGATACGGGCGACATCGACTCAATGGCCGAGTATCGACCGCAGGATGCGACTACGAATCCATCGCTGTTGTTGAAAGCGGCGCAGCAGCCGCACTACCGTTCATTAGTAGACGACGCCCTCAAGGCCGCCGATCGTGTCACGACGTCATCTGCCGATCGTACCGAGGCATTCATGGATTGCCTGGCGGTGGGCTTTGGCCGTCGCGTTCTCGAAATCATTCCAGGACGCGTGTCGACGGAAGTCGACGCACGTCTGAGCTTCGACACGGAAGGGTCGATCGCGAAGGCGCGCCACTTGATCGATCTGTATGAGAAAGCCGGCACGAACAGAGCGCGTATTCTGATCAAGGTCAGCAGCACGTGGGAGGGCATCCGCGCCGCCGAGCGCCTCGAGCGCGAAGGCATTCACTGCAACATGACGCTGCTTTTCAGCTTCGCGCAGGCGGTTGCCTGCGCCGAAGCAGGCGTGACGCTGATCTCGCCCTTCGTCGGACGCATCTACGACTGGTACAAGAAAGAGAAAGGCGCGGAGATCCCGCCTGACGAAGACCCCGGTGTTTCGTCCGTCACCCGCATCTACAATTACTTCAAGAAATTCGACTACAAGACGCAGGTGATGGGGGCGAGCTTTCGACGCGTCGAACAGATTGTGCGTCTCGCCGGGTGCGATTTGCTGACGATCAGCCCCGATTTGCTCGAGCAGCTGCAAAACGCGCCGGGCGAGCTCACGCCGCGACTCACCGTCGCGGGAGCAACGGCCAGCGGCGAAAAGAAGATTCATCTGGATGAGAAGACGTTCAGGTGGATGCACAACCAGGACGCAATGGCCGTCGAGAAGCTGAGTGAAGGCATCCGCCGCTTTTACGAGGACGCGCGCAAGCTCGAACAGTGGGCGACGAGCGCGATGACGACGGCGTAAAGAAGTTTCCAGTTGCCAGTTATCAGTTCAAAGTTGAGTTGCTCAGTTCGCAGTTCGGTTCGAGCTTTCAAACTGACAACTCAACTTTGAACTGGGAACTGGAAACTGGCAACTGTGCCACCCGATTGAGTAAGACCCTTATTCGATGACAGTTCCTGCAGCTATCCGTGACCTTTCCGATCGCTCCCCTCTCCTCCTGATCTTCCTCCGCCACTTCGGCTGAACCTTCTGTCGCGAAGCGCTGGCGGACATCGCTCGCATCCGCCACGACCTTGCCGCGATGGGGACGCAGGTTGCGTTCGTGCACATGGCCAGTGAGGAAGAGGCGGAGCAGTGGTTCGCGCACTACGGCATCGCGGACGTGCCGCGGTTCAGCGATCCTGAGCACAGAATCTATCGCGCGTTCGAGTTGCACGAAGGGTCGATCTTCGAGCTGGCTCACCCACGCGTCTGGCGACGCTGGTTGCGCACGGTCTTCCGGAGCGGAGCGTCGTGGCAAGGCTCGCATTGGAAACAGCTGACCGGCATGTTTCTCATCGACGGCGATGTGGTGCTTGCCGAGATGCGTCACAGGAACTCCGCGGTTCGTCCCGACTACCTCGCGTTCGTACGAAACGGCAGACCCGAGGCTACAATCGCTGAGGTCAAGAGCCGGTAACGGTCCCAGGAGCATCTATGTCGCGCGGCTTCGCGTGTGGCTTTCTCGCAGTTCTGATCTGTTCGGCGCCATTTGCGGAAGCTCAAACGGCTGCCCCTGACCCAGTGGCGCAAACGCCGGCACCGCAGCAACCGACAGCACAGCAACCGACACCGCAGCAACCGGCACAAAAACCCGAAGACGAGCAGCCCCCCGTTTTTACGGAACAGGTCGTCGTGACCGCGGCGCGAGTCGAGCAGCAACTGGTCAACGCTCCAGCGACGGTGAGCGTCATTACTTCCGAGGTCATTCAGAGCACGCCGGCAACCAATTACGCGGAGCTATTCCGCTCCGTACCAGGCGTGAATATCTCGCAGACCTCCGCGCGCGATTTCAACATCACCATGCGCAGCGCGGCGTCAACTCTTTCGACCTCGCAGCTGGCGCTCGTCGACGGCCGCAGCATCTATCTCGACTTCTTCGGGTTCATCATGTGGGATCTGCTGCCGGTGAATCCCAACGAGATCCGCCAGATCGAAGTGATTCGCGGACCGGCCTCCGCCGTCTGGGGCGCCAACGCCATGAACGGCGTCATCAACTTCATTTCGAAGACTCCCCGCGAGCTGGCGGGCGACAGCGTCACGATCAGCTTTGGCGCATTCGACCGAAGCGTGCACGGCAGCGAGGCCAAAGCCGGAAAGATGTTCTCGATCAACGGCACGCACGCACAGGCGGTGAACGATCGCTGGGCGTACAAAATCTCGGCGGGCGGTTACACGTCGGACGACTTCGCGCGGCCGATTGGCGTGATTCCAGGCACGAACACCCCCTACCCGGACTTTCCAAATCATGGGACGACGCAGCCGAAGTTCGACGGGCGAGTTGATTACGATCCGCCGGGCGGGACGTACAAACTCACAGTTGCCGGCGGGTATGCTGGAACGAGCGGCACTATTCACACGGGTATCGGCCCATTCGACCTCGACAACGACGTCGGTCTTGGCTACGCGACGATGCGGTACTCGCGCGGCGCGCTGAAATTCAACTTTTTCACGAACCTGTTGAACGGCGACGCGTCGGCGCTCCTGTCGGTGGATCAGAACGGCCGACCGATCCTGTTCAACTTCAACACGCACACGTATGACTTCGAGCTCGGCAATGCGACCACCATCGGCACGCGGCAGGTGGTCAGCTACGGCGGGAATTACCGCCACAACGATTTCAATCTGTCGATCGCACCGCGCGGAAAGAATCGCGCGGAGGGCGGCGCGTACGTGCAGGATGAGATCTTTCTCAACAACACCCTGCGCTTCAATGTGGGTGCGCGCGTCGACAAGTTCGATGTCATCGACGATCCGGTGTTCTCTCCGCGCGTCGCAGTCATCATCAAGCCGGTGGCGAGTCACGCGATTCGCGTGTCCTACAACAAGGCGTTTCGCTCGCCGTCTCTCATCAACAACTTTCTCGACGTGGGCATCATCGAACCGATCGAGCTCGGGCGAATCAATCCGGCCTTCGCCCCGCTGGGAACGTTTCCGATTCCGGTGCGGGCCGTGGGCAACGAGGATTTGAAACAGGAATCGATCGAGGCGTTCGAGATCGGCTACACGGGCAACGTGCGAAACCGCGCCACGATTTCTGCGGCGGTCTACTGGACCCGCAACGAGGACGAGATCTTCTTCACGCAGACCGCGCGATATCGCGCGCTGTCGCCGCCGGCGGGATGGCTGCAGGCGCTCCGTATTCTTCCTCCGGCGCAGGCCCTCGGAATCCTCGAGATCCTCCCGCCGGCTTGCGCTTCTCCGACGGCGCCGTGCACGACGGGAGGATTGCCGTCGGAATTCAGCTATCGCAATCTTGGTGTGAACCGCAACAAAGGCTTCGAGATCGGTATTGAAGGGATCGCGGCAGAAGGGCTGAATGTGTTTGCCAACTATTCGTTTCAGGCGAAACCCGATCCGGATTTCGACATTTCAGAAGTCAACTTGCCGCCGACGAACCGGTTCAACATCGGCGTCAACTACAACAAGGACCGTTTTCTGGGCAATGCATCCGTCAGCTATGTCGACGAAGCATTCTTCCAGGACGTGCTGGAGATTCGCGGCGCCACCGAGCCGTACACGCAGGTGAACGGCGCGTTCGGTGTGCGATGGCTGGACGGGAAGGTGACGAGCTCGATCAAGGTGATCAACCTCGCGAACGAGGAGATTCAGTCACACATATTTGGGGATGTGATCAAGCGGCAGGTGATAGGGGAGCTGCGGTTCCAGTTTTAGTGTTGGTGTTTGTACATCCACGGCTTCAATCCCCGTGAGCGCTCGCGCAGGCTGAGGTCCGCGACCGTCGCGGGGAACCCGAATAACATGCATCGCGAGCCGCGTACGTTGAACCGCGGTCAAACCCGCTTCGCAACCCGGAAAAGGGCGCCTGCGCCTCGAACGGATGAAGAATTCAGCTTAGTCGCCTCGTGGACCTGAATGAAGGTCTGCGCTACCTGCTGGAAACTTACTTCGCGAGTTTCTCCAGCACCCTGACCAGATCGACCGGTTTCGATTTCCGCAGCGCCGCCCAGAGATCGCCGACGCGCCGCACGCGCGACTCCATCGTCTTGATGGTGAAGTCCTGCGGGCGAATCTTCTCGTCAAGCTCATTCCACGTAAGCGGCGCCGACACGCCGGCAAAGGCGCTGGCGCGCGCGCTGTATGCGCATGCGAGCGTCTTGCCCGGAATGTTCTGCAGGTAATCGACGTAAATCGTACGGTCCTTTCGCCGCCTCACCATTCGCTCGATCGTCGCGACTTGCGGATGCTTGGTCGCGACAATCGTCGCGACAATCTGGCAGAGCAGCACGCCCGCTTCGTACGACGTGCCGGGCGCCAGCGGAATGAAGATGTGCAGGCCCTCGGATCCTGATGTCTTGGGAAAGCCGGGCACGTGCAAGCGTTCGAGCTCCTCGTGCACCCAGCGCGCGACATCGAGAATCTGAGTAAACGTGGCGCCGGGCTGCGGATCGAGATCGATCGCCACGAGATCGGCGTCCTCGAGCGAGTCGATCGTGGAAAACCACGGATCCATCGAGATGGCGGCCAGCTGCGCCATGTAGAGCAACGTCTTCAGATTCCCGCCGATGAACATGGTTGGGACATCGACGCCCTCCACGCGTTCGATACCCACGTTCGGCGGAAACACATCGGGCGCCCGATGCTGATAGAAGGCTTCGCCCTCGACGCCGTTCGGAAATCGCTTCATCACGAGCGGCCGGTTCTCGACGACGGGCAGGATCAGCGGAGCAATGCGCGCGTAGTAGCGCAGGAGATCTCCCTTGGTGTATTTCGGTCCCGGCCAGAACACCTTGTGGAGGTTGCCCACGTCGAGCGTGTCGCCGTCAGGCAATTGCAATTTCCCGTCGCGCTTTCGCTGCTCGAAGTCCTCGAGTTGGAGGGTGAGCATGTCGGCGGAAGCGGACCACGCTTTGAGAGGGTCGCGAGGCTCTCGAGCCGAACGTCCTTTGCCAGACGGCGGGGCTAAAGCCCCGCCACTACGTACAAGCGATATGCGGGGTGGACTGTCGCGTAGTGGCGGGGCTTCAGCCCCGCCGTCGGGTGTCGCCGCTTTGCGCGATGTGCGGTGCACCGTGTCGCGTAGTGCCGGGGCTTCCGCCTTCGCTAAGGCTACCTCGGACAGGTCAGCCCCGCCGTCGGGTACCGAGTCCTTCGGCGCCTTCGGATCCTTCCTGCGTACGCTCGTCGAGTCTTTCGCGCGAGCTTCGGCGAGGCCGCGCCGTAGCGGCCCGCGGGCCGCGGAGGCGGGCGTCGCGTTCGACGTCGTCGTGACTTTTGACCCCTTCGACGTCTTCACCTCCTCCGGTTTCTTGTCATCACGCAACCCGAGATACGTCGGGTGTCGCAACCGCCCATCGTCAGTCCACTCGGTGAATCGCACCTGTGCCACCAGCTTTGGCTTCACCCAGTGCGGCCGGCCAAGCGTCTTCGGCTTCGCGTGAAACGGGGATTGGCTGATTTCGAGCGGCTTGAGAAGTTTCCAGAGCCGCTCGAGCTCTGCGCCCGAGTAGCCGGTTCCGACGTCCCCCGCATGCACGAGACGGCCGCCGTCGTCGTACGTGCCGAGGATCAAGGAACCAAAGTAACTGCGCGCGCCTTTCGGCTCGGTCCAGCCGCCGACGACGAACTCCTCTTCGTTCTGAAGTTTGAGCTTGCGCCATTCGGGACTGCGTTTACCGTCACGATACGGCGACTGCGCCGCTTTGACGAGTAGTCCTTCCCAGCCTTCCTCCTGAGCACGCTTGAAGAGTCCGCGGCCGTCGCCCGCCACCTGTTCGGAGAGACGAATCGCGGACGACGTCAGCTTGTGTTTCGCAAAGAGTTGCTCGAGCCGTTTTCGGCGTTGGATCAGCGAAAGCGGGCGTAAATCGTCTCCGTTCTCGCGTAACAAATCAAAGACGATCAACGCCGTGGGCTGTTCTCGAGGCGACAGGATCGGCTTCGACGATCGATAGCCGGGAACGGTGACGTGAATGCGATTCTGCAGCCGCTGAAAACCCGCCGGACGGTCTTGCGCATCGAGCGCGACGATCTCTCCGTCGAGGACGACGGGCTCCTTCAAGTTGCGCGCCCATCGAGCGAGCGCATCGACGAGTTCGGGAAACTGCGCGGACTTTTCGTTGCCGAGGCGCGACCAGAAGCGGACACGCGGGCGAGGCTTCGCTGGTTCGACGAGCGCGATCGCGCGAATGCCATCGTACTTCGGTTCGTACAGCAGATCGGACGCGACGAGCGGCGGGGGCGAAGACGGCAGCGTCGCAAGCATCGGCCGCAGGCGTGAGGCATCGAACACATAGGGATGCTAACGTGATCGGCGGTTCGTGTCAGCTGTGTCGCCGAGAGGCAAATACGGGAAGGACGATTGCCAGTCGCGCGCGCGCTCCGCGTCCGGAGCGAACTGCTGCGGGTGCGCCGCTGCGATGGCGGCAGTGTCTCGACACGGACTGAGCTGATACCGCGCGCGATCCCAGTCGAACCACAGATAGCTGCAGTGACGATCCGGCCAATCCATCTGGAGTTGCTCGAGATCTGACGAATGCGCTGGTCGAGGGAAGCGAATCACCGGCGAGGACGGCGATCTTTCGCGAAAGGGAATGCCGAATACCCAACCGACTTGCGGCCGGCCGCCCCACACCTCCTCGATAACGAGCGCCGGCGGATCGAGCGGAAGCGATCGACGTGGACCTTCGATGGCTCGGCTCAGTCGGGCAACACGTATGCCGTGTTCCACATAGAACGTCGACGTGCCGAGGAGCGTCGAGAAAACGGCGAACGCCGCCGCCCAGTTGCCCCAGGAATATGCTGTTGATTCACGCAGTGCCGACGCTGTCGCAAAGGCCACAAACGGCAGCGCCGCGTAATGGTAGATGGGCCCCGTTTCACTCGTGCCGATTGACGCGTATCCGGCTTGATAGACGAACGTCGCAAGGGCGACAACGGCCCACGGTCCCACGGCGCGACGGTCGGGGCACCTGAACACAAGCCACGCAATCGGTCCCGCAAGCGAGCAAGGCCACCCGAGCGACCAGCCATTCAGACGAATGACCGCGACTGCGGCAAGCGCTGCAGCCTTCTGCGGTGTGTGCGCGTAGTGCCGGAGCACGGTGCCGAATCCGTACGATTCCAGTTCGCCCGCGTACTCGAAACGCGGCAGATGCCACACGCTGCCCGTCACAAATTGATCGTTTGCGGCGACAGCAGCCATCCATGGCAGCAGCGCAAGGGCGGATGCGACAAGTGCGCGGCGATCGCGCCAGCCGTAAACCACCAGCAACGCGAGACCCACTGGTGCCGCCACCTGCGGCCGCGCGGCGAAACAGAAGCCGATGCCCGTCCCGATCAACGCACCGCCGCGCCAGTCGCCGATCTGCACACCAAGTACGGCCACGGCCACTCCCGCCAGCGCGGCCGGCTGACTGAGAAACGTGGCTGACGTGAACGTCAGCATGGGAGACAGCGCCAGCAGCCACGTGCCGCACGCCGCAACCGTCCGATCCCCGGCGCGAGCGGCCGCATGAAAGGCGCACCACAGCGTGACGGCAACCAGCACCGCCTGGCCGAGCCACGGCGCGTGAAATGGGAGGCCGAGGGCAAGAACGAGCGGCGTGCCGAACAAGTACATGCCCGACATGCCACGCTGCGTGAAGATCGTGAACGGCTCGGGGAACGCTCGCGACGGCGGGTACGTTGGATCGGCGACAAGTCCCCTCGACAGCAGTTCTGCCTGCATCAGGTAAGTCGCATCATCGTCCTGCAGCGGCACACCACGGATGACGACGGTCGCGACTGCGAGCGTAGCCGCGACGCCGAGCGCCATCGCGGCGTACGGCGAAAGCCTCGATACTCGCGGCGGCCGAATACCGCGAAGCGCGAAACCAAGAAGCACGCAGGCGGGCAACAGAAACAGCACGCGTGCGACATGGCTTGAAAGCTGCTCTGGGGTGAATCCGTTGAGTGGCGCGAACGGCAGCGGCCAGAGCGCGCTCCCGCCGCGAGGCACGGCGTAGCGAAATTCGCGCACATCGTGAGGGATCGAGAGGAGCGCATGAAAGCCGTACGCGGCAAACGCACACCCCGCCAAGGCCGCAGCGGCGTCGCTCTGTTTCAGGGTTTTCAACGCCGTCTTACTCCGCAGATAAAGCCGGATACGCCGCAGGTAATGCCGGATGAAGCCACATATAGGGGCCGGATAAAGCCACAGATAGGGCCGGATAAAGCCGCAGATAAGGCCGGATAAAGCCACAGATAGGGCCGGATAAAGCCACAGATAAAGCCACAGATAAAGCCACAGATAAAGCCACAGATAAAGCCACAGATGATTTAACCCCTCAATTCACTTGGGTTGAGAATCGTGGTATCGACGTGATCAGATCGTCTGGGCCGAAACTAGCGCTGTTCGAGCTTTTTGACGCCGTTGGCGTTCCGCACACAAATGAGCTTCGGGTTTAGGTTTTATCTGTGGCCATCTGTGACTTCAGCGATTGCCTGGCTCCAGCGTCCACAGAGGAGCGACCCGATCGGTTGCCAGATCGATGTTGAACCAGTCGTACAGCGCGGGAATACGAATGAACAGCAGCAACACGAACAAAGCGACGCTGACGGTTGCGTAGATGACGAAGCGGCGATCCCGATACAACGCTTCCGGTGTCTGGACCGGACTTCCGGGCTGCAATGCAAGGCGGAAATAGTACGCGAAGAGCATTGCCGCCACGGGAACAAAGAGCACGAGCTCGACATGGAATCGGACGATGAAAATGCCGGTGAAGAGCGCGCTCGCGGTCGCGTAGAAGAACAACGAGATGAGCAGACGCTCTTCGTTGTAGTGGCCGAAGGATCGCCGATACGCGGCCGCCACCGCCGGATCGGCAATCTCGCGATACTCCGCAAGACGTTTGGCGCCCATGAAAAACGCGCCGGCCATCCAGTATGCGAGCGTCAACGACAGCGGTGGAAAGCGATCGGGGACGATTGCGAACCATCCGAGCAGCAGACG
>Ga0137368_10001276_pt1 | contig 26523 bp, 24 predicted proteins | sample SagtaG_13_FD_104917 | JGI IMG/M metagenome (GOLD analysis project Ga0137368, IMG submission 104917) | Vadose zone soil microbial communities from Sagehorn Ranch, Mendocino, California, USA - Sage1_L_100_16 metaG | ecosystem: Environmental > Terrestrial > Soil > Vadose zone | place: USA...
ATTTTGTAATTGACGGCAAGCAGATCGTCGCGGCTCATGCCCGGTTTTCGCGGCACGCCGGAAGTGATGACGACGATGTCGGAGTTCGCGGTCTCGGCAAAATCTTTCGTACCTACGCCAACAACCCGTGCAGCCGATCCCTCGATTGGGCACGATTCATAAATGTCGAGCGCCACGCCGGCGGCTTTGGTGTCGGCGATGTCGACGATGACGACATCAGCGAGCTCTTTCTGTGCAACTGCACGCGCGACGGTGGCGCCTACATTGCCCGCGCCGCCGACAACGGTCACTTTCCGGTTCATGTTCGTCTCTCCGACTCACTCTCCGCGCTCGGCACTCAGCACTTGGCACTCAGCACTTGGCACTCAGCACTTGGCACTCAGCACTTGGCACTCAGCACGTCCGAGTGCTTAGGTCAGATCGCCTCCGTCGTCCCAACAGCGCGTGCACATTTTCTGTGGAAAAGCTTGTTGAAAACACCGCATCAATACCGTGTAACGCAGACGTTTTCGAACGTTTGAGCGACTTGCACTGAAACTGGTGCAGCGTTCGCCCGATCCGACGAGTGCGCAACAGCCACGGTACGAAACGCGGCGAAGCGGTCACTGCGAGTAATCCCGTCACCCGTACAAGTGTGTGATCATACACCGCCATGAAAATTCTGGTCGCTGACGATTTACCTCGATCAGCCATCGAGCTGCTTCGAGCGGAAGGGTGGGAAGTTGATGCACGAAGCGGACGCAAGCCCGCGGAGCTGGCTGCAGATTTGTCGGACGCTGATGCGTTGGTCGTACGCAGTGCGACCAAGGTCACCGGCGACCTGATTCAAGCGGCCGCGGCGCTTCGCGCGATCGCGCGCGCCGGAACCGGGGTCGACAACGTCGACGTCGACGCGGCCAGTGCTCGCGGCATCGTGGTGATGAATGCGCCCGGAGCAAACAGCATCAGCGTCGCGGAATTGGCGATCGCCCAGCTTCTTGCACTTGCCCGAAAGATCCCGGCTGCGGACGCGTCCATGAAGCAGGGAAAGTGGGACAAGAAGAGTTTCATGGGTGAAGAGGTTCGCGGCAAGGTGCTGGGCCTCGCCGGCCTTGGCCGCATCGGCCAGGAGGTGGCTCGCCGCGCCCGCGCGCTCGAGATGACGCTTCTCGCGCACGATCCCTACATCAGCGCGCAGATCGCTCGCGAACTTGGCGTCGAGCTCGTTTCGCTCGACGAAGTGTGCGCGCGCGCCGATTTTCTGTCGCTTCACATGCCGTCGACGCCGGAAACGAGACACACCTTCAATGCCGAACGGCTCGCCCGCTGCAAGAAAGGACTGCGCATCATCAACACGGCGCGCGGCGACCTCATCGACGAGCGCGCGCTGGCGGATGCCATCACCGCCGGACACATCGGCGGCGCGGCGCTCGACGTCTTCGAGCAAGAGCCGACGGCAGATCACACGCTGCAGACGCTGCCGCAGGTCGTGGCGACGCCGCATATTGCCGCGTCAACTCGCGAGGGACAAGAGCTCGTTGGCGTCGAAACCGCCTCGGCCCTGCGCGATTTTCTCAAGAGCGGCATCATCAGGAACGCGGTCAACTTTCCCTCGGTTGCGCCCGACGAGTTCCAGCGCCTGCAGCCGTATATCGCGCTCGCGCGACAACTCGGATGTCTATTGGGTCAAATGGGCGATGCACGAATCGAAGGCGTGAGCGTGCGCTACTACGGCGAGCTCTCGGGCGCATCGAACCCGCTGATCGTCAGCGCGGTGCTCGTGGGACTGTTCCGCGCGATCCTGTCCGAGTCGGTGACGCCGGTCAACGCCCGCGCCGTTGCCGCGGCGCGCGGCATTGAAATCACCGAATCTCAAAGCTCGCGCTCCCGAAACTACGCAAGCCTGATCTCCGTCAAGTTGCTGACGAGCGAAGGCGAGCGCTGGGTCGAGGGAACGGTCGTACGCGGGCAGCCGCGGCTCGTGCAACTGAACGGCGTGAGCATCGAAGCGCCGCTCGAGGGCACCATGCTCCTGATGATGAACAACGACCAACCCGGTGTCATCGGAGCGGTGGGGACGATTCTGGGCCACCACCGCATCAACATCGCGAACTTTGCCTTGGGTCGGACCGCGAGCGGCGCCGTCGGTGTCGTCAACGTCGACGATCCCTCTGCGGGAGGATTGCCGAGGGCCGTTCTCGAAGAAATCCGCAGCGTGCCGCCGGTGCGCGCGGTCTGGGCTGTACGCGTGTAGTGCGGTTCCTTCGCGGCGTGCGCACCCACGCTCAGACGCAAGGGTTCACTGAAGTTCGTTGGCGAACGTTCACGGAGTTCTTTCGCGTGCGTTCTCGAGGTGCTTCGCGCGGCTTCGGCGACGTCCGAAACTGGATCATCCAGGCAGTTGAGGGGCTAAAATAGATAGTCTCTCTCGAATGCGTCCAAAACTTGTGGCGTTGATCGTGGCCGCGTCGCTCACCGGCGGGTGGCTGCTCGGGTCGGTGGTGGCGCCGCCGGTGGCGGAGCTGCAGGGCCTGCCTGCGCGCATGTCGCCGCGTTCATCTGCTTCGGAGCCAGCGACCGACGACGCCGCGTTCACCGAGCAACTGCACCTGAAGCTTCAATCAGCGCCGGTTGCGCCAGTACCGCGGCGCAATCCGTTCGTGTTCGGAACGACTCCGCGATCGAGCCCTGACGCGCGTGAGATCATGCACGCGACGCAGCCGGCGCCGGCGCCGGAAATCTCTCCCACGCCTGTCGGCCCACGACTCGTCCTCTCGGGCATCGCGTCCACGAACACGAGTAGCGGAGTCGTGCTCACGGCGGTGATTCTCGACGACAGCGGCGTTCATCTGGCAAAGATTGGCGACGTCGTGTCCGGCTACAGAGTCGTGGCGATCACGGAAGACTCTGCCACGATCGCAGATGCGGCGGACGCTCAGTGGAAGCTGACGTTGCGCTGAGCTTCATCACGAACGTGTGCTAGAATTCGTCGTGCCCGCTGTTCCGGTCACGCGATTGCCCGTTGCGCTGACGGAATCTTCGGTTCTCGCCATCATTCCTGCGCGGTACCATTCGACTCGACTCCCAGGAAAGGCGCTTCTCGAGATCGACGGACGTCCGATGATCGAACACGTGTATCGACGCGCCGCCGCCGCCGAGTCGATCGACGCGGTCATCGTCGCGACCGACGACGCGAGGATTGCCGCAGCCGTTGAGAACTTCGGCGGTTCCGCGCTGCTCACATCGCCATCGCATCCGTCCGCAACGGATCGAATCGCCGAGCTCACTCGGGCGCTCTCGAGCAAATTGATCGTCAACGTGCAAGGTGACGAGCCGCTGCTGGATCCTGCGGTCATCGACGCGACCGTCCGCACGATGCTCGACACCCCTTCGCTCGAAATGGCGACACCCGCGCGGCCAATTCGTCCCGACGAATTCACCAGTCCTCACGTCGTAAAGGTGGTGACGGATCGGCAGGGGTTTGCGCTCTACTTTTCTCGCACGCCGATTCCCTACGGCCGCAACGAGTCGTCGCTGGATCTGGCCCGGGCGCACATCGGGCTCTATGTCTATCGCCGCGACACGTTGCTCAAGCTTGCCGCGCTGCCGCCGGCGCCGCTCGAGCGCGCCGAACGGCTGGAGCAGCTCCGCGCACTCGAGCACGGGATCCGCATCAAGGTTGTCGACACCACGTACGAGTCGTTGGGCGTCGATACCGCCGAAGACCTCGAGCGCGTGCGCAACCTGTACCGAACAGCCGTGAGAGAACCGACGTGAACCTCGTGAAGGACCGTACGTGAGGGAACCATCGTGAAGGAATCTCGTGATCGCGTTCGCCCCACCAAATACATCTTCGTAACCGGTGGCGTCGTCTCGTCACTCGGCAAGGGACTCGCCGCGGCATCGATCGGCGCACTCCTCGAAGGCCACGGCTACCGCGTCACCTTGCAGAAGTTCGATCCCTACATCAACGTCGATCCGGGCACGATGAGCCCGTATCAGCACGGCGAAGTCTACGTCACGGACGACGGCGCCGAGACCGATCTCGACCTTGGTCATTACGAGCGATTCACGAGCATTCACACGACCAGAAACAGCAACTGGACAACCGGCAAGATCTACATGTCGGTCATCCAGAAGGAGCGCCGCGGCGATTACCTGGGCCGGACGGTGCAGGTCATTCCACACATCACCAACGAGATCAAGGACTGCATCCGTGCCGTGGGCCGCGACGTCGACGTCGTGCTCGTGGAAATTGGCGGCACCGTCGGCGACATCGAGAGCCTTCCGTTCATGGAAGCCATCCGGCAGTTCCGTCAGGATGTCGGCCGTGACAACACTCTCTACATTCACCTCACGCTCGTGCCGTACATCGCGTCGGCCGGCGAGCTCAAAACGAAGCCGACGCAGCACAGCGTCCGCGATTTGCGATCGATCGGTATTCAGCCCGACATCCTCCTCTGTCGAACCGATCGTCTGCTGCCGCGCGACATCAAACAGAAGATCGGGTTGTTCTGCGACGTGAACGAAGAGGCCGTGATCACCGCGCGCGACGTCGCCACGATCTACGAGGTGCCGCTGGTACTTCAGGCCGAAGGACTCGACACGGTCATCCTCAAGCTGCTCGGCCTCCCGATGACCGAAGCGCACATGGAAGCATGGGAGGAGCTCATCGAGGGCATCAAGCATCCGGGCGACGAGCTCACCATTCACGTCGTGGGCAAATACACGGGTTACGAAGACTCCTACAAGTCGCTCAACGAAGCGCTCTATCACGGCGGGTTTGCCAATCGAGTGCGCATCAACATCCAGTGGGTCGAATCGGAGGCGCTCGAGCAGGAGGGCGGCATTCGCCTGCTCGACGGTGCGCACGGCGTACTCGTTCCCGGCGGCTTCGGATCGCGCGGTACGCGCGGCATGATGAAAGCGGCCGAATACGCGCGGCACCATCAGATCCCCTACTTCGGAATCTGCTACGGCTTCCAGTGGGCCACCGTCGAATTCGCACGAAATGTCTGCCAGCTCGAAGGCGCCGATTCGACCGAAGTCGACGAAGCGGCCCCGCACAAAGTCATCTACAAGCTTCGCGATCTGCTCGGCGTTGACGATCTTGGCGGCACCATGCGTCTCGGGCGGTATGAATGCGAGCTAGCGCCCGGCTCGAAGGCGCGTGAGATTTATGGCGCCGACGTCATCTACGAGCGTCATCGCCACCGATTCGAATTCAACTGCCTGTATGAGCCGGCGCTCAAATCGCGTGGCATGCGGGTCTCCGGTCGATCGCGCGACGGCAAGTTCGTCGAAATCGCGGAGCTCGCGGATCATCCGTGGTTCATCGCGGTGCAGTTCCATCCCGAGTTCCAGTCACGCCCGCTCAAGCCGCACCCCCTCTTCGCAAGTTTCGTCGGCGCATCGCATCGCCAGAAACTCGCGGTGAGCGGCAACACGCTGGACGCGACGACCCTCGCGTGATGCAACGGGTCGCGCCGGCCGCGGCCGGCAGCGTCACAATCGGCACCGGTCATCCCCTCGCCTTCATTCTCGGTCCGTGCGTGATCGAGAGCGAAAGCCACGCCCTCGAGATGGCCGCTGCCCTCAAAGACGTCACGTCGAGAACGGGCGTGCCGTGCATCTTCAAGGCGTCTTACGACAAAGCCAACCGAACCTCTCTCCATTCATTTCGAGGCCCTGGTCTCGACTCGGGCCTCCGCACACTCGCCAAAGTGAAGCAGCAAACAAACCTGCCGGTCCTGACGGACATACACGAGGCGGCCCAGGCGGCCCGCGCAGCCGAGGTCGCCGACGTCTTGCAGATTCCGGCATTCCTTTGCCGTCAAACAGATTTGCTCGTCGCCGCGGCGCGCACCGGCAGGACCGTCAACGTGAATAAGTGTCAGTTCCTCTCAGCAACGGACATGCGTCATGTCGTCGCAAAGCTCACGGAGTCTGGAGCGAGCGGCGTGCTTGTGACAGAACGCGGCACCTCGTTCGGGTACAACAACCTCGTCGTCGACATGCGCGCGTTGCCGATGTTGCGTGCGCTTGGCCGTCCGGTGATCTTCGACGTGACACACAGCCTGCAACTGCCTGGCGCAGGCGATGGTGTGACAACTGGGTTGTCCGAGTACATCGAACCCTTGGCGCGCGCGGCGGTTGCGGCAGGCGTGGACGGCGTGTTCATGGAAGTTCACGATGACCCATCGCGCGCCTTGAGCGACGCGGCTAACGCGCTCCCGCTCTCGCGTCTCGAGCCCCTGCTGCGCCATCTGGTCGAGCTTGATAGGATTGCCAAGCAGGATGGCTGATCTGTCGCTCGCCAGAAAAGTGCTTCAGACCGAGGCTGCGGCGGTCCTTGCGCTGACCGAGCGTCTCGACGATCGTTTTGCCAGCGCTGTGGAGATGGTGCGCGCGTGCCGCGGACGCATCATCGTCACGGGCATGGGAAAGTCGGGGATCATCTGCCGCAAGATTGCCGCGACGCTCTCGAGCACGGGCACGCCTTCATTTTTTCTTCACCCGGCAGAGGCGGTGCATGGTGATCTTGGCGTCATCACGAGTGATGATGTCGTTATCGCCCTGTCGTACAGCGGCGAGACGGAGGAGCTCGTACGTTTGCTCCACACGATCAAACGCCTTGGCACCTGTCTCATCGTCATGACGGGCAATCACAAGTCGACACTGGGGTCGGCAGCGGATGTTGCGCTGGACTGCAGCGTGACCGAGGAAGCCTGTCCGATGAATCTTGCGCCGACGGCGAGCACGACCGCGATGCTCGCGCTCGGCGACGCGCTTGCAATGACCGTCAGCGTGGCGAAAGGGTTCCGGGCCGAGGATTTCGAATACCTGCACCCGGGCGGAATGGGCAAGCGATGGATGCGCGTCGAACAGCTGATGCACTCGGGCGAGCAGGTGCCGCGGGTGAACACGACAACGACGATGCGCGACGTGATCTATGAGATGTCGCGCAAAGGTCTGGGCATGACTTGCGTGATCGACGGCGACGATAGACTGCAGGGCATCATCACCGACGGCGACTTGCGCCGGAAGATGGCAAGCCATCAGAACGTGCTCGAGCTGCGCGCGACCGACGTGATGACGGCGGATCCTGTAGCGATCGATCGCGCCACGATGTGCGCGCAGGCGCTGAACATTCTCGAGCGGCGGAAGATCACGTCCATCGTGGTGATCGACGGCGAGCGGCGCGTCGAGGGCGTGGTGCACCTGCACGATCTGTGGCGAACCGAGCTGGTGTGACGTGCTGGATTCCTATCTGCCGTTCATCGCGGCCCTGCTGGCCCTCCTTGCCGGCCTTGCCATCGGCAAGGCGTGGGAGCGGTACAAGCTGCGGGACGGCAAGTGGATCGATCGCCGCCGCGCGCGCGATTCACAGCACTACGTTCTCGGCCTCAACTTTCTGATCTCCGGCCAAATCGATCTCGCGATCGAGGAGCTGAGCCAGGCGGCACGCGTCGACGCCGAAGCGCTCGAGATCCACCTCATTCTCGGAAACGTCTACCGCGAGCGTGGTCAGGTTGCTCGCGCGATTCAGGTACATCAGGCGCTGCTGCAGCGGCCGAAGCTCACCCGCGTGGAGCACGCGTACGTGTTGCTCTGCCTCGGACTCGACTTCAAGCGCGGCGGCTTCGTCGATCGGGCGCTCGAAGCGTTCAACGAAGTGCTTCGTCTGGATTCAACGAACCAGTACGCCCTGCTCTACCTGCAGAAGCTTCACGAAGAGCAGCATCAATGGGACGACGCGGTGAAGATCAGGCAGCAGCTCGTTGAGCTCAGCGGACCGGACACCCAGGCGAAGCATCAGGCGGTGCTCGCGTTCCTCGAAAACGAGCGGGGCGTCGAAGCTCTGAAGGACAATCGCCTCGACGAAGCCGCGCGGCACTTCGCGTCGGCCATCGATCTCGACGGCTCCACAACACCCGCACACCTCAATCTTGGCGACATTCGTCTGCGCCAGGGCGATCGCGCGGCCGCGCTCGCGTCGTGGAATCGTCTAATCGATGTCTCGCCCGATCGCGCCTACCTGACATTCGATCGGCTGGAGCGGCTGTACGCGGAAAGCGGCACGCCGCAGAAGTTCGAAGAGCGATGCCGGCAGATCATTGCCGCCAACCCGCAATCGTGGCGTGCGCGAATTGCGCTCGGGCGTCATCTCGCCGCACGAAATCAACCCTCCGCCGGTCTCGAATTGATGCTCGAAGCGCTGGAGCACAACCCGCACGCGCTCACGGTGCACCAGGCCATCTGGACAGTGCTGCTTCAGATCGGTCTCGATCGCTCGCTCGTGCAGAGGTATGTCACACTCGCTCGCGAAGCCGTCTTCTTCCTCGATCCGCACGTGTGCGTGAAGTGTCACTATCGATCGACCGAGCTGCTCTGGCAGTGCCCGCACTGCCACGAGTGGAACACGTTTGTCGAAGAGCGTATGGCGCCGGCGAAAGAGACCGTCGAGATGTAACGATGTGGCGACCATATAGCCACATCGCGACATGTTCATGTCTCCGCCCGTTTCCTCTTCAACGCGTGCCGCGCCTCCGCTTCTTCAATCGAATGCGAGTGTCCCAGGTCGAATTCGTGTTTGGCCATCTCCACAAGTCGTTGATAGTGCTTGTGCAGAACCTGCAGCTCTTCCTCCGATAGGTCCTCGACTGAAATCAGCCGGTTGCTTGCGCCCTGCATGGCGGCCACCAGCTCGTTCAACTTGAGCTGCAACGCCATTGCATCCTTGTTTTGCGAGCGCTGAATCAGGAAGACCATGAGAAAGGTGACGACCGTCGTGCCTGTGTTGATCACGAGCTGCCACGTATTGGAGAAGTCGAAGAGCGGGCCCGACACCGCCCATACGGCGATAACAGTGACCGCGACGATGAACGCGGCGGTCGAGCCGCTGATCTCCGAAATGCGAGTCGCAAACCGCTCCATTCGCGAACGATGTCGGTGCATGATCTCTCCCGCCGTCAGTCTACCGTCAAGCGTGAGGTTCGAGGTTCGCGGGGAGCAAATGCAGCCGGGGGGGTCGCCGAGGCGAGGCCAGCGCGGCGGCCGCGCGCGCGTGTATGCAGCCTATCCCGTGACGGCGGGCTTTCGTCTCCAGGGCGACAAGGAAATTCCGCGCTTCATTCAGGAATGCATCAACGCCGGGGCACCCGCCACCCTGTTCGATGGTGTTGAACCAGCGGGGCCGCTTGCCAGCTTCGACGGAGCCGATACCTGGGTTGAGCATCCCTATGCGGACGGCATCGTCTTGATTGGCGATGCTGCCGCGACAAGCGATCCCAGGCGCGTTCCGGATCATCTGTTCAGTGGGCCCGACATGCCGTGGACCAACAAGTTGCGCGAGATCTCCTTCGGAGAAGATTTGCCTACCGCGTAAGTGCGCTTAACGAGGAGAATCGCATTATGTCGGAGCATGCGACGACAGATTCCGGCGTTGTGGTTTCGCTTTGGCGCTATCCAGTCAAATCCATGATCGGACAGGAGTTGAACGAGGCGCGGCTGTCCGAACGGGGCGTGCTCGGCGACCGCGCCTACGCACTGATGGACGTGTCGGACGGCAAGATTGCCACCGCGAAGAATCCCAGGAAGTGGCCAAACCTGTTTGCGTTCTCGGCGGGCATTCTCGATCGCCGCGAGGCCGACTTACACGCAGCTACAGTTCGCATCACCTTGCCGGACGGCAGCGTCGTGACCGGAACCGATCCAAACGCCAACCAGGCGCTGTCGAAGGCCGTGCTGCGGAACGTTTCCCTGGTTGCGACTGAGACGACCGGCATGAGTGCCGCGCAGGCCGCAGGCGAGCCCGGGGCATCTGTAAAGGCCGAAGAGTATTGGCCAGACATCGACGGCCTCGATCATCGCGATACCGTCACGGACTTCGAGCTGCCCACGGGGACGTTTTTTGATTGCGCAACGGTTCATCTGCTGACAACCACGACTCTCGACAGCCTGCAGCGCGCCCATCCTCGAGGGCGTTTCGACGTCAGGCGGTTTCGCCCGAACATCGTCGTGGATCTGCCCGGAAGCCAGGCCGCCTTTCCGGAAAACGACTGGATCGGACACACAGTCAGGATCGGCGACCAGGTGCGGTTGTACATCACCGGGCCTGCCGGTCGCTGCGTGATGACGACTCTCGCTCAGGGCAATCTTCCGAACGACAGCGGAATCCTGCGGACAGCGGTCCAGCAAAACCGCGCGAACGTGGGCGTCTACGCAACGGTCGTGCACGGCGGCACGATTCGGCACGGAGACCGGGTGAGACTTCAGGAAAGTAGTGCTGACTTTCAGTCTGCGAACATCGCATGTTGAACGAACGCCGCGCGTCGAGCGTCGCACCGTCAACGCGCCGGCGGACGAGTCGCCGCCACTCCTTCGGCGACTTCGACTGACCAGTCGAGCTTTGCGGATTCGATGACGAGGAAGAACGCGCGCGGATCTTCGTTGACGAACGCGACGTCACGGCCCGCACCGCGATGATCCACCACCTGCGCAAGAAAGCGTCCGCTCACATCACTGTGCAGGGCAATTCGCAGCGTGCTGTCGTCAGACGAGGCGTTGCGAGCCTCCCACGTAACGCGCAGCAAACCGCTATCGCTGATGAATGGATCGGTCTGGAGCAATCCGCGACCCGACCAGTTGCCCAGCGGCCGCCAAACGGTCGTTTCTGTGGCCTGCGGTTCCGCTCGCGCGCAACTCACGCATACGCTCGCGAAAAGGACAAGGGTGAGGGTGAGTTTGATCACGGGGGTTTAATCACGGGGGTTCCTTCACGGAGGTTCCTTCAATTAGTTCGTACACGGAGGTTCACGTACGTTCCGAACGTAGGTAAACGTGTGTGTAAGAACCCTGCGTGCAAGAACGCTACGTGTAAGAACCGCTGTGAACGTCGTAAGGAACGTACGTAGAGGAACCCCCGTGAGGGAACCTTCGTGGATTACGTCGTCACCGCCGCAGATCCTCGAATTGCCCGCATCACAAGATTACGCATGAGCGGAATCTTGTAGCCGTTGTGCCGAAGCGGCTGCGCGCCGACAACGGCCAGCCGTCCGGCCATGTCTGCCGTTTCCTGCGTGCGCGGCTTGCCGGTGACCGCCGTTTCAACAGCGTGCAATCGGAGCGGCGTAGCGGCGACCGCTCCAACGGCAATGCGAAACGCGGTGATTGTCCCCGCGGAGACCTTCATCGCGGAGGCCACGTTGACCAGTGGGAAGTCCCAGACCTGCCGGTCGCGAACCTTCTCGAAATAGAACTCGGATCCGGCCCACGTCGGAGGAATACGAATTGCTGTCAGCAGCTCGCCGGGCTGCAGCACATTCAACCGCGTGATGTCATAGGACGGTCCCACGAAGTAGTCCTGCGCATCGACGATGCGCTCTCCGTCCTGCCGCCGGATCACCATCTTTGCGTCGAGCGCGATGAGCGCAGGAGCGGTGTCGGACGGACTCACGGCCACGCAGCGGTCGGCGTGGAGAATCGCGTGCTCGCGATTCATCGCCGTTGGAGTATCGGCATAGCAGATGTTTCCGCCTGCGCGATAGCAGGGCCAGCCGCTGCGGTAGTACCAGCACCGCGTGTCCTGCGACACGTTGCCGCCGAGGGTGCCCTGATTGCGAATCTGGGGCGAGGCGACGAGCTCCGCGGCCTCACGCAGCAGGCCGAATCGCTGCTGGACGAGCGGATGCCGCACCACTTCCACCAGCGTTGTCGTGGCGCCAATCTCGAGACCGCCATCGACTTCCCTGATGCCACTGAGCTCGCTCACGTTGCTCAGATCGATCACCGCCTCGGTTCGCTTGGCGCGATCCTTCAACCAATCGAACGTGTCGAGGCCGCCGGCGAGAATCCACGCGCGCGCTCCGAATCGATCGAGCAACCGGAGCGTGTCGCCAAGGCTCTCCGGCTGATAAAGCTCGAACAGCGGCATCACATCGCGAATCGCGGCCATAGGTGCTTCTCCACTCCAAAAAAACGCTGCCAGTTGCCAGTTATCGGTTCAAAGTTTAGTTGTCAGTTCGGTAATTGTGTCGGTTTGAAACCTCGCACAACTGCACACTTCAAAACTTAAGAACTCAACCTTGAACTGGCAACTGGAAACTTGGAAACTGACAAAGTCACATCCCTTTCGCTACACGTTTGCTGACAGCGGTTCATGCGTCGCCCTGCCGGCCTCGAGCGCTGTCAGGATCATGTCGGCCGTCACAGGAGCCCGGCGAAACAGATCGTCACCCACGGCCGCAGCCAGCGCGTTCACCACCGCACCGAATCCGGCTCCAACAGGCGCCTCACCCACTCCGCGCGCACCGACGGGCGTTTCGGGATCCGGAATATCGAGTGCCGCCCACTGCATTTTCGGCGCGTCGAGGATCGTCGGCGGCTTCGTCTGATAGAAGCGCCGCGCAACGGGAGCGCCGTACTGCTGGTCGTACACCCACTTCTGTCCGATGGCGTGGCCGAGACCCAGCATGATGCCGCCACAGATCTGACCGCCCAGACTGCGCGGGTGAATGATGGTGCCCACGTCAGCGACGGCGACGAAATCGAGCACCCTGTAGGCGCCCGTTTCGACATCCACTTCGACTTCTGCAAACCCTGCAACGTACGATTTCGACGTGCCGTCACGGCCGTAGTTGTCGCGTGCCACGCCAAGAAGTCCTCGACCCGCGAGAGCCGTCGCCGACGTCTTCGTGAACGGACTGATGTCGGCCGGCAACTCGTGACCATCGAACTTGCCACCGAGCTCGATCGCGCGCTGCGCGGCTTCGGCAAGCGTCAGGCCGCGAGCCCCGCCTTTGCGGAAGACGCGCTCGTCTGCGACTTCGTAGTCGTCGGGTTGTCCGCCAAGCGAATGCGCCGCGATCTCCTGGAGCTTCTTTTTTGCGTCCATGCCGGCGGCGTGCGCCGCGCGCGTCATCGCGTGCGTCGTCTGGCTGCCGCCCTGGCTGCAGGTGGAGGGCAGATATTTCGCGGTGTTGCCCCACGTGACGTCGCATTTTTCCCAGGGAATGCCGACGAGTTCCGCCGAGACGCGATGACAATCGAAGACCGATTCGGTCCCGAGATTGCCGATGCCCGACTGAATCGCCATACGGCCATCGGGTTTGATCACGATCAGGCCGTCAAATCCCATCGAGCCGGCTGAATAGGCGCTTACCGCGACACCCACGCCGCGCACCTTCGATCCGATCCGCTGCCCGCTTCGCGCTTTTCGTTGTTCCCATCCAAAGAGCTCAGCGCCTTTATCGAGCGCCTGCTTCAAGAATGCGCTCGTCGCGTAATTGCGACGGCCTTGCGCGTTGGCCGGACCAAATGCGGCTTTTCCCTCCGGCGCGTTGATGCGATGAATGGCCAGTTCGTCGATGCCGAGCTTGCGTGCGGCTTTCGCAAGAATCGGCTCCATCAACGAATTTCCCTGCATGCCGCCCGGCGCGCGCTGCGCGCCTTGCGGTGGCGTGTTGGTCAACACGGACAGGCTCCGCCAACGCATGGCCACCGGTTGGTAGGAGAGCGAGATGTGATCGGACGCGGAGCGTCCATCTCCCACGACGTCGTACGGGCCGTTGTCGACAATCGCGAATCCGTCCAGCGCGATCAGACGGCCGTCCTTTCTGAAGCCCGCTTTGATCCGCGAGTGCAGGGCCGGACGTGCGCGGCCGATCCATTGCTCATCGTCTCTGGTGATGCGCATCATCACCGGCGCGCCGGTCTTCTTCGACAGGAGCGCAGGAATGACGGTAAACACGTACGCGGAGCCCTTGCTGCCAAACCCGCCGCCCGTGTACTCGCTGATGATGACGACATCTTTCGGATCGAGGCCCACCCACCGCGCCACGGCATTGATGGTGCGCATGGTGCTCTGCGTCGAGCAGTGCATATAGAGCTTGCCGTTCTGCCAGTAGGCCATCGCGCTGCGCGTCTCGAGCGGCTGATGGCTCGTGTTGGCGCCGACGAAGGTTTCGTCGAGCACCAGATCGGCTTGCGCGAGCGCGGCCTCGACATCTCCAAACTTCCACTCGTCGGTGGCCTTGCCCATCGGAAGCCGGCCCTCGCCTGCCTCCGCGAAGTCTGCGTCAGTCCACTTCCACTCCTGCACTTTTGGCGGTGATGGCGCGGCCGGTTGACCAGGGGCAGGCGGCGCCGGTTGCGGCCTCACCCACACGTTGCCCTGCGTCCTGGCGTTCGGCCCGTGTGGCCGCAGCGTCTCGATCGGATCGACCACGAATGGCAGCGACTCGTACTCGATGTGAATTCGATCGATGGCGTCGGCGGCGGTCAATTCATCAACAGCGGCCACGGCGAGAATCGGCTCGCCCACATACAGCGGCTCCATCGTGAGGCCGCGCTCGCTCAGCGTGCTGGCGATGATGCCCTCACCGAGGTTGGCGCCTTCGACGACAGCCGGAAGATCATCGGCCGTGAGGATGGCCTTCACGCCGGGCATCGCGAGCGCCTCGCGCGTGTCGATGTGCGTGACCCGCGCGTGCGGCCGCGGACTGAGGAGCAGCTTCGCAAAGAGCATCCCTTCGGCGCGGAAGTCCTCGGCGTATCGCGCGCGGCCGGTGACCTTCGCCACGAGGTCGGGCGTCGTGTAGTTCTGGCCGACTAGCTTGTTTGCCACGATGTCCCCCGCATCAGTTCGGCGCCTCGCATGAGCGCTGTGAGGATCTTGTCGTAATCCTGGCATCGGCAGAGGTTGCCGGAGATGCCGTGCGCCAGCTGTTCACGCGTCGGATTCGGGTTGGTCTTCAGATAACCAACGGTGGCCATCACGAAGCCGGGCATGCAGAACGCGCACTGGAAGCCCTGCTGCTCCACAACGCCCTGCTGCACCGGGTGGAGTGTGCCGTCGCGTGCGGCAAGGCCCTCGATGCTGACAATTGGTTTCTTGCGCACCGTGTGCGTGAGAACGGAGCACGAATAATGCGGCACGCCGTCGACCAGCACGGTGCAAGCGCCGCACTCGGCGCGATCGCACCCGATCTTCGTGCCGGTCAGCCCGAGCTTGTAACGGAGCGTCATCGCGAGTGTTTCCTGCGGCATCACATCCACGCGCCGATCCTGGCCGTTCACATTCAGCGTGATGAGGCGTTCGACGCCCCCCGCCATATTGCTGGCGTTCTGGCCGAGAATCGGCGTGGCTCGCAGCAGGTAACCTGCAGACGAGGCGGCGGCCCCCGCCGCGATCACACCTTTGATGAAGTTTCGTCTCGAGACCCCGCCGGGTCGCGCCATGTCAGTCATATGCATCTCCAGCGGTCCTGAGACCTGCGTCAAGACCGGCCCGAGCTTGGTGGCAAGAAGGGATCGGGTGATTGTAGGAAAGTCCAGCGGTTCTTTCCAGTGGTAATCGTACCGTAGTGGCGGGGCTTTAGCCCCGCCTGGCGGCGGACCTGAAGGTCCGCCACTGCACCGGCTCGTTAATTCCACTTAAGCCCGCGCAACTGATCGAGATTCACGTTGCCGCCCGAGAGAACGGCAGCAACTCGCGAGCCTGGCGGCATCTCGACAAGGCCGTGCAGGAGCGCCGCGACGGGCGCCGCGGCCGCTCCTTCGACAACCAATTTGCACCGCTCCATCACCCAGATCATCGCGTCGAAGATTTCCCGATCGGGCAACGCGGCGATCTCGTCGACAAACCGCTGCACGACAGAGAAATTGATCTCGCCCACGCGTCGCACGCGCAAGCCATCGATGATCGTCCTGCAGTCAATCGTCTGCAGCGATCCGGCTTCGACGCTCATCTTCATCGCAGGGCCGTCAGACGATTCGACGCCGATCACTCGCGCGCTGGGGTTGTGGCTCTTCACCGCCATGGCCACGCCGGAAATCAACCCGCCGCCGCCGATGGGAACAATCACGGCGTCGACCTCTGGCCAGTCTTCCACGATTTCGAGTCCCAACGTACCCTGTCCCGCAATCAACTGCTCATCGTCGAACGGATGGACGTAGACCAGGCCTTCGTTTTGCACCAGTTCTTTTGCTTTCTCGTTGGCCTCGTCCCAGATGTTGCCGTGCAGGACAACTTCGGCGCCGTACGCTTTGGTCGCCGCGATTTTTGCCGGCGTCGCATTGGCGGCCATGCAGACGACGGCGCGAATGCCGTGAATCTTCGCGGCGAGTGCGACGCCCTGGGCGTGATTGCCGGCCGAGGAACAGACGACGCCGCGGCTCTTGTCCTCGGCGGACATCAGCGCAAATTTGTTCAGCGGTCCTCGAATCTTGTACGACCCGACACGCTGGAACATTTCCGCCTTCAGGCGGACGTCAAAGCCTGTGAGCTCGTTGAGCTGCCGCGAGGTGACGAGCGGCGTGCGCTTGATGTGCGCTCCGATTCGTTCGCGCACATCTCTGAAATCACGCAGTGTGAGTGACAGCATCTCGCAGCCTGAGCTTTCAGCGGCTCTGATTCAGCGCAATGCCGGCGCCCGCCGCGATCAGCGTCGCGCCGCCGGCACGGCTGGTCAGCGCCAGAAAGCGATCCTGCCGCGCCAGTCGCGCTGCCGAACCGGCCAGATAGCCGTAGCCCGCCAGAACGAAAAATTCGATCACCATCGAAGTCGCGCCGTACACTGCCATCTGCACGATCACGTCGCTCGTCGTATCGATGAATTGCGGTAATAGCGCGGTGAAGAAGATCAACGCTTTGGGGTTCGACGCCTGCAGCGCGACCGCGCGGAGCCACAACCGCGAGGACCTGTCGGTGCCGGCGGCTGTAGAGTCCGAAGCGCCCAACGAGAGGCCTTTGCCGCGAATGGTCTGAGTGCCGAGATGAATCAGATACCCGGCGCCTGCGTACTTCAACACTGCGAACAGAGTCTGCGATGCGAGCAGCACTGCCCCGAGACCCAAGGCCGATAACGCAAAGTACACGGCGTTGCTCGTCAGAATGCCCGCATTGGCGGCGAGCGATGCGCGCCCGCCGCGCGTGAGCCCGTGTGAGAGAACAAAGAGCACGGCAGGACCTGGCGTCAGGCACAACACCGTTTCGGTCACGACGAAGAACAGCCAGAGATTCGAGTTCACGGCCACTCGATGCCGAGCACGGCGAGCTTCCTCGCGAAGCCCTCTCTCGTGTTCAGGGTGTGAAGATACGTTCCATCGGACCTTCTATACGAAATCAGTCCGCCGCCGTCGAACGCAGAGACGACCACTGTATCCCGTGCCGCGGGCACGGTGAATTCGGTGACCGCCAGCGGCTCGCCGGCCAGCATCGGCACGCTCAGCGCAGGATCCGGATCGACCAGGACGAACCGACCTGGACAATTACGGATTGGTTTCCACGTCCACTTCGCGAGCAGGGCGTTGAAGTCCATTCAAATACAAAGGGCCGGAGGATCCGGCCCTCAAAGCGCTGGAAAACTGTCTAGCGGCGCTAGTTTCCAGTTCACAGTTTCCAGTTCAAAGTTCAGTTTTCAAGTTGTCGAAGTTGTCGAGTTCCTCGGCGCGATCGACCGGCCTGCGTGTCCTTTGAACTGGCAACTGGAAACTGGAAACGCAAAAAATTCAGCCATTTACCGCTGCTTCTGCGATGACGTCGTCGTGATTGCGCGATCGATCACGATCTGACTGTCCACCGAATACTCGGTGAACGCTTGATACATCTCGTCCCAACTCTGCTCGGACCAGTACACCGGCAGGTGCGGCGCCGGGTTCCACCGATTCTTCGGTGAGTTGTCGTAGACGCCGATGCCGACAATCTTGCTGCCGGCCGGGATGTGCAGCGGTTCGGCGAGCTCGTAATTGAACTGCCAGTTGAAGTCGAACTTCGGGACGTTGAGGATCACCTGATCGTGGCCGTCAGGATAGGTCACCACCCACTTCAGGCTCTTACCGCGGAGATGCATGTGCGGCGACATCGCGTAAAGAGTGATCGGCTCCGTCACCGGCGTGATACCTATCAGCTCCCAGTGCTCGGCATACGGCGGAATATTTGGCGTGGCGGCACGACGACGCGTGCTGGCCTCCTCGGCCGCGTACTCGATCTCTTTGCCTTCGGCACGATACAGGGAGAGGCCGCCTTTCTGTGTCGCGAGCGGATCGCCGGCTTGACGAATGAGCACTTCGTGCGTGACCGGCTGTTTGTTGAACCAGATGCCGAGACGCGTGCGATCTTTCTCCGGCTTGCCCGTCGGGTTGTAGTGCACCTGCCAGTTGATGTACTTCCCCGCCGGAATGCGCTTGCCGACATTCGGCCGATGCGTGTCGACGCCGCGGCCAGGCACCCACGAGAGAAGCTTCGACGCACCCGGCAGTCCCATTCCTTCCGTGCGCGGCAGGCCCGCGGAACCGCGATCGCCGATGATCTTGCCGTCGGGGCCGACCAAACGTCCGTCGACGATCTTGGTCCCTTCGGGAATATCGACGACGAAAATGCCCGCATGATGCACCACGGCGCGATTGCCGGGTCGAAGCTCGAGCGTCTCCGCAAAGCGATCCTGCGCGAATGGGACCGGCGAATAGAACATCTGCACGCCGAGCTCACCTTCCGCGGGAATGTCGAATTCCACCGGCATCTCGAGCACGTAATCCGGCTCGCTTCCTTTCGTCCAGCCGGTGGCGAATGTCGGCTTTGGCGGCATCTCCGCTTCGTTGCCTTTTGGCGCGCCACCATCGACCCAGGCGACGATGCTGTCGATTTCCATCTGCGACAGGCTCGGGTCGTTGCGCATCTTCAAGCTGTGCTCCGAGTCTGCACCCCACGGCGGCATCTCGCGGCTGACGACTTTATTCTTGATGGCCTTCGCCCAGGGACGGGCATCTTCGTACGACAACAGCGACATGGGAGCCACTTCGCCGGGGCGGTGACACTGCGCGCAGTGCTTGTAAACAATCGGCGCGATGTCTTTTGCGAAGGTTGGAACGACGGCCGGCGCACGTTCGGACGTGAGGACTGAGGTGGTGCTCACGTATGCCAGGGCCAGTCCGGTCATGCACACGCACATCATGCGCTTCATAGTGCCCCCCGTCATGGTGACGGGCCACGGAAACACCGAACCACGGAAAAAGGAGCCACGGAAGCACAGAAACACAGAATCAAATTCTGTTTCGGTGATTCCATGCTTGCGTGACTTCCCTTTCACCGCTTCTGTGTTTCAGTAGCCGAATCAGGGCGATTCTAGCGTATTTCGTTGGGCCTGCGCCGAAGTTGGCACTGTTATCGAAGCGGAGGCGGGCCTGCCACGCCGAAGCTCGCAACTTCATTGCCGGAGCGAAGGCGGGCAATCCGCAGAAACCATCGTCACGGAGGTCACATTCAAACGGCTCATCGGTGTCGCTTTGATGTGTAGGCCTTTGATGACCACGGTATGGCCGCGGTGAGCCGCGAGATTGAACTCCGAGACGCCAATCAAGCGAAACTCGTTCTTCCCGCTCTTGCCAAGGGAAGCCAGCTCTTTCGGCGACGGCGCATTGGCGCTGCTCGCCACCGGATCCGCGGCATTGGTCAGCGTCCACGTGCCGGGTGATGGTTCCTTCAGGCATCCGGCCACCGCAACGATGTCGACCTTCTCTGATTGGGCCGGCGGCGGTTTCGGCTTCGACTGGGCGACGGCAAAGGTGGAGGTTGTCACCAGGATTGCCGCAACGGTTGCCAGAGCAATAAACCGTGTCATGCGGTGGTTATGATACACACGTCTCGCCAGCGAGGAAGATGCACCACCGTCGACTTGGGCCTCTCGTTGCCGCCGTAGTGCTTGCGATTCTGGCGCTCACCCCGTGCGTTCGGGCGCACGATCTGGAGCGCACGCAGGTGACGCTGAGTTTCACGGACGACGGAACGTTCACGCTCGACATTGCAAACGATCCGAATTGGCTGCTCCTCCGGCTCGAATCGTTTGCCCCTTCGACTCGCATTCGCTCGCTCAGGGCAGGCCCGTCGACCGCAATCACGTCGGCGGATCGCGACGCGCGGCTGCGCGAGCTCGGTCCTGTGTTCATCGACCGCGTGGTCCTCTGGGTCGACGGTCACGAGATTCGCCCGAGGTCGGCCGAATATCAGCCTCCGCGCTCGCAAGGCCCCGGTGACGACCTTGCGCCTCTCGCCACGTTCCGACTGCGTGGGCGAATGCCGTCGGACGCGCGCACGTTGCGATGGCTGTACGGCCTGGTGATCGATCCATATCCACTGACGATTCGCCGCGCCGACGGACGATCGATCACCGAATGGATTGAAGGGTCGAACTGGAGCGGGACGCTGGATCTATCGGGTCAGTTCCGACAGGCGACGAGATTCGAGGCGATGCGCGACTACCTTGCGCTCCGTTACACACACATCGTGCCGAGGGGAATCAATCCGATCCTCGTCGCCGTCGGCCTGTTCCTGACGGCGTACGTCGTGCGGATGAGAAGTGTCCTGAGATGATCTACCGCGATGACGTGGCTGCGAGCACGAACTTCTGAATCCGCTGACCGTACGTATCGGCCGCGTACACCGCGCCGCGGGAGTCGACGACAACTCCGTGCACCCAGTCGAACTCGCCCGGGCCCCAGCCCTGTTTGCCCCAGGTGGCGAGAATCTTTCCGTCCTTCAGTTGAATCTTGTGCACGCGCTCGCCGGCATGGTCCGCGATGAACGCGATGCCGTCATTGCCCTTGCGCGAGATGCCGATGTCCCAGGGATTCCAACCTTCATTGGCAAACTGCCGGATGTAATTGAGGTTCTTGTCGAACACCTGGATGCGATGATTCTCGCGATCGATGATGTACAGGTTTTCGTCGGCATCGACGGCCAACTTATGTGGAAGCACCCACTCGCCGTTGCCCGTCCCTTTGTCCTGCGGACCGCCGGCGCCCTTGCCGACTTGCTTGATGAACTTGCCGTCCTTCGAAAACAACACGACGCGGTTGTTGCCGTAGCCGTCTGTGACGACCATGTTTCCATTGCGCAGGACCGCGATGCCCGACGGCAAGTCGAAATGTGTGGCGTCCGTCCCTCGTTCGTTCGTCGTTCCAAGCTGCAGCAGGAATTCATCCAGCTTCGGGCTCAACTTCACGATGCGATGCGCGTCGCGCTCGACGACGTAGACATGTCCTTCCCAATCCACCGTGCCCGAGTGCTGCCAGGACGGGTTGATCTTCTTTCCGTTGATTTCCTGATCGGCGCCGCTCAGAATCAGCTTCCCGTCGCGATCGAACACCATCACCGGCTTTGGGCCACGGTTGAAAACGTAGATGTGATCCTGCTGATCGATGGCCACGCCGGAGATGCCCGGCTGATTGGCGGGCCCACCCGTGGCCGTTTGCGCCCCTCGTGCAGCCGCGCCCCCGCGCGCGCGCCGCGCGGCGGCTTGCGCTTCACGTTCCGCCGGCGGCGGAGGCGGCTCCTTCAAACCGAAGTACATGCCGGGCGGCAGCTTGGGCCAGTTGGGCACCAGCCGGTAGCCGCCATCGCCCTGCGCGTGCGTGATGACACTGACGGCTGTGAACGTGCAGGCGAAGAAAGATAGAAGAAATGCGCGACGCATATTCGGACCTCTCAGGGTTCGAGCAATGAACCTCGAACAACGAACCTCGCACTTCGAACATGGAACCCCGAAACGACCCTTCACGGTTCTTTCCGCCACCACGGATTACCCAAATTCGAATAAGGACCACCGTCAACCGACACCGAGGTGGCCACTCGATACGCGAGGGGCGATCCCAACCGCATGTTGTGCTTGAGGCGAACAGACTTGCCTCCTGCCTGAAACGGCGTGCTCTCGAAGAACACGTTGTAGAAACCGCCCAAATCTCCCCCGATCGGTCCGGTCTGCGTGTACGAGAAGCCGCGGCTGTCGATGACGTCGCGCGAGAGTTTCTTCTGCTCGCGATCGTACTTGATAGTCTCCTTGATCGTGAAGGGGCCCGACGGACCAGTCGCCGTCGTCACTGCCTCGTACACGCCGTCTTTGATCTTCTTGTAGGTCGTGGCGCCTTCAATTCGACCACCAGGTCCGATTGGGCTGTCGGGCACATCCCACTCAAAGGTCCACTTCCCGGGAAAATACGCGTCGAAATCGAACAGCGGCAAAGGATCGTCGTGCTTTGTCGGGCGTCCGAGATCCGGCATCTGCCCCCGCGGTTGCTGCGGTTGCGGCGTCTGCGCCGTCACCACGATCCCGCACGAGACGATCAGAAAGACGGTATTCCAAAGGCTCCTCATAGACACTCGCAGAGTGCTTTATACCCGAATTGCGCGCGCGTCGCACATGAGGATTGACGCGCATGGCCGCGCTTCGTAGAGTCTGGCTTGATGACTCGCATTCGCGCTCGCTGGCTGACCACCGCCGTTCTGGCATTCGTCGCGGCCGCTTCTGCGCCCCGGGCGCAGCGCCTCGAAGAATCCGCGCTCGCGCAACTCGAATGGCGGTCGATTGGACCTGCTGTCATGGGCGGGCGCATCGATGACGTCGCGGTAGATGAGCGTGATACCTCCACCATCTACATCGGTGCCGCTTCGGGAGGTCTCTGGAAGACCACGAACGCAGGCACCACGTGGACGCCGCTCTTCGATCGGCAAGAGACATCATCCATCGGCGATATCGCGCTTGCGCCATCGAATCAGGACATTGTCTGGGTAGGCACCGGTGAAGCCAACAACCGTCAGAGCTCCACGTTTGGAAACGGCGTTTACAAATCGGTCGACGGAGGCCGCACCTGGACGCACATGGGACTGGAGGACACGCATCACATCGGCGCGGTCGTGGTCGACCCGATCGATCCGGACATCGTCTATGTCGCGGCTCTTGGACATCTCTGGGGAACAAACGCCGATCGCGGCGTGTTCAAGACGACCGATGGCGGCCGCACGTGGTCCAAGGTGAAGTTCATCGATCAAGACACCGGGTTCGTCGACCTCGTGATCGATCCGAGCGATCACAACGTGCTGTACGGAGCGGCGTACCAGCGCCGGCGGGCTCCCTGGGGATTCAACGGCGGCGGGCCTGGCAGTGGACTCTACAAAACTATCGACGGCGGTCGAACCTGGATGAAGCTGACGCGGGGTCTGCCTGAGGGGACGATTGGCCGTATTGGCCTGGCAATCTGGAAAGCAAACCCGCGCGTCGTCTACGCCACGATCGAACACCGCCAGCAAGGCGGCACCTATCGATCGGACGACGCCGGGGAGACATGGCGCAAGATGAGCGACGTCAATCCCCGCCCGATGTACTACAGCAAGATCTATATCGACCCGACCACGGATCGTCGTATTTACATCCTCGGGTCATCCCTCTTCGTTTCCGCAGATGGAGGCCGGAGCTTTGCGGATCCTGTGAGCGGCCGCGCCGGCGCCAACGAAGCGATGAGTCCGACGTACGACCTTGGCGTGCATGGAGATCATCATGCGCTCTGGATCGATCCGAAGAATCCAAAGCATCTGATTCTCGGCAACGACGGCGGGCTCTATTTCTCGTTCGACGGAACGGTGACGTGGGACAAGATCAACAACATCCCGCTCGGACAGTTCTACGGCCTGAGCGTAGACATGCAGACGCCGTACAACGTTTACGGTGGCCTGCAGGACACGCATTCCTTCGGCGGACCGAGCGCCACGCGGCATTTTCTGGGCATCCTGAACGACGATTGGGTCCAGATCAACACCGGCGACGGCATGTACGCGCAGGTCGATCCGAAGGATCCGAATACGATCTACACCGAGTCACAGGACGGGACGCTCTCTCGCTTCTACCGGCCCACGGGCGATCGAAAGGCCATTCGGCCGGTCGCGCCGCCCGGCGAACCGCCGTACCGATTCAACTGGACCTCGCCGGTGGTGGTCTCGCGCCATGCGCCAAACACGTTGTTCTTCGGAGGCAACCGCGTCTTCCGATCCAGCGATCGCGGTGATACGTGGACCGCTGGTCCGGATATCACGCGCGCAGAGGATCGGAACGCGTTCAGCATCATGGGCGCCAAGCCCGACGAGACCCTGGCGCGCAACGACGGCGTTGCGGCCTGGAGCACGATCACAACTCTCGCCGAATCACCTCTTCAAGCGGGTCTGCTCTGGGCCGGTACAGATGATGGTCTCGTTCAGATGTCGCGCGACGGCGGAGCGACGTGGGTCAACGTCACCGAACGAGTGCCTGGTCCGCCGCGGAAGGGGCGAATCAGCCGCGTGGAGCCTTCGAGTCGCGCTGCGGGAACCGTTTACGTGGCAATCGACCGTCACCAGGATGATGACTTTGCGCCGTATCTGTGCGTGTCGAACGACTCGGGCCAGACGTGGAAGACGCTCTCGGGTGCGCTGCCGAAACTCGGCTGGGTCAATGTCGTCAAGGAGCATCCGCAAAACCCGCGCGTGCTGTTCGTGGGCACGGAGACGGGACTGTTCTTTTCACTGGACGGAGGATCGACGTTTACGCGGTTCACGCACCGCTTTCCAACCGTGCCGGTCGACGATCTGGTTATTCACCCGCGCGACAACGATCTCGTCGTCGCCACTCACGGAAGATCGTTTTACGTACTTGATGATATTTCCGCCTTGAGCAGCCTCACCTCGCAGATCGCTGCTGAGGACGTGCATCTGTTCACGCCGCGGCCCGCACAGATCATTCAGCGCTGGAAGCACGAGAGCTACAGCGCGCAGCGTGTGTTTGCGGCGCCAAATCCGCCGGCGGGAGCCGTGCTGACGTACTACGTAAAAACGGGATCGAAGACGCCGGCAGCCGTCGCGGTGAAGGATGCGTCCGGGACCGTCGTGCGCGAGCTTCAAGGGACGGCGAACGCCGGCTTGAATCGTGTTGTGTGGGATCTCCGAAGCGGCGTCCCGCCTGGATTGACCGGCGCTCACGGGCCGTTCGTGCTTCCCGGCGTTTATCAGGTGAGCCTGAAAACGGAGAACCGAGAATCCGCCACACAAGTGCGAGTCGAACCGGATGCGGCATTTCCGCTGACCGACGCGGAGCGACAATCGCGGTTCACGTTTCTAACCGATACGCTTCGACTTCAGGCGGACCTCGCGCGTGCGGCAGATGGTCTTCGCAACGTCCGCGAGCAGATCACGCGGCTCGAGAATCAGTTGAAGCAGCTCTCGCCCGCACCGTCATCGGTGCTGGAAGCGGCTGCACGGTTTGGGAAGACGCTTGCAGATCTGCAATCTCGCGTCGGCGGCGGCGGGGGCGGGGCAGGCGCGGAAGAAGGCGGCGGGGGCGGAGGCGGACTCCGCGGACGAGCGAACGGTCTGTTTTCTGAGCTGGATGGCTCCGGGATTCATCAAGGTACGATGACAGGCCCGACGGCGATCCAGCGGCAGCGACTGGAATCAGCCCGCAAGGACGCGCAAGCGCTGCAGGGCGACATCGATCGGGCGTTCAACACCGATCTCTCCCCGCTCAACGAGGAGATCGCGCGCGTGAAGCTGCCGCAGATTGTGAAGCCGCAGTGATCGGGACGTTCTACGGCGGGGCTGAACCCCCGCCACTACGGCCGGCCACCCCGGGCGGCGTTACTCTCGACCTCTCAACTCGGCGAGCAGGCGATCGACCTGTGCGTGCGTGTCGGCGTGCGTCCCGTCCGTTCGAATCACGTAATCGGCAAGCACGACCTTCGCGCCAATCGGCAGCTGCGCGGATAAGCGGCGCTCTGCGTCTTCTCTGAAGAGACCATTACGCGCCATCAGGCGTTTGATCTGTGTCTCGCGCGCGCAGGCCACGACGATCACGTTGTCGAACTGGCGCTGCCGGCCCGTTTCGTAGAGCAGCGGGATGTCCGCCACCGCAAACGGAACATCAGACGGCAGCGCGCGGAAGAACTCTTCGATGCGCCGGCCGACAAACGGGTGAATGATGGCTTCCAGATCCTTCCGCGCCGCCTTGTCACGAAACACCCGTTTGCCAAGCCGCGGCCGATCGATTGAACCGTCCGGCGTCAGGATTTCATTGCCGAAGCGGCGGACGACCGCATCGAAACCTTCGGTGCCGGGGGCAACGGCCTCTCGCGCGAGCACATCCGCATCGACGACCGGCACGCCGGCATCGCGCAGGCGCGCGAGCACGTAGCTCTTGCCGGTTGCGATGCCACCTGTGAGTGCCAGTCGGCGCATAGGTCCGCGGACCTCAACGTCCACGCTACGTGCGAATCGTGCGGCGCGCGGGCCGGCTGGCGCGTTGCTCCGCAGCAGCGATCGTGTTGCGCAGCACCATTGCGACTGTCAGTGGACCGACGCCGCCTGGCACGGGTGTGAGGGCGCCGGCTATTTCCTCGACTTCGGGGTGAACATCTCCAACCAAGACACTCCCCTTCTGCGCAAACTGCTCTCGCTTCCGTGAATTCGCGGGAAAGAGGCGGGCGACCTCGGTTTCGTCAGTGACCGTGTTGATGCCGACATCAATCACCGTCGCCCCCGCTTTCACGAAATCCCTGGTCACAAAGCCCGGTCGTCCGATGGCCGCAACCAGAATGTCGGCTGACCGCGCGACGGCGGCCAGGTCGCGCGTTTTCGAATGACACACCGTGACAGTGGCATCGCGGTGCAACAGAAGCAGCGCCATCGGCTTTCCGACGATGTCGCTGCGGCCGATGACGACGGCATTGGCACGCGCAATCGGAATCTGCTCG
>Ga0137368_10001284_pt1 | contig 26402 bp, 21 predicted proteins | sample SagtaG_13_FD_104917 | JGI IMG/M metagenome (GOLD analysis project Ga0137368, IMG submission 104917) | Vadose zone soil microbial communities from Sagehorn Ranch, Mendocino, California, USA - Sage1_L_100_16 metaG | ecosystem: Environmental > Terrestrial > Soil > Vadose zone | place: USA...
AGCGCATTCCGGACGATCGTGTTGCCGCTGATCTCGAGGTCGGTCGCGAGGACGGAGTTGCCGTCGTTCGTCTCGAGCTCGAGCAGGATCCCCGGGCCGGCGTTGTCCCGGATGGTGTTGCGGACGATCCGGACGTCGAGCGCGGGCTCGTCCCGATGGTCCGGCTCCAGGTCGATGCCCGCGGCAGGCTGACCGGGAGGCGCGTCACGCACCTTCTCGATCGTATTCCCTTCGATCCGGAGGCCGATCACGGCGGTCGCGGAGATCGCGTTGCGCTTTGCCCCGCTCAATGTCGAGTCGAGTACCGCCACGCCGCCCGCGTACCCGTTCCCGTTCGCGCGGGCGCCGATGAGGATGTCGTCCTTCGGCGAGCCGCCGATATCGAGGTGACTGAGCGTGACCTGGTGGCCGGAGACGGCAAGGCCGTACATCGGCTCGCCGTCCGGAACGACGATCCTGAGGTTGCTGATGGTGATCCCGACCGGCGCGGGTTTCGCCGGACGAGAACGGTTGATGAAGAACACCGCGCTCGCCGCGATCGGATCCCCGTCGCCCGAGTGCAGCCGGACCTCCCCCGGCCCGAGCGAGACGATGCAGGCGCCGTCCGACGTGATCGTGGTGTCGTCGTGCGAGACCCAGAGCCCACGCGTGGCGTAGCACTCGCCGTTCGGGAGCTTCGGCAGAAACACCGTGCCGCCCCCGGCGTCGAGGCGAGCCTGGAGCCGCGCGGTGTCGTCTCGGACGACGCCCGCTGCTGCCGGGACGAACGGCCGAGAGTCTCGAGACGGGCCCGCCGCGGCAGCCGCCGTGCCCAGGCCGCTGGTCGCCCCGCCGCGATTCCCGCGGAGGTCGTTGCCGGTCGCGGTGACGGCGAGCGTCGTCCTGCGGCCGAGGATCCCGGGCCCGCTGTTGGCGCGAACGACGTTCTGCGCCAGCAGAAGGCTGCCGTTCCGGTCACGCTGGCCGCCGGCGAGGACGATGCCGCCGCGGCGTGCCGCCGGGGCCTTGCGGGCGTTCCGCAGGATCGTGTTGCCGCTGAGCTCGATTCCGGAAGCGAGCACGGGCAGTCCGTTCTTGGGATCGAGCTCGAGGAAGATCCCGGCGCCGGCGTTGTCGACGATCGTGTTCCCGGTGATGTGGACGTCGAGGGTGGGCTGTCCCCGGTCGGCCGCGCGAACGTGAAGTGCGTTGCCGCGTCCGCCCGAGAGGGTGTTCCCCTCGATTCGCACGCCGACCGGGCCGAAGACGAGGAGCACGTCGCGCTGACCGCCGGTCAGAGTGGAGTCGCGCACTTCGACGCGGGCTGTCATCCCGCCGGCGCCGATCCGGCCGCTGCCGACCACGACGTCGGTGGTGGGCGACCCGCTGATCCGAATGTTGGTGAGCGTCACCTCGTGGCCGAGGGCGGCGACGCCGAGCATGCGCGTCGCCGCCGGAACACGAATTTCCAGCCCGCTGATCGTGACCCGAACCGGAGGCGGGACGAAGATGGAAGAGTGGTTGAGGAAGAAGACGGCATTGGCCCGCACCGGCTTGCCGTCTCCCGTCTTGATGCGCGCCTCACCCGGGCCGAGCGCGACGATGCAGGCGCCGTCCGAGGTGATCGAGGTGCCGTCGCGCGAGACCCAGAGCCCGCGCGTCGCGTAGCACTCGCCGTTCGGGAGCTTCGGCAGGAAGACGGTGCCGCCGGCATCGAGCTTCGCCTGCAGCCAGGCGGTGTCGTCCCGCCCGGCGGCAGTCGCGTGGGCCGCGCTCAAAAGCGCGGCGAGGACACACGCTGCGCAGAGAACGGCTCTACGCACGAGCAGCTTCCGACGACGATCATGCGGCCCGGACCCCATCGTGGCGCAAGGTAGCCGACCTGGAGGGCGTGGCCGAACGCGCCTGGCCAGGCGGGTGAACGTCGCCGCCGCTCTGCTCTCGGCAGCGCAGCTGTTGCTCGTTGCGCCGTCCGTGCGCGGCGGCAAAGTCATGCTGCTCGGCCGGTCGGTCGACGGCCGTCCGATCATCGCGCGCGAGGTCGGCGATCCGGACGGCACCCGGATCCTCGTCGTTGGCTGCATCCACGGCAACGAGCCGGCCGGAATCGCAGTCGCGCGGCGTTTGGCGCGGTCGTCTCCGCCGAACATCGATCTCTGGATCGTTCCGGATCTCAACCCGGACGGCAAAGCGGCCGGCACGCGCGGCAATGCGCACGGCGTCGACCTGAACCGCAACTTCCCGTTTCGTTGGCGGCCCAGGCGCGGCGTGTACGAGTCAGGGCCGCACCCGCTCTCCGAGCCCGAGGCGCGGATCGCGTACCGCCTGATCCTCCGGCTGCGCCCGGACGTTTCGATCTGGTTCCACCAGCACCTCGAGCTCGTGTGGGGCTCGGGCGGCAATGCGTCGCTCGAACGCCGCTTTGCCCGCATCTCGGGTCTCCCCTACCGCCGCCTACCGGCGCTCGACGGGAGCGCGATCGACTGGCAGAACCACCGGCTGCCGGGGACGACGGCGTTCGCAGCGGAGTTGCCCGCCGGCCCGGCGAGCCCACGCGCAGTCGAGCGGTACGTGCGCGCCGTCCTCGCCCTCGGCCGTTAGATCAGACCCAACATGCGGCAAGCTACCCGGCGGATGAAGATCGTCGTCGGAGCCGATGACGAAGGTCCCGTCGCCGAGGCCGTCGTCGACGAACTCGAGGCGCGCGGCCACGACGTGACGGTGCTCGACCGTGACCAGTGGCCCGAGGTTGCGCGCAAGGTCGGGGAGACGGTCGCCTCCGGGGCCGCGGATCAGGGCGTGCTCTTCTGCTGGACGGGGACGGGAACGTCGATGGCTGCGAACAAGGTTCCCGGCGTGCGAGCGGCCCTGGCCTGGGACCCTTGGATCGCCGAGGGCGCACGGCGCTGGAACGACGCGAACGTTCTCGTCATGAGCCTGAAGCGAACGACGCCGGAGGAGGCGAAAGCGATCCTCGAAGCGTGGCTTTCCGTGAAGGAGGCTGATCCGGACGAGGCGGCCAACATCGCTCGCCTGACGGAGCTCGACGAGCAGCGCGCCGGCCGGTGAACCACAGAGCAAGGGGGAGCGAGGGACCACCGCCTCGCTTCGCAGTCTGGCGCCTCGCAGCGACGCTCGTCGCGGCTGTCGTCTTCCTCGGAGCATGGACGCTGATCCACCACGGCTGGTGGCGGGGTCTTCGGATCTCCGACACACCGGTCTACGCGCGGTACGGCGACGCGATGGTGCGCGGCGAGGTGCCCTACCGCGACTTCGACCTCGAGTACCCGCCGGGCTCGCTGCCCGCGTTTCTCGCCCCCGAGCTGACTGCGCGCTCAGGTGACCAGGCGGCGTACGACCGGGCCTTCGACCGCTGGATGGCCGGCTGCGGCGTCGCCACCACGCTCCTGCTCGGGCTCGCGCTTGCCGTCCTCCGGACCTCGGCAGTGCGCACGGGGGTCGCGCTCGCCGTGGTCGCCGCCTCGCCGGTGCTGCTCGGCACGGTCGTCCAGAGCCGTTTCGACCTCTGGCCGGCGGCCCTGACGGCCGGCACCGCCGCGGCGCTGCTCTCGGGCCGGGACCGGCTCGGCGCCGGCCTGCTCGGCGCCGCGATCGCCGTGAAGCTGTACGCGGTCGTGCTCGTTCCGCTCGCTCTCGTGTGGGTGTGGCGACGCGGCGGAGGCCGCCTCGCGGCGATCTGGACGGCCGTGCTCGGCGCCGTCCTGGCGGCGATCTTCCTCCCCTTCGCGGTGCTCGCCCCCGGCGGGCTCGCGCACAGCTTCTGGGTCCAGTTCGGCCGACCGCTGCAGATCGAGAGCCTAGGCGCCTCGGCGCTCCTGGCAGCGCACCAGCTCGTGGGTCTCTCGGTCGGCATCGAGACGACCCACGGCTCACAGAACCTCGGCGGCGCCAGCGCCGCAATCGCGGGTACCGCAGTGACCTTGCTCCAGGTCGGGGCGCTCGCCTGGGTGTGGATCGCCTTTGCGCGAGGGGAGTCGACCCGGGAGCGGCTCGCCGTTGCCCTCGCCGCCGCCGTCGTCGCGTTCGTCGCCTTCAACCGCGTCTTCTCTCCGCAGTATCTGGTCTGGCTGCTTCCGTTCGTGCCGCTCGCCCGCAGCCGCGCCGCCACGGCGCTCTTGACCGCGGCTCTCCTGCTGACGCAGGCCTGGTTCCCGAAGCACTATCCCGCCCTCGTCCACCACCTCTCGGCGCGCGAGTCGTGGGAGGTGGTCGCCCGCGATCTCCTCGTCGTAGCGCTCTTCGCCGTGCTCGCACGCTCGCTCGCGCCGCGGCTCGGGAGGAACGCAATCGCGTGAAGGCGGCGCGCAGGTTCTGGGCCGACCGGAGAGCGGAGCTCCTGCTCGTCACTGCGTGGGCCGTGTCGCGGGCAGTGGTCTACGGCTTCGGCGTCCGCTTCGACAAGCGTGAGCTGGCCTCGTCGGTGCAGAACATCGACCCGGAGCTGCTCCGGCACAGGCTCGCCGAGAGCCTCTGGTGGCTCCACGGCCAGCCGCCGGGCTACAACCTCTTTCTCGGCCTCGTGCTGAAAGCGTCCGGGAGCCACTGGGCAGGGGTGTTCCAGGCCGTGCACCTCCTGCTCTCGCTCGTACTCGTGCTCGTGACCTACGCCCTCGGGCGACGCCTGAGGCTCCCCGTTGCGGCCGCGGTGGCGATCGCGCTCCTGGTCTCGCTCGCCCCGGCCACGATCACCTACGAGAACATGCTGTTCTACGACTTCCCCACGCTCGTCCTGATCACCGCGTCCGCGCTCGTGCTCGCGCGGTACCTCGACCGGCCGACGCTCGGTCGCGGGATCGCGTTCTTCGCCGCGGCGTCCGGACTCGTGCTCCTCCGGACGCTCTTCCAGCTCCCTTGGCTGCTGCTCGTCCTCGGGCTCGTCCTGCTGGCGCGCGTTCCTGCGAGACGGACGCTCGCGGCGGCGGCGGTCCCGGTTGCGATCGTCGCCGGGGTCTACATCAAGAACTGGGTGCTCTTCGGCGCGCCCTCCACGAGCAGCTGGCTCGGCATGGGCGTCGCGCGGCTGACGCTCCACGATGTCCCGCTGGCCGACAGGCGCCGGCTCGTGGCGGAGGGAAAGCTCTCGCGGGTCTCGCTCGTGAAGCCGCTCTCGGCGCTGTCGGCGTACCGGGACGCCGTCCCTCCGCACCGCCCGACGGGAATCCCGGTGCTAGACGCGCCGCTGAAGAGCGACGGCGAGCAGAACCTGCACAACATCGCCTACATCGAGATCTCGCGCCGCTACCTGCACGACGATCTTCGGCTCGTCCACCTGCGTCCGCGCGATGTCTTCGTCTCCGTCAAGCGTGCGTACGAGCTCTACCTGCGACCTCCGACGATGTCCGGTGCCGTTGAGAAGAACCGGAGGGCGCTGGGAAACTGGAACGACGCGTTCGACCTGATCGTCTATGGCTCGACCCGCTACGCCAACCGGATCGGGATCTTCGCCGCGCTCGCCTACCTCGCCGCCGGGCTGGCCGGCCTCTGGCTGATCGCGCGCCGCCGCTGGCGTGACGACGCGACGCTCCTCTTCATCTGGATCACGGTGGCCTGGGTGACGATCGGGGCGAACCTGTCGGAGGTGGGCGAGAACTGGCGCTTTCGTTTCTTGATCGACCCGGTGGTCGTCCTCTTCCTCGCTGCGCTGACGAGAGCGCGTTTCATGATGACTTCCAAAGAAGGAGCCGGCTCACAGGGGCGACACCTGAAGAGGAGCAAGCTGCACTAGGCTGGGGACGCGATGCCTGACGCACGAGAGGTTCTTGCGGAATGTCTGGACGAAGCTGTTCGGCTCGCCAGGCCCAGCGGTCGCGTTTCCATCGACAGCGAGGAGTACGTGGCGGCGGAGCCGCTTCAATCCCTCTTCCTCCTCGCCCGTGACGCGTTCGCTGCCGGCGATGGCGAGATATCGGACGACCGTGTCCGTGACAGCGGCTTGCGTCCTCGCGAATAGGCGGCCTCGGCGCTTGAATCAGCGGCTCTCTGGCGGTGGCCGGCGGTAGGGGCTGCGGAAGGGGCGGCTGCGGCGCCGCCCCTTCCGCGCGATTCGGGCTGTGGCTGCGGCTTCCCCAGCCCGGTGCCTATGGAGAGATCCTGGTCGCGTCTTCTCGCCCTCGCATGCCCCTCCCGGGGGAGTGAAGCAAAACGATGAACCACCCCTAGGGGGACGAATCAACCCAGCCTGGCCCGCGAAAGTGAGGGCTGTGGTTTGAGGGCTCTATGCGGCGGAGCCCGCAAATCACACCCTTTGTAAGACGATGACAGAGTCCCGGGCGGCGGGACTTTGTCTCGTGTGAACGTTGCCCGCGCTACCTCGCCGAGATCGCCGCTACCGCAAGAAACGGCCCGTCACGTCGGCTCGCTTCAGCTCGGGACTCACGGCTTCACGCGATGTGACCGCCCACATTCGGGGCACATGTAACACCCCTCGTTGTCCACGATCGCGAACACGGCACCCCAAGTGTGGGGGACAACGTCGGGAGTGTCGCCCGGGTCGAGGTCGTCCTCCGCGCCCGCGTAGAGCCTGAGCGGAAGCAGCACGATAGACGTGCCGCAATCGGGGCAGACGACCGGTTCCCGCTGGTCGGAGGTCACGTGGCTCGACTCTAGATCAGTCGCACCGCACGGCCGTACCACGCAGGTCGTATCCGCAGTTCGGACATCGCCTGCCGCGCCTCGGGGCGGCCCGTCAGCGTCCTCAGTGAAGTAACGGGATTTGGCGCAGCGGCTCCGGAAACCCGCCTATGACACAAGCGGAAGTGACCGTTCACCTCAAGCGGTTCGGTCGAGCCGGCGTTCGAGGCGCAAAGGGCGTGGACCCGCAAACGTGAAGTCAGGGTCCTCTCCGATGAGTTCCAACGCCCCAGCTTCTATCGCATCCTGCTTGCTGAACGCAGCGGGCCAGATCGTCTCTCCGTCGAACCGAGCGTCCTTGAGGTGGGTGAGGAAATTATCGAGTCCACTCGCCTCGCTAAGGTCGGCGCCTCGTAGATCCGCGTCATCGAGCTTTACGGCCGTGAGGTTTGCCGCGTTCAGATGTGCTCCGCGGAGATCGGCCTCCCTCAGCCACGCATGGGATAAGTCTGTCTCTTCTAAGTGTGCGTCGCGCAGGTCGGCTCGGATGAACATAGCGCCCTTAAGGGTGGAGCCATTGAGGAAGGAGGCTTGAACATCCAGCCCGCTGAGGTCTGCGTTGATCAGTCGTAGCTTCTCGAGGCCCAGCCCCCGAGGTCCTCTGGCCAAATCATTTCCTCCAAGGGCGGCCCGAAGCCGGGGCGAGTAAGAGCGAACATGGCTGCCTGAACACCAGCAGAGACGCGAGGCGCTCGGTTCTCTGCGGGCTCGCGAACGTAAGCCACGAGAATGTCGCTAATCGCCGACTTGTCGTCAGGCGACTCCTCTGCAATCCGCGCAAGAGCGTACATCCCACCGACCTGAACTTGGGGTTGCTCGTGCCCTAACTGGTCAACGGCTTTGGTCAACCGCTCGGTGATCTGGCCACGGCTGGTCAACGCGAGCGTTTGACTGTTCAGGAGCAGTGTCCTGGCTGTGAAGTACAGGCCGCCGAGCAGCACAAGGCCAGCCAGTGCCTCAAGCAGCTGGCCACGCACGTCATTCTCCGCCTTCACGACGCTTTCGTTTCCCTTGAGCTTGGCGTCATCGACGAGGGCCGGTGGCAGCACGCTGATGACTAGGTAGAGCACCCCGGCGACGGCAATTACCCCAAGGACGCGAACGAGCATTCCTCGCGATCATTGTGCGCCCGCGACGGCATCCCGCACAAGGTCGCAGGAAGCGACCGCCCGCGCCCGGCCATCGCTGGAACACGACTGGCGAAGCTCTACTCTCGCCGCGAACCCACTAGCTCCGGTCAGGCCGGAAAGCCGTATCCGGCCTGTCACGCGGAGGTCGCGGGTTCGAGTCCGTCGCTCCCACTCGACCGGATCTCCGGACGCACCGCACCACGAAGAGGCAGAGGTTCGGCTTCGCGCCCTCGATCAACTTAGGGCCAGAACTTTGCCACTTACAGAAAGGCGTTTACTGCACAGACGCCGCGACATGCGCCTTTGTAGGACTTTTAGAGCGGATGATGGGACTCGAACCCACGACCTTCTTCTGGCAAAGGCGAGCGACCGCTCGCTTCCGGTCGCGCCCGTTCGCTCAAACGGGGTGTCTACAGGGCTTCCGTCCAGGCGGGCGAATGCGAGCGCACTCGGGCGAACGCCGAACCTTGCCATTCTTGCCACGCATCGGCCGTGGGACCTACCGACAGTCGCGTCGTAAGCGGGCGTTCGAGGTCGGTGGCGTCGCGCCTTCCGCGGCGTCGCTCCCGTCGTCGCGGCGATCGTGGAATCCGACTCTGCCGCTGACCTCTCGGCGCCACCGACGGTCAACCCTGCACAAGCGCCCGCACTCTGACCGTGCTGCACGGGATCGCGACCCTTTGGCCCAAAGAAAAGCCCGCCACGGGGTCTCAAAGAAGCGGCTGATGCGGCTGAGGCGGGGGCGGCAGCCGCGTGCTGCCGCCCCCTTCCCCTCGCTCAGCCGCAACCGCCGCCGCCGATCGGGTGGCGCTGTTCGCAGGTCAGGCCTTTGAACTCGGCCGTGTTCGGGACGTTCTGGACCCAGCCGTTGTAGACGAGGGGGATCGGGAGAACTCCCTGCCCGCCCATGCCGGAGTTGCCGGTCACGACGTCGTCCAACTTGGTGCCTTTCGCCGCGTCCAGGAGGACACGACCGACGACTGCGGCATCCGCCGCGCTGCCGTCGTTGTTCGGGTCGGGATCGACGACGAGGAGTTCGTTGGCGAACTTGCTCGAGACGTAGGCGTAGTAGCCGCCGCCTTCCTTGGCACCGAAGTTGACGCCGTGGCAGCCTGCATCGCAGGGGATGCTCTTGACCAGGGTGTCGGTCGCGGTGTCGATGACCGTGATCGTGTTGGTCAGCGTGTTCGCGGTGAAGACCCATTTGCCGTTCGGGCTGACCGGCGTCTGGATCGGCAACCCGCCGTACCCTCCGCTGGTCGCGCCCGAGATCGGGTCGTAGTTGGCGAGCAGGTTGATGTTCTTGATCAGCGTGGGATGCGGCGTGGTCAGATCGATCACGCTGATCGTGCTCGAGAGGAAGTTCGACACGTAGTACTTGCTCCCGTCCGGCATCATGCTGCTCGCGATCGGCAGGGAGCCCGTCTGAACCTTGGGCTCGATCGTTCCGGGCACGAGGTGGACGACGGTCGAGTCGTTCGTGTTCGAGTTCGGCGTCACCATCGTGTGGCCGTCGGCCGACATCCAGTGTGCGTGCGGCTGCCCCGGATTGCCGGAGTCCTGCACCTGGATCGTGCGGTCGATGTGCGTCGCGAACGGGCTCAGCTCGACGACCGAGCCCTGTCCGTTCAACGAGACGTGGATCTGATCGGTGTCGACGCGCGTCATCACGTGTGCCGGCGCCTCACCGACCGTGACGTTGCGGATCAGCCCACCCGTCTTGCGGTCGAAGACGGTCAGCTTGTTGTCGAACCACTGCGTCGCGTAGATCACCGACTGCGAGCGATCGGTCCACATGTTGTGCGGGTTGTTCATGTTCACCGACGGGAGCGCGACCTTACGTGTCACGGTCCAGTCCGAGGCGTTCACCGCGGTCGCGGTGCCCGGCTTCGTCTTAGCCGCGGTCTGCTCGTACTCGGTGTTGACCCAGACCTCGCCGATGCCCTTGCCCGTGGGCGGTGTCGCCGCCGGTAGCGAGATGGGCTCGTGGAAGTAGCTCTGGAACGCGGCGTTCAGGTCGGGAATCAGAACCGGGCTGTCGTTCTTGTCGTGGGCGAGCACCGGCACGGCCGGATACACGGGATCCCACTTCGAGCCCGTCGCGGTATGGACTTGGTAGTTCTCCGTGCTCGTGATGTTGAAGAAGCTTCGCAACAGACGGAACGCGAGATCCGATGCCGTCGGCACGGTGGCCCCGCTGACCAGCGTGATCGTGTCGCCGAGATCGAGTCCCTGCGTCGCCGGGTCGTCGACGATCACGGCGCCGAGCATGAATGGGTGGAGCTTGCAGAGGAAGACGTAGAGTCCGGGCGTCGTCACGCGTACCTCTTCGACGCCGCGGTACGCGCGCGGCTCGTCGAACGGCATGTGCGCCGCGCCCGTCGGATAGAGCAGGCTCGACGCGGTGTGGACGGTGTTCGTCTCGGCGCCGACCTCGAACCGGATCGTGTCGCCCGGCCGCGCGACCATGAGCGAGCGCGTCCCGGCGATGGAGGTGCCTGTGTCGAACCAGTTCCCGGGGTTGTCCGTCAACTGGAACGTGTGAGTGACCTCCCCGCGGGCCTTGTCCGCGGCCGCGCCACCGGCGAAGCCGGCGCTGCCGAATGCGAGCACGGCGACCGCGGCCGCTGCGGCCACGGCGACCGGCCGGCTCCAGCGAGTTGAGCGCCGGCTCTTCGTAGCGCGCTCGAGCAAGAACAGCCCCAAAAGCACAAGCGGCACCGCGGCGATCTCCGCGACGGCAGCATCGCGAAGGCCGTGGAGGATGAATCCGAAGAAGCCGTTCGACGCTTCGAGTCCACCGTGCTCGTGGTGATGCGTGTGCCCACCCTCAGCTGCTCCGTCGACGATCTCGTGGAGCCGGACGGACGGAACGAGAAGCAGCCCGAACGCCCCCGAGACCAGCGCTGCGCGCGCCGGCAGGCCGAATCGCCGACCAAGGCGAAGTCCGGCCAGGACGGCGATGATCGCCATCGGGAAGGCGAGCAACGCGTCGCGGAAGGTGTGCTCGAGGTGACCGGCAAAGCCGTGCTCCTCGACTACGCCGAGGACGACGGAGTGGTAGGCGTGCTCCCAGCCGATCACGCCGAAGGCGAGAAGCGAAGCCAGGAAGAGCACGCGGCGAAGAGCCGGTTTTGTTGTTGCTGGGCCGAAGCGCATGGTCCTGATGGCCTGTGCTCCGGCCTTGAATCTCAAGTTGGTGTTCATGGTTTCCCTTCGTGTTCGGTGTGTGGATCAGGCTCGGCCAGCCTGGCCCACGAACGAACAGCCGAACAGGGACTTGACCGCAGGCCTTGCGGCGGCGTGCCGCAAGAGTTCTGGCGGTTTCCCGCCACGTCAGCCGACACCGGCCCGAGGCGATCGGCCATCCGGCGCTTCGGTTTACCGGATTTTCGTGCCCGCGATGACCCGCGCTGCCCCTTGGTTCCGGCTCCAGACCTCGATGTAAAGAGGAGGTCGAATCCTCGCTCGTCTCACGAAGATGGATGCGCGCGCGGGCTTCGAGGTCCGAACCCCCTCACGATGAACCCGCAGGGGTTCATGGTGATGATCGGCAGGAGCCTCGGCTTCTTTCCGTCGTCGACCGAGGCAACAATCCACACCTCAACCTTGCCACGAAGGTTGGAGGCGGTTAACCTTTCAGGCACAGAACTTGCTGTTTGCAGGGACTTTCAGAGCGGATGATGGGACTCGAACCCACGACCTTCTGCATGGCAAGACTACTCAGGGCGTCTGCGCGGGCAACGCTTCTTCCTCAAAATGCTGCCCTGAGCAGGCATTTCTAGGCTGCCGCGCCTGTCGAGGTCTGCGGCGGAAGACGCGGTTCTGCGCGTCTGCAGTACGGAGGACGTACGGTGGAGTTGTTGCTCGTTTGGCGAACGAGCAACGCTGTTCGCACCTTGGGTGCATATGCGTCTCGGCTCGCTGTTTGTCTGGAGGGCCGCTGGCGTGCTGAGTGTCGCGAAGCTGACGCTGGGCCAGGAGGCCTACTACGAGCAGCAGGTCGCGCGCGGCTTGGATGACTACTACGCGGGTCGTGGTGAGTCGCCGGGCATCTGGGCTGGCAGCGGCACCGAGGCGCTCGGCCTGGTCGGGGTGGTCGAAGACGGCGATCTCGGGACGCTGCTCCGCGGCGTGAACCCTGCGAGCGAGGAGATGCTGCGGGCACCGGTGCGCGAGCGGACGATCACCGTCCGCAGGCTCGACGTCGAGAGCGGAGAGTGGCGCGAGGAGCAGAAGCGGCTTGCCCCGGTCTCCGGCTTCGATCTCGTCTTCTCGTGTCCGAAGAGCGTCAGCTTGCTGCACGCGCTCACCGACGACGAGCAAGTGCGCCGGGAAGTGAGCGAGGTGCACGAGGCAGCCTGGCAGGCGGCGCTCGCCTACCTTGAGCGGGAGGCGTGCGTCGTCCGCCGCGGCAAGGGAGGCCATGTCCGCGAGCACGGTGAGGGCTTCGTGGCAGCGGCGTTCCGGCATCGGACGAGCCGGGCGCAGGACCCGCACCTGCACACGCACGTGATCGTCGCCAACCTCGCCCGCGGCGCCGACGGCGAGTGGCGTGCGCTCGACGGCGAGGCGTTGCTGAAGACGTATCGGCTCGCTGCCGGCTACCTGTACGAGGCGCAGCTCCGTCACGAGCTGACCCGGCGGCTCGGCCTGTCCTGGACGGAGCCGGCGAAGGGAATGGCCGAGCTTGAGCAGGTCCCGGCAGAGGTAATCCGCGCCTTCTCGACCCGGCGGCAGTCGCTCGTCGAGCACATGGAGGCACTCGGGACGGAAGGGTTCGCCGCGTCCCGCGTCGCGGCTCTGGCCACGCGCGAGGCGAAAGAGCAGGTCGACTTGCCGCGGCTGCGCGAGCAGTGGCAGGCACGCGCCGCCGAGCACGCCCTCGGCCGGCGTGAGCTCCATCGACTCGTCGATCGCAACCGTCAGCGGACGCAGGAGATCGCGGCTGAGCCCCTCGCAGCCAATCTGTTCGGCAGAGACGGCCTGACCGCAACGCAGACGACGTTCACGAAACCCGAGCTCGTCTGCGCGGTCGCCGGCTCGCTCCGAGACGGCGCCGCCGTCGAGCGGGTGCTCGAGGCCGCCGAGCAGCTCGTGCGGTTCCCGAGCGTTGAGCCGCTCGAGCCGAGCGCTGCACCTGGCCGACCGGCTCGGTTCACAACGCGGGAGCTGCTCCGAGTCGAACGTGAGACGCTCGAGCTCGCGCTCGCCGGACTCGACGTCGACGCGCCCCGCGCGGACAAGAAGATCCTCGCTCGCACGCTGATGCAGTCGGGCCCGGCGCTGACCGGCGAGCAGCGAGCGCTCGTCCACGAAGCCGCGTCCCGCCCCGACCGGGTTGTCTGCATCATCGGCGCTGCTGGCGCCGGCAAGACGACGGCACTGCGCGTCCTCGCTGACGCGTATCGCGAGAGCGCGGTGCCCGTGCTGGGCGCGGCACCGAGCGGTCGCGCCGCCGACGAGCTCGCCAGCACGACCGGCGTCGCAAGCGGGACGCTGCACCGGCTCTTGCTCGACGCCCATCGTGATGGCGGCTTGCCCGTCGGCTCGGTCCTGGTCGTCGACGAGGCAGGGATGGCCGAGACACGCGTGCTCGCACCGCTGCTCGACCTCGTCGAGCGGGCGGAGGGAAAGGCGATCCTGGTCGGCGATCCCCACCAGCTACCCCCTGTCGGCGCCGGTGGCCTCTACCCCGCCCTCTGCGAGCAGCTCGGCGCGATCAGCCTCGTTGAGAACCGCCGCCAACGCGACCTCTCCGAACGGCAGGCGCTCGCGCGGCTGCGCGCCGGCGATCCCGAGCCCTACCTCGCCCACGCCGCCCGCGCCGGACGTCTCCAGCTCGCCGACGACATGACCGTCGCCAAGCAGCGCCTGCTCGAAGAATGGTGGCAGGTCGCTCAGCACGGCCTGCACGGCACCGTCATGCTCGCCTACCGGCGCGCCGACGTCGGGGACCTAAACGACGCAGCACGGACGCTGCTCATCCGCGCCGGCCGCCTGGGTCCCGACGCCCTCGAGCTCGGCGAACGCGAGTTCCGCGTCGGCGACCGCGTCCTCTGCCGCCGCAACGACCCTTGCCTCGGCGTCCGCAACGGCACGCGCGGAACGGTCGTCGACCTCGACGAGGCCGCGATCACGCTTCGTACCCACGCGGGCGCGACTCGTCTCGTGCCGCTCGCGTACGCCGCCAACCACCTTGAGCACGGCTACGCCCTCACCGGCCACGCCGCCCAAGGCGCCACCGTCGACTGCGCCTTCGTCCTCCTCCACGATCAGGCTGCCCTCCGCGAATGGGGCTACGTCGCCTGCACCCGCGCACGAACAGAGACACGCCTCTACCTCGCCGAAATCGAGCGGGAGCACGACACGCACGCACGCCAGCCCAACACGCTCGACGCGCCGCAACGTACCGCCCGAGCACTCGCACGCTCCTCCGCCGAGCCGCTCGCGCTCGCACAGGCACGAGGCGAGGGCAGCGCTCGCCTGCTCGCCCAAGCACAGCGCCAGCTCGAACGGCAGTGCACCCACGCACAGGAACGACTCGCCGACGCCCGCGAGAGGCTTGAACGGCTCGGCTGGCGCGGACGCCGCCACCGCGCGGAGCTCCGAGCGGAGATCACCCTCCACCAAACGGCGCTCCGACTTGCCGACGAGAAGCTCAACGAGCTGACGTTGCAGCCGCCTCGGACTCTCGCCCCACCCGCGCCATCCCGCCGCGGTCGCGAGCTCGTCCATACCCGATCACAGCAGCTGGAGCGAGAGCCTCCAGGTCTTGGGCTCGAGCGGTGATTCGGGCGATCGTGGTCGCGGAGGATCAGCGCCGGGCGAGCTCGCCGAGCGGTGCGGTGAGCGCCTTCGCCTCACTCGGCTCGACTTCCTCGAGCCGGGACGCGAGCAGGCTCGTGAGGATCCCGACCTTCGCGGCGAGCTTTTCGACCGGCTCTTCCATCACGCCGCGATAGAACTGAAGCTCGTGCTGACTCGCGTTCGTGATCGAGAACGCGGTGATCAGCCCGACAGCCTCGAACAGGCGCCGGCGTCCCTTCCGCCAGTGCACGATCAACCCGCGGTCGGCCCAGTAGCGGACCTGCCGCTCCGACATGCGCGTCAGCTCAGCAACCTCCCCGCTCGTGAGCGGGTACCGATGGCCGACCCCCTTGTTCGGGTCCAGAACGATCTGCTGCTGACGCGGTTCGAGCCGTGGCCAGAGGGCGCGCACCCGCGGGTCACGTAGGACGCGAGCCTGGTCGAGCCGATCCTTGAGTTCCGGCGACACCTCTGCGGCACGCATCCGCCCCCGACTCGTACCTGCACGCTTCGCCGTGCTCGTCTTCCCGTCCCTTGCCATTGGACTCATCCTAGCACGCAAACTTACAAGCGGTTGTCAATCTTCCACATGGATGATCTCCCAACGGCTGCGGCTGAACGCGACAGCCGCGACGTAGATCCCCTCGATGTGCACCAGCTCCAGCCTCCCGGTCGGCAAGACCCACTGGTAGGGGTCGTCGGTCCGCTCGAACCGCAGTCTGCCGCTCGAGCGGCGAACTGCGATCGCATGGCTCACCTCCGGGGGCGTTGCGTCGCCGCGGAAGCAGTTGACGATCACCTCGTCGATCGTCTCCTCGCCTACGGGAACGATGTCCGTCGCGTAGATCCCAAAGCCGCGCGCGGCCCTCGGCCCAGAAACGAAGAACCGCTCCTCGATGATCGCGTCGGCGCGGATCGCGTCCGTGTAGTGGAAGAGGAACTTCGTGCCGGCACCGGCCTGCAGTTCCGCCAGCGTCACGGTGCGACCGTACCGCGACAGTCAGACGATTCGAGTCCAGCTCGGTGGGCCCGACCGAGTATTGCGGGAACCGATGCGCTGAGCTTCGAGGCGAGCTTCGGTCTAACCGGTGGGAGTGCAGGCGCGGAGCTTGGCCCCGTCGGCAGACTCAGGGGATGCCACCGTTTCCCGAGATCAGCGTCCCGATGTGGCGCCGTCTCTCAAGTGGGCTTATTGTCCCGAGCAGCATCGCCGAAGAGGCGCGCGCCCGGGCGCCGCAGACGCCCGATCTGCCCCCGGATCTGCTGCCGCCGCAGGAGGCCGTGGCGATCCTCGACCAGCTCCCCAGCTCCGCTGACCAGTTTCTGGCGCGGCCGAATGAAGCCGAGCTTGGGCTCGAGCCGTCGACGCTCGAATACCTCGCTGGCGAGGCAGCACATATCCCGTTCGAACCCTCGATGCTCGCGATCGCGCGACTCGCCGCAGCGAATTGGCACATCTCGCTCGACCGCGAGGCACAGCTCGCCTTGGTGCACAGCTTCTTTGATGGCGCGCCTATTGTCGAGCGGCTGCGGCAGTGGGCGCACGCGGAGGAGGGGCGCGTCGTGTTCTCGGAGCAGCAGTTCTTCGTGGTTCAGCGCCTGCTCATCGAGTACGCGCGTGAGGGCGCGATTGGCGACGGCATGAGCGAGGCGGAGTTCACGCGTTTGAAGCGGTTGATCCTCGGTGCGGCGACGATCGTCGACGCGAGCCACTTTGATCTCGAGCAGGCGTCGGCGATCGGCGATGAGATGCTCGCGTACTTGATCCAGAACGGCGCCTACCACTCGCGCCCGAACATGCTCAACGCGTTCGCGCGCGCCTACTCGCTGTTTGTCGAACTCACACGCGCGCGGACGGCCGACGGCGGCCTACCGCTCGACGAGTGGGTGGCCGAGGACTACGCGCTATCGCTCGAGGAACAGTTTGCTGTTGGCCAGGCACTGCAGGCGGTCGCGCGCGCCAACGACGACGAGGCCGCCCCCGGCGAGCGCTCGCTGGTAGAGCCCGACGCCCTGCGCACCACTGCTTTCCGGGAGCGCATGGACGATGTACGCGGCGTACTTGCGGCCTCGCGCGACTGGTACCGCGGGGCGTTCGCCGGCGCCGAGAGCTTGACCAGCATCGCCTGGGAGACGACGCCGTTCATGCAGCGCCCTCTCCTCGAGTTGAGCTCGGGGCAGCTCGCAGTGATCTCGCCGCGCTCGATCATCACCTGGCTCGGCGACGGTTTCTACTATCGGCTGCTTGAGGCGGCTCAGCGCCGAAACACGCCCGAGCGCGAGATGTCGCTTGCCTACACCGAGTTCGTGGGCGAGTTGCTTGAGAAGTGGGCGCTCGACCTCGTCCGCTCCGCGTATCCTGGCGAACGCCCGCCCGGCGGCGGCTGCGTCTTCGGCGAGCAGCCGTACGGCAACAACCTTCTCACCCCGGATGTGGCAATCGACCTGGGTACCGACCTCGTCCTCATCGAGGTCCGCTCCGGGTACCTAAACCGTCGGTTACGCGTCAGCGGCGACGTCGCTGAGTTCAAACGCGACCTCGAGCGCGTGGTTCTGCGCAAGGTGCGCCAGCTCGGCAACCGCATCAATGACCTGCTCTCCGGCGACGCCACGATCCCGGACGTCGACGCCGGTCACCTCGAGCGAATCTGGCCAATCCTCGTCACCGCCGACATCACGCAGACCGAGCCGATGCACGACCTGATCCAGGGCGCGCTTCCCGACATCTACGGCGACCGTCGCGTGCAGTCGCTGCTCGTTTGCGATCCGGAGGACCTCGAGCTCCTTATGGGGATGGTCGAAGGAGGGACGTCACTCACCGACATCCTCAACCGCCGCCAGGATGGCCCGTTCGCGCGGCTCGAGTTAAAGCGGTGGGTGCTCGATGATCCCGGATCGCCGGGGGAACAGCGCCCGACCTACGCGCTCGAACGCTGGGAACGGGTCACGACCGCCGTTCGCGACACCCTACAGCTGCAGGAGTAGCGCGCACGTACTGAGGGTTGGGGACTTCCCTAGCCAGCTTCCGCGCCTGCCTCGCCGACGGTCAATTCAAGCCGCGCCACAAGCTGATGCATTGGCGCCGCATCGCCGGCGCAGTACTCGAACCAACCCAGGAGAGCGGCGACCGCGCGCAACACCCAGCGCCGATGCGCGGGCTCGTCCGGAAGATCGCCGTGCCGTGCCGAGTTGCCGATCTCGCCGAACACCCAAGAGCGCAGGTAACGCTCGAACCCATGGTCAATGCTCAGGTGCTCGAACAGGTCGTCGACCGTCCTCGCCTTCTTCGTCCGCGTAGGAACGATCTGGAACTCGTTTCTCTCATCGATCAGACCCCGGCTGCGGGCACTACCCGTGAATGCGCGCTCGAGCCCCTGATAAAGAGGCGGTGCAGCATCGATGTAGCGCGCATCACGTACCGCCTCCAGCGCGGCGAGCAGGAAGCGTTTCGCGATGGCGTCCAGATCGTTCGAGGCTTGCACGGACTGCTCGATGTAGTCGATAAGTGATGACGTCCGCAGAGCACCCTCGAGGCCATCGAGCAGCCGGTCATCGCGCTTGGCCTTTACGACGGCCTCGTAAATCGGCAGTCCGATCGCCATCGGCAGCGACGCGATGAGGAAGAGCACCGGCGCAGGATGATCGGGGTTGGCGTAAACCTCGGGCCAATGCCGCTCGAGCCAGGCCGCGTACGCCGACGCCACTCCGGCCATCAGCCGCTGCAGTTGCTCGCGGTACGCGGCAAGGAAGTCGGTAATCCCTGGCGCGAGCGCACGCTGCATCGAGGCGATGCTCTCGCTGAGCCGCGCTATCGCCGGCTGATGGAGGTCGATCTGGCGGCTGACATTGGCCACAAAGTCAACGAGCCGCGGGCGCAGGCCCTCGCCGATACCGGCGATCGCTCTCGCGATGGCGTCCGTTTGGCGCGGCTTGATTAACTCGTCGATCTGGCGGCTGAAGGCGGTCAAGCCGCCGAAGTACTGCGGCCTGAACAGCGGCTCGATTTGCCGCGCGAGCCCCTCGCCGATTCGCCGCTGCGTGTCAGCGACGTCGGCTAGGAGTTGCCGGTTGCTCTCGACCCAATCGAGCGCCGGGCGCATCTGCTCGGCGATGCGGTTGGCCTGTGCGGCCGCCTCGATGATGCCGGGCGAGATGTCGCGCAGCCACCGCTGTGCTTGGCGCTGGACGCGCACCGCGTCATGTGCCATTCGCGCAATCTGAGCGTCACCGAGGACCTGCGCGTGCAAGCGCTGTGCCTCGCGCGCCATGCGTACGACGTTCTCGCCCATCCCCACCGACAGCTCACGCAGTTGAGCTGCGATCCGCTCCCGCCGTAGCCGCATTGCCTGACACAGACGCGCATCGCCGCTCCCGCCGAGCCGCCGGTAGTCGTCCTCGACGCCCAGTACCTCGGCGGCGGCGACTCGCGCGCGAGCCCGGGCATGCTCCGAGAGCATGTCGATCTCAGCTGCCGTCAGCTTCGGCTCGTCCGTGCACACTGAGATCAACTCGCTGACGAACCGGCGCTCATTGCCGCTCGCGAGGATCTCGTCGAGCGCCGCTTCGTCGCCGGCGCCCGGTTCGGCGAAGCGCACACGCCTGCCGCCGATCGTCTTATCGAGCGATCGCCGGACGAGCCTGATTACGTTCCGCTCCTCGGTCACATCGCAATGGTACGCGCGCGCCCTGATGGCTCTGGCAAGGCCTTGACGCGCGCTTCTGCGCTGCAGCGTCGCCCTCGTGGGAGACTCAAGGTCTAGATGCCTCCGCCTGCGAGCAGCACGAGCTCTTTCTCGAAGCGATTCTTCATCTCGCGGTGGAAGTCCAATCCGCGCTCGACGTCTGAACGGTCGAAAAGCAGGCGCCCCTGCCGATCGCCAACCTCCTCGATCTCTCGGCGGTTCAGGAGCTCAAGGGCTGCAGCCAAGGTGTCTTCAACCGCCTGGACGCGCTGACGGACGACACGCTGGGGAGTTCCCGGGGCCACCCCCCAGAAGTGGCCCGCATCACGAAAGCTCCGCGGCGTGCTCTTGTCCGTCAGCCACCCGACGAAAGCCGGATGCTCGATGATCCTGGTGATCTCGGCCTCGAGCACCCGATTGAGGCGCTCACGTGCTTCAGGATCATCCTGGCTCGCCGCGGTTGCAGCCGCGAGGCCCCTTGGCGTGAGCCGGTATGTCCGGGGGCGAACCCTTTCCAAGAGCCCGCTCCCGACGATCCCTTGCTGACCTTTGCCGCGACTGTCGAGCTCGCGGTGGATCCGGTTGGAATCGGGATGTTCCTTCTCGTATCCGCGCAGACCCCAAGAGACAGGGTCGTGCTTCCAGGCAGCAATCAAGAGCTCCTCCGAAGAGAACGTCCGGTTCGTGTCGCCGTCTGAGCAAGCCAGGGCCGCGAGGAGCAGCTGCTGGCGTAGATCGACCTTCTTCGTAGCCATCTACTCGAGAGCCTCCCCGGAAGTCACATACGCCTCGAGCGCTTCCCACATCTGCTGAACCGTCTGCACCTCATGCCGGTCGAGCGCCTGCTTGTGGTCAGCCCAGTACGCCTGTCGCTCGTCCTCGCCTCTGCGCGTGAACTCGTTCTGCATCAGCACCTGCTTGACCATCTCCATAACCCTCTCGACATGGAAATGGCGCCACAGCTCCCCGTGCTGCTCGCGCTGTCCGAAGGCGTAGGCCGCTTCCGGGTTCTGAAGGTTCAGCCACCAAACGTTGTGGACATAGTCCGTCGGTTCTTGCCACAGGCAGGGCGCGTCTGGGTCTCCTTCGCGCTCGTCTGTGGACGGATCGATGTCGCGTCCGGTCAGGAGCAGCCTCGGGAACCCATTGCCGCGCTGCTCCTCCTCGGGATTGGGCACGACTGAGACCTCGACTGGGATACGGGCCCATACACCGCCACCGGTTGGGTCTCCCGCACCGGCAGTAATCGCCGTTCTGCCGACCCGGTTTCCCGTGACCCAGCCGTTGGGTCTGATCCGGACGATCATGGGATCGTCGGCGTCGTGAGCCCATGACAGATAGACATCGGTCGCACGCTCGCCGTCGTCGCTCGTGACCTCGGCCACGATTCGTTGCCGCTTCCCCAACGGAATCTCGAGGTCGCGGGGTGTCAAAAGGACGTGGTCGACTACCCAAACTTCGACCTGCACGCGCGGTGACTCGATGTCTTCTCCCTTGACTCTTGCCCAGACCTCAGTCTGTCCCTTGCCTTTTCCGACAAGGTGGTCGTCTCCCTCGAAGGCCGCGATCTTTCTTTCGCCCGTGAACCACTCGAGTTCTGCGGTCGGCACGCTCCTTCCTAATGTGTCCTGGACCCGCGCGTTGAGAATCCGCTTCAGGTGCACGGCGACGGCCTCTCCGAGCCTTAGCGCTGGCTCGGGGACAACGAGCTCGATGCTGTCTGGAACGGTTCCGTAATCGGGCGGTGGTGGAGGCGGGGGTCCGCCAGGGCCTTCCCCCTCCTCGCCACGGCCGCCACGGCCCGCACCGTCCTCGCTAAGAAACCTGTTCTTGAACTCATCAAGCTTCCGGTTCTCCTTCTGAACCTCATCGAGTGCCTGCTCATCCAGGTCTTCTCGCCGACGCTCGCTGATCTCCTTCGCCAACTCCTTGATGTGCTCGGCGGTGAACAGGTCCACCGCCTCGACCAACGGCCCGTCCTTCGGGCGCCGACGCCCGTGTTCGACGTAGCCAGGTTCAAGCGCATCCAACTCGATCACGCCGTAGATGAAGGCCGCTCCGGGCGTCGTGGGCGTGAAGTCGGAGACGGGCTTCGATCCCACCATCTGGTGCTCCGTCCGGTAGACGACCTTCCACCGAGGCTTCAGGTTCTTGTAGGCCCAAGGCATGTGGTCGCGCGACGTGTAGAGGATCAGCCGGCCCTCGCGCTTCGCTCCGCTCTCGGTCGTTGAAACGAGCTGTCCGTTCGCAAGAGGAAGTTCATCCGGGATCTTGTAAATGAAGGGGCCCTCCAGGCCGGGATATGCAGGAATCGGCGGGAGCTGAAGCGGCCCGCCGTTCGCCAGGGCAGTTCCAGCATGGATCGCGTAGATCCGGAGCTGCTGAAGCGCGAGGGTCGACTGTTCGTGACGAATGGTCTTTCTGACCAGCTCTTCATAGTCGATTCGCCCTCGATAGACGTCGACCGGATCGACAGCCTCGACGAGTGTGAAAGCTTGTCGCCCGAAGAGGGCAGCGCGGACATCGTCGGGCAAGTCGGACGGTTCGAGCCCGTATGGAGAGAGAGCGCCTTCGAGCTCCTTCTCGAAGGATGTGACTGGTACCTCACGACCAGACGCCGCGTCTGGGATAAATCCGGGCGTCCCACGCTCTACCGAGCCAGATGCGCCTTCGAATCCCTTGCAGTTGCGCTTGCCGTCGCGTACGCCGAGGATGCGAGCGGAGCCCCGAAAGAGGCGGTACATGTAGGCCTTGCCGCCGTTGCCCTGAGTGTCCTCTTCCGCAAGGTCTAGAGAGCGCCGCGATGCTTCCGGGTCTTGCCACGTGCTCCATGCCGTGACGTCTTCGAGCGTCGCTCCGCCGACGTCGAGAAGGCCCACGCGAGCTGGATCGGAGCCGTTCTGGTCCTTCAGAAGGAGCACCGCCGCGCGGTGCTCCTCAGCTACATCCGCGCGGTCCGCCTGATATGCGCGCCGTACATTCTTGAACCACTCGGCCAAGCCTTCATCGTGCGTCGAGATCCAGCGCGTCACCGCATTGAGCGTCCCTTGCTCGTGAAATCGGATCGTGGCGTCCCGTTCGATCGACACCCGCTACTCCTCCCGTCCGGACTTGCTCTTCGACTGCCCGCGGACTCGCCGCCTTTTTGCCGGCTTCAGTCGGGCCTTGTCCTCGAGGCCCCACGCCGTCAACCCGTACATGCCACGGCTCGGCCGTACCACGGCAGGGCTTCTCGTAAGGTGAGCGATGAGATTCGCCTGCTGCCCCGAGCCCGGGATCTCTACGTCCCGCTCTTCGAGAAGGCGCATCAGCTCTGAGATATGGAGGGGATGACCTGCGCGCTCCAGCTCAGCGATGGCCGCGGTCACCGCCGAGTGAGGCCGGCGGGCGCGGGTCCGAGTCGCCCTCCCAGCGCCGTCCGCCTCGCCCGTCTCGACACTGGACGCTGTGAACCTGCTCCCAAGGTTCCCTTGTCGTACTGCAAGTAGCTCCTCGAGAAGTTCAACCTCTCGTCGGACCACATCGCGTTCGTGGAGCATCTCGCTTACTTGCTGATCAACCTCCGCGCTTCGCTGCCGAGCCGCCTCAAGCGCGGCAGTCAAGAGGCCGTCTGACAATCCTTCAGCTTGAGTTCTCTCGATCGCCACTCATCCCCTTCCGCTCATGTAGTAACGCTACGTCATCAGTGTAGCAACACTAGGACGGGCGGGAAAATAGAGAGACACGGATCGTCTAGTTCTACACGCGAGGCGCCATCCAAAGGTTGACCCGCGGGTCGAGCTCGGACGATCCGCCGCATCGTCTCGATCCCGAGCGCGTCGTCGTCAGGGCTCGTGAGGCCTCGCGCCTCAGGCGCGGCGGACACGACGACTCCCCGCTCCGCAGCGGCTCCAGACCCGAGCCGGTCCTGCAGCGAGCCATCCGGGCCACCGCCTCAGGGGAGCCAAGAGGCGCGAATTGCGTCACACCGCCGACCCGCTCGGGATTACGGTTGCGCGCCCCTCCTGAAGTTCGGTAGGTCGGCTTCCGGCACGAAGGCCACGATCGGCGTCATTACAGGCTTGCCGGCATCTGCGGACCATGCGCGGTCATCACCCTCGAACTCGTCCGTCCCCTCGGGCCCGGGCCCTACGCGGGCCGCCTTGGGGTCTATGCGGCGCCCGACCGTGCAGGCGAGGAGACCGTCGACGAAGCCCCGGAGCGTTTTTCCGCCGGGGATCGACGGTAGACTCGAGCTCCGCAGCTCGAGCGTCGTGGAGATGCCGCCGAAGTAACGTCTGAGGTCGCGCGCGGCGATCACGTACAGCCAATCCGCACATCCTCGCCATCCGGCGGCTTCGTGCGGCACGAGCGGCGGCGGGATTCCGGGGCTTCCACGCCACGGCGGAGCGGGGAGAACGTAGTGCGTGATGCTCCTCGTGAGAGGCAACGCCAGATAGCGGGCGAACTGCCTCCAGTTCAGCGAAGCGACGTGCTCGGAGCCGACGGGAATCGTGCTCTTGCACTCGAGCACGAAGAGTTTCCCTGGGCCGAGTCCTGGATCTCCTGCGAAGTCCCAATCGTCCCATCCGCGCACGGTCGGCGCCCACAGCCGCATGCTTGGAAAGCGACTCGTGAGGTAGATGCTTGCCCAGGCGTCGACTGTCCGTTCCGGGATGCTCACCTTCGGGGTTGGGATCGGGACGAGAGACACGAAGCAGTCGTTGTAACAGCCCCAAGTCGATCCCGTGGTCGAGCTCGACGACGCGCACCTTGGTCTGGATCCTGAGCGCGTCATGGTCTCAGCAGCCGCGAGCCACGACGCCGCGACGGCCGTCGCAGGCGCCGGCTCCTAACGTTCCCAGCTCAGCCCACGGTCGCGCTCGACAACCCGCTGCATCGTCTCGATCCTGAGCGCGTCGTGTTCCCGGCCCAGAGCTGACAGCATCCGCACGAGGTCGCCCGGGGACGCAACCGGGACTCGGAGGCCTCTGCCGATCGGCTCACGCCTGACTGCCCGGCGAAGGTCGTCGTACCCACGGGTGCCGTCCGGGACGGGCACGACGTTGATCTCGCCGTGCTCGCTCTCAAGCGCGAGAAGCGGCGTCGTGGCGAGCTCGTCCAACGAGAGCGTCCGCCCGTCTCTCGGCCGGGCATCGAGACTGCCGAGGGCCGCTTCGAGCCGGCGGAGGTTCTCGGGCCGGTTCGACGGAGTCAGGTCGAGGCCGCGCGTCAGCTCGTCCGAGCCCTCGAGCACGCGGGCGAGGCCGCCGATGAGGACGTAGGTGACGCGTTCGCGCTCGAGTGCCTCGAGAATCGCGTACGGGTCGAAGCGCGTTGTTTTCCGTGCACGCGCCATCAGCGGTCGAGCTGCTTCAGGAGTCGCGCCAGCCGCTCCTGCGGCGTCTGGCGCCCTATCGCGTCGAGCCGTGCCTCCCGCTCCAGGTCGGGCGTGTACGGGACGAGCGAGAGCGACAGGTCGAAGCCGCAGGCGTGCAGCAGGCGCCTAAGCGTCGACAGGCCGGGCTCGACCGAGTCGCCTTCCCAACGCACGATCTGCTGCCGCGGAAGGTGGACGCGCTCTGCCAGCTCCGCCTGTGAGAGTCCGGCCGTCAGGCGTGCTTGGCGGATGAGTTCACCGCTGGTCACGGTGGGAGTCTATCCGATTGCACGTCTAGCATCCTCACTAAGCATCAGTTATGTTTCATAGTCGCCTGGATCGATGACTGCGCTGCCGACCCTTATCACCGTCGATGAGCTCGCAACCGTGCTGCGCTGTCAACCGGAGAAGGTCTACCGGCTTGCCGCTCGCGGCGAGCTCCCCTCATACAAGGTGGAAGGCCAGCGCCTCTTCAGCCAGGCCGAGGTGGCGCAGTGGCTCGAACAGCGCAGAGTCGGCGTAGGCTCGAACGGGTTCGACTCTCGCTGAAGCAAGGAGGACAGAATGGCCTCGATCAGCTCATACCGGACCGCGAAAGGCGAGCGGCGCTACGAGGTTCGCTACCGGGATTCCGAAGGACGCAACCGCTCGCGTGCCTTCTCGGTCCACAAGGACGCACAAGCCTTCAAGCTCGACGTCGAGCGCAAGCGTCAGGCCGGCATCCTCTACCAGGCGCCACCCGAGCGCTTCCGGGACGTCTCGCAGGCGTGGCTCGAGCGGTTCGTGATCGGCGCCGCCGGACGCGTCCGGCCGCGGCCGAAGACGATTCGGGTTGCCGAGGACTGCCTCCGCTACCTCGCACCGCTCGACGACCTCGCGGTCGAACGGATCCGCCGACCACTCGTCGAGGACCTGCTCGCCGAGATCGCGAGCCATGCCCCGCGTCGCGCCGAGATGGCCTTCTCGCTTCTCAAGCGGATCCTGAAGGCAGCCGAAGATCGCGGGCAGCAGGTCGATCGCGCGATCTACGGCATCCGCATCGCACGAGCCGACGAGCGCGAGCCGCGGTTTCTCACCTGGGAGGAAGCGGACGAGCTCCGGTCGTGGATGCCCGAGTACATCTCGCGAATCGTTCCCGTCGGCATCCTCACCATGCTCCGCCGCGGCGAGATACTCGGCGTCCGCGATCGCGACATCGACTTCGCGACCGGCTCGATCGCCGCCTTCGCACAGCGGCAGAACGGTCAGGAGGTCAGGACGAAAACGCGCGCCGGCCGCCGCACCATCGACGTCGGCCCGCAAGCACTCAAGCTCCTACGCGAGCAGCAGCTCGCGCGGCCGGCCACAACCGAGGGCTACCTCTTCCCCGCTCCCTCGGGCGCACCCTTCGACGGCGACAACTTCTTCGCCCGGGTCTTCAAGCCCGCCGCGTGCCATGCCGGGATGCCGGAGCTCACGTTCCACGACCTCCGCCACACTGGCGCATCCCTCATGATCGCCGCCGGCTGCCACGTGAAGGTGATTGCCGAGCAAATGGGCCACTCGGACGGCGGCGCGCTCATCCTGAAGCGCTACGGGCACCTCTACAAAGGCGCCCGCCGTCAGGCGGCGATCGCGCTGGAATCGCACGTTTTCAAGGCGCCTCGGGATTCTGCTGTACGGAGGACGTACGGTGAACAGCAGCTCTGGTAACTACTCCGGCAACAGAAAAGCCCCGATGTGCGGGGCTTTCAAGAGAGCGGATGATGGGACTCGAACCCACGACCTTCTGCATGGCAAGCAGACGCTCTA
>Ga0137368_10001286_pt1 | contig 26346 bp, 14 predicted proteins | sample SagtaG_13_FD_104917 | JGI IMG/M metagenome (GOLD analysis project Ga0137368, IMG submission 104917) | Vadose zone soil microbial communities from Sagehorn Ranch, Mendocino, California, USA - Sage1_L_100_16 metaG | ecosystem: Environmental > Terrestrial > Soil > Vadose zone | place: USA...
CAACCCGCCCGACTGCCCCCGGCCGATCTTTGATGTGGATCTGGACCATCCGATGGGCCACGACCCACTCGCCCCGCCGATCGCCAACGGCGGCATGTCGCCGGCTCCGGCCAGCGAGGACACCCGCGTTGTGTTGGCCGCCGCGGTACGGGTGCCGGCGAGTCCTGCCCAGCCCCAGAGACAAGGCTAGCGCCGCCAGCGCCGGGGAGCCCGCGGCTGCTCCTCTCGCTGGCTTCCCGGCCCGTTCCCTTCGTGTGCTTCGAGGTCGAACTCTATGCCTGCCACCAAGCGGTCCCCAGCCGGCCCGAACTCGCCGGTTGATCCTGCGGTGCTGCTGCGACCCGGCCCAGTCGCCGGGTGGCTTGGCGTGACCACCCGCACCTTGGCCAACTGGGCTGCCGCCGGCAAGATCCCCTTCCACCGCACCGAGCGGGGGCACCTGCGCTTCCTCGCTGAGGAGATGGCCCCGGCCGTCGCAGCGATGGGCCGGGTCGTGCCGCCACTGCCGGCGTCCATTGCTGGGCGGCAGCGACAGGGAGCCGTGGTCGCCGTGGTCGACCCGCCCGACAGCCCTGCCTCTGCAGCGGAGCCCAACCAGCCCGATGAGGATGAGCATCCCGGCGGCCAGGCGCGAGCGGGCCACACACCGACCGCCAGCGTCGAGGTTGGCGCGTTCCTGGTGAAGCAGCGGTTCTCCGGCGCGTGCGACCAGGCCACCGCAGAGCTGTTCTTCGACGAGGGCCACAAGCCCGGCCGAGTCCGCAGCCGCCACCAAGCCGCCAAGGCGATCTGCGCGCTGTGCCCGATCCTGCTGGAGTGCCGCCTGGTCGGCCGTTCCGATCCCTCGCTTGAAGGCATCTGGGGTGGCGAGACCCGCGACGAGCGCCGCCGCGCCCGCGGTGGCCTGCCGACGCCGGGTAACCCCAACGGGCGGCTGCTTGCCCACCGGGCATTCCAGCACGCCCAGCGCGCAGGTCTGCACGCGGCAGCAGATCGGGCGGGCGTGCTGGTGGCCACGCTGCGGCGCGTCTTCACCCTCTATGGCCTCGACCGCCAGGCCGACACCGTCGCATCAGCCCTGACCGCCGCTGGAGGGAAAGCAGGCCATGCTGACAGTCCAGCAATCGCGCTCACCAGCCCAGTCGGCCTGCCCTGTCGCGGCCCACCAACCCTCGACCACGTCCCGCCTGCGATCCCGCCCCACCATGCCCGATCGAGCACAAGGAGTACGCGACCGTGAGCGCAACCTTCCACCAGCACGACCCCGACGACGACACCGCCGACCTTGGCCCGCCCATCAGCTTCGCCGACGCCCTCGACGACGAGCCGGGCGCCTCCGACGCCAAGCCGAGCCGGCAACGCCCTACCAGCCGGCTGCGCCGCGTCCACGGCCTGGCCATCTTCTGCTGCTACCTGGTCACCTTGGCAAGCGCCGCCTGGCTGCTGGTCGAAGCCCTCCTGCACCTACAGGCGCTGGTCATGGTCCTGGCCGTGGCCACGCTCGTGTGGCTCGGCCCGGACACGCGCCGGATGTACCGGTGGCTGCGCACCGACACCGGCGAGGCCCTGCCCGCCTGGTGGGTAGCGCAACTCGTGGCCTGTGTGATCACCGCCCTGGACCTGTTCCTGCTCGTCTACGCGCTCCTGTAGCCCCGCGCGCCAAACCCGTGCCAGCGGCGGGGAAGCCACCACCACGCGGCTTCTCCGCCCGGCGCTCACCCGAAGGAGCCTTCCCCATGCCTACGCCTGACCCGCCCGACCAGCCCACCGGACCGGAACCCGCCGGCCCGCACCCCACCGCCGACCCCAGCGCGCAACAGTCGGACTCGCCGATCCCCGGCTGGCAGTGGGCCAGCCTAGTCGCGGTCCTGCTCGGCGGCCAAGCCGTCCTGCTCGTGCTCACCACCTGGACCCTGGCCACCAGCGCCAGCCACGGCTGGGCCACGCCAATCGTGCTCGCCCTCGGCCTGCTCGTCCGCCTGGTCCCCGACACCCTCAAGCTCACCGCCTGGGCCGCCACCGCCCAGACCTGGACCCCACCAGTCGACCGGCACATCCACCTCGGCATTACCATCGCCGCACTGGTCCTCGCGAACCTGGCTGCCATCGCGACCTGACCCACAGGCCACCAGATGGGCACCAGCCAGTACCACGAGTTGGTCGCCGCCATGTCCGCACACCCATCAATGATGCGGCACGGATCAGCTTCTCATCCTCGTCGATTAGACGACTCGGACGGGGAAGGTACCTTGACGAAAGCGAACGCGTGTTCGATTCTACGCATGGCGGCGGAACGCGCGGGTGACGCGCATGGTTCGTCTCGGTCGAGCTGTCCGGCATAGGATGCGCTGATGAGTGACAACAGCGGAATCGAGTGGACGCAGGCGACATGGAACCCGGTAACGGGCTGCGACCGCGTCTCACCAGGGTGCGACCACTGCTACGCCCTCACGCTCGCGGCCCGGCTGAGGGCGATGGGCCAACCCAAGTACCAGCGCGACGGCGACCCGCGCACCAGCGGCCCCGGCTTTGGCGTCACCATCCACCCAGACGAACTCACTCTGCCGCGCCGCTGGCGCCGTCCCCGATTCATCTTCGTGAACTCGATGAGGGATCTTTCTGTCTGGGTTGGTGATCCGACGCTTGGGCGTGTAACGGCACCGGTCCAGGTCAATCTGGGTGGTCCCCGTGGCGCCGGTGTCCGACAGGTGCCGCGGATGTTGTCCGAAGCTGTTGGCCCACCGTGCTGCCGGGCGCTGCTAGGGCCCTTGCTGCCGCAGTCTCACCGCAGGAAGGCAGCGGGTCTGGAGTTCGGCCAAGCGCTGCGCCACGTTCGGCCACGGTGCCAGGTGGAGCTCCTGGGTCACCGCTGCCAGCAGCGCCAACACGGTGGTCTCCTCCGACTGCCCATCCCAGCCCACGCCCGCCCATTCGCCGCGCTCGAGGTGGTTGGCCTCCTCCTGCCGCCCCCAGCCGTAGGCGAGCCGCTCAAGGTGGTAGTAGCCGGTGCGGCAGCCCAACGCCAGGAACTCCCGCAGGCTCGCGCCCACCACGTGGTTCGGGGCGTCGAACTGCATCGGGACCGTCATCACCACCGGCGCGGCGCCAGGCATGGTCGTGGTCGCGTGGAGCAGGCTGAAATGGACGCCATCGCCGCCGGTGGAGGCGAAGGTCGTGCTGTTGGCCGGGGTGGCGTCGTCGTCCCCTTGGCCGCCATGGCGGCCGTGCAGTCGCAGGCCCAGCGGGAAGAACACCAGGTCCGGGTCGTCGCCGGTGCGCTCGGCCAGTTGTTCGGCCAGCGCGCGCAGTCGCGGCCAGTCTGCGTCCAGCTCGTCAAGGGTCAGGTTCATCGCGGCCAGTATGCCAAGCAGCGGGGTGGGGGCGGCGTTGCCGCTGTCGGCATGCGGCACCTTGCCGCCCTGCAGGCGTGCCGCCTCAAGCGTTCCTGTGCCAAGCCAGCGCATCCGTCGCTTGCGGGGGCGGTCTGCGCATGAGCACCACCACCTCGATCGAGTGGACCCAGACCACGTGGAATCCCACCACTGGCTGTGACCGGATCTCACCCGGTTGCGATCACTGCTATGCCCTCACGCTGGCCAAACGGCTCAAGGCGATGGGCCAGCCGAAGTATCAGACCGACGGCGACCCGCGCACCAGCGGACCTGGGTTCGGCGTGGCCATGCACGAGGCCGTGCTCGCCGAGCCGCTCAGGTGGCGCAAGCCGAGGGTGGTGTTCGTCGACAGCATGGCTGACCTCGCCCATGCCAAGGTCAGCCGCGCCTTCCTGGTTCGCGTCTGGGCGGTGATGGCGGCCACGCCGCAGCACACCTACCAGATCCTGACCAAGCGCCCTGAGCGGCTGCGGGCCATCCTGACCGACCAGGGCTGCGGCTGCCCGCATCCGCACGAGCCTGGCCGCCACTTCTCTGGCGATGTCGCCGCCGAAGCGGCGCGGCTGGGTGGGGGTGCCGCGCTGGAGCGCGCGGGGGTGTGGCCGCTGCCCAATGTGTGGCTGGGCACCTCGATCGAGTCCGATGGCTATGCCCGACGAGCTGCGGTGTTGCGTCAGGTGCCGGCTGCGCTGCGCTTCCTGTCGCTGGAGCCGTTGCTGGGGCCGCTGCCGAGTCTGGACCTGGCGGGCATCGACTGGGTGATCGTGGGTGGGGAAAGCGGGCCTGGCCATCGGCCGCTGGACCTGGACTGGGTCCGTGACCTGCGTGACCGCTGCAGTCGGCGGGGAATCGCGTTCTTCTTCAAGCAGTGGGGCGGTCGCACCCCGAAGGCGGGCGGGCGACTGCTGGAAGGAAGAACTTGGGACGAGCTCCCCCGGAGGACCGTTACGGCTCCAGCGGGTACATCCTGAGCTGCTGTCCCAGTTCGCGTTCGACCGTCTTGTTATAGGCCCGTTGCATCAGCTTCGGGGCTTCCGGATGGTCGGTGGCATGGATCATGTAGTACATGATCTTGGTCTTGTTATCTTCCGTGCCGTAGATCGCTCGAGCATCCGCGAACTGGTAGTCGAGTTCGTCGCGGAATCGCTCTTGCAGCAGCACCGCCCGTTCGGGACGTGGCAGGGCAGCGAACTGGCTCCAGTCGTCTCGGCCCCACCATGCGCGAAGGCGCTGCTCGTCCTCGGTCTCGGTGAATGCCCGCTCGAACCACCAGTTGGCGAGGAAGTAGAACAACTCCATCTTGTAGCCCTGCGTTCGATAGGCAGCCAGCCGGCAAACCGTTGACCAGTGGCACTGGAAGGTTCGCTGGTCCAGCAGGCAGAACGTCGCCTCCGTCGGCCTGAGCACGTCGGGGTGCAGGACGTGGTTGATGTTGGTGTTGAAGTCGCCCTTGTATATATGGATGTCACGGTCGGGGTGCTGCTCATGCAGCCGATGCAGCGCCCGTAGGGGCTGTCGGCCTTTGTCGAACAGGTGGAAGTGCCGCAGCCGCGCCGGTTCGCTCTCTACGACCAGCTTGGCTGCGTACTGTTCGATGTCCGGGTACTGGGGACCGGCGAACCCGTCGATGTAGTTGCCGTGCTTGGTGATGTACACAAACAGTCGCAGGTAGCGTTCGATCAGCCGCGCCTTGCTCGCAGTCCACACCGGCAGTCCCGGTGGCTTGAGCTTGGCTCGCTTCTTCTGGGCCGCCGGGAGTGGGAACAGGCGTTCGGTTTCGAACCGAATTCGGCTTATGCGGCGCGGCATTTCGCCAAGATATAAGAAACGTGCGCAAAGGTCTATCCCTCGCCATCCCGCCCGAGCGAGCAAGTAGGACTGACGAGCAGGACTGTAAGTACCTCACAGGCGAGCTCGATCCTCTCCTACTGGCGTCAACATAGCTGCGGCTGCTGGCACCATCCAGTGCCGCAAGTCCATCCCGGGCCGGAGCGCCCGCTTCCACCAGCCTGGGGAGTTGCTCACGGCGGCGGCCAGCAGCACCTCGACCCGGGCGCGGGCGGCGCGGATGGGGCCGGCGCCGCAGTCGAGGTCGGCCAGCCAACACTCCGGATAGTCGAAGGCGGCCGGCGCCTTTGCCCCGCTGAGAACCGGCCACTTTGCTGAGAACGCACCAAACACCAGTTCGTATGATCTTGCGTGACTTCGGGGACTTGCGTTTAATTTCACCTTCGGTCGAGAGAACGGAGGTTATGCGGGCCTCGTTCGACAGGGAACGCCGCCGCGGACCGATGCACGATCGGCTCGGAGTGCCTCTCGGTTCCGCCCTGACGAACCAACCTGGGGGGAAGCTTGGACGTCTTCAACGTTCGTGATCGGCTCATCGAAGACTACGAGGCGTTTACCAGGGGCTTTCTGGAGGTTCGCGACGAGCGCATCCGCGCCTATGTCGATGAGCAGCTCGCGCGTGGGCTGCGATGGCCGGACCCGTGGCTCGCCCTCAACCCCAGCTTCGAGCCTGGCGGCACCATCGACGAACTCGTCGACGCCGGTGTCCTGCACGAGGGGTGCCGGCGGATCTTTCGAGTCAAGCGCAGCCCTGAACAGGGTGCGGGGTCGCCGCTCATCCTCTACCTCCACCAGCGCCAGGCTATCGAGGTTGCCCGAACCGGACGGAGCTACGTGCTCACCACGGGCACGGGCTCCGGCAAGAGCCTGAGCTATCTCGTGCCGATCGTTGACCGCGTCCTGCGAGAGGGCAGCGGCCAAGGCGTTCGAGCGATCGTCGTGTATCCCATGAACGCGCTTGCCAACAGCCAGCTCGGCGAGTTGAAGAAGTTCCTCGAGCACGGTTTTCCCGAAGGGCACCCGCCTGTGACCTTCGCCAGGTACACCGGTCAGGAGTCCGACGAGGAGCGCGAGCGGATCCTCAGCGCGCCGCCCGACATCATCCTCACCAACTACGTGATGCTCGAGCTGATGCTCCTGCGGCCGCGGGAGCGCCGGCACCTGATCGAGGCCGCCCGTGGGCTGCGCTTCCTCGTGCTGGATGAGCTGCACAGCTATCGCGGTCGTCAAGGCGCGGACGTGGGGTTGCTGGTGCGGCGGGTGCGTGATGCCTGCGAGACTCCCAGCCTGCAATGCATCGGCACCTCGGCAACGATGGCCGGCGGGCACGGTTTCAGCGAGCAGCGCGCCGAGGTCGCGCGGGTGGCGACACAGTTATTCGGCAGCGAGGTCACCGCGGAGCGGGTGATCGGCGAAACCCTGCGCCGCGTCACCCAGGAACTCCTTGTTGATGGCGCCGCGAGCGTCCTGGCTGATCGGGTCCGAGCGGGCTGCGCGCCGGAGACGTACGAGGAGCTGCGCGTCGATCCGCTGGCCTCCTGGGTGGAGACGACGTTCGGCCTCGACCGCGAGCTGGGGACGGCTCGGCTCGTCCGCCGCGATCCGACCACCGTCCCGGACGCGGCCGCGCGCCTCGCCGGGCAAACTGGGCTGGACCAGGCCGTCTGTTCACAGGTGATCATTCAGACCCTGCTCGCCGGCGCGCGAATCCCGCACCCTGGGGACGAACGCAGCGTCTTCGCCTTCCGGCTACACCAATTCCTGAGCAAGGGCGACACGGTCTACGTGAGCCTTGAGCCTGAGGCCGACCGGCACGTCACGACCCAATACCAGATGGTTGTCCCGGATCAGCCGGAGAAGATCCTGCTGCCGCTGGCGTTCTGCCGGGAGTGCGGCCAGGAGTACCTGGCGGTGACGAAGACCTCCCAGGCGGGCCGCGACCTCTTCGTCAGCAGGCAGGAACGCGACGCCAGCGGTGGTGACGCGCTCACGGGCTATCTCTACGTCAGCGCCGATCACCCGTGGCCGCTGGACCGGCCCGGCATCATCGAGCGCCTCCCGGAGACGTGGCTGATCGGCGAGAACGGCGGAGAGGAGATCGATCCGAACCGACAGAAGGCGCTCCCCGAGCCCGTCTGGGTGCACGTCGACGGGAGCAGAGCGGCGGACGGCGACGGGGTACGTGCTGCGTACGTTCCCTCGCCGTTTCGCTTCTGTCTGCGCTGCCGCGTCTCCTACGAGTCGGCGCGCGGCAGCGACTACTCCAAGCTGGCGAGTCTGGGCTCTGAGGGGCGCAGCTCGGCCACCACGGTGCTCAGCGCGAGTCTGGTGCGGAACCTGTCAGGCGAGCAGAGCGGTCTGCCTCCGGAGGCGCGCAAGCTGCTCGCCTTCTCCGACAACCGGCAGGACGCCAGCCTGCAGTCCGGCCACTTCAACGACTTCGTCCAGGTCGGGCTGCTGCGCAGCGCGCTGTACCAGGCGGCCGGCAAGGCGGGCTCGGCCGGGCTTTCTCACGAGGTGCTGGCGCACCGGGTCGTGGAAGAGCTGGGGCTGGACTTCGCCGACTACGCCGCCAACCCGGACCTGCGGTTCGCGGCCCGCGACGAAACCGTCCGCGCCTTGCGGGAGGTCGTCAACTACCGCCTGTACCAGGATCTCGAGCGCGGCTGGCGGATCACCATGCCCAACCTCGAGCAGACCGGCCTGCTGGAAATCCGCTACGCGTCGCTCGATGAGCTGGCTGGGGCGGACGACGTCTGGCGGGGAAAGCACCCGGTCCTGGTCCAGGCTTCTGCTGAGCAGCGCGAGGACCTGTGCCGCATCCTGCTGGACGAGATGCGCCGAGCCCTTGCGATCCGGGTTGACTGTCTGACACGGGACGGGTTCGACATCATCCAGCGGCAGAGCGACCAGCGGCTCGTGGGCCCATGGGCGCTGGCCGAGCAGGAGCAACCGGTCCAGGCAGGCATCGTGTGGCCACGCTCGCGCCGCCGGGGCGACAGCCGCAGGGATCTGGCCGTGTCCGGGTTGAGCGCGTTCGGCCGCTACCTGCGCCGGCACTCCACATTCCCCTCGATGCCGGCTCGACTCCGGGTGGCTGATGCGCAGCGGATCATCCGTGACCTGTTGAAGGCGTTGGCTATCGGCGGGCTGGTCCATCCGGTCACCGAGGACGGCGGCGAGGACGATCCTGCCGGCTATCGCGTCAACGCCTCCGGGCTGCGCTGGTGCGCCGGCAGCGGTGTGCAGCGCGCCCCCGACCCGTTGCGCACCACCCTCGACCTTGAGGTCAGCGGCAGGGTGAACCCCTACTTCCGCGACTTCTACCGCCAGTTGGCCGGTCAGCTCGGGAACCTGCACGCCGCCGAGCACACCGCCCAGGTGCCGCCGTATGTTCGCCTGGACCGGGAGGAGCGATTCCGGCGGGCGGAGCTGCCAATCCTGTACTGCTCGCCCACGATGGAGTTGGGCGTCGATATCGCCGATCTGAACGCGGTGCTGTTGCGCAACGTCCCGCCAACGCCCGCCAACTACGCGCAGCGCAGCGGACGGGCTGGCCGCTCAGGGCAGCCCGCGCTGGTGGTGACCTACTGCGCCACGGGCAGCGGGCACGACCAGTACTACTTCCGCCGGTCGCAGCGGATGGTCGCCGGCGCGGTCGTCCCGCCACGGCTTGACCTCGGCAACGAGGACCTCGCTCGTTCCCACGTGCAGGCGATCTGGCTGGCCGAGACCGGCCAGGACCTGCACAGGTCGTTGGTCTCGCTGCTGGACGTGACCGGCGAGCAGCCTTCGCTGGAGCTCCAGGCGCAGGTCCGGGAGCAGCTCGCCGATCAGGCGGCTCGCCGGCGGGCGGCGGTGCGGGCGGCGGCGGTGCTGGCCGACGCGCAGCCGGCGCTGAAAGCGACCACCTGGTACGACGACGGTTGGATCGAGCGGACCGTCGAGGGCGCCCCGAGCGCCTTCGACCGCGCCGGCGACCGTTGGCGGCAGCTCTACCGCGGGGCGCTGGAGGAGGCGCAGACGCAGAGCAGGGTCATCCAGGACGCCAGCGGCTCGCCTGAGGCACGCCGCCGCGCCGAGGGCCGACGGCGCGAGGCCGAGAGCCAGCTCCGGCTGCTGCGTGCCGAAGAGGAGGACCTCAACCAGAGCGACTTCTACAGCTACCGCTACTTCGCGTCCGAGGGATTCCTACCCGGCTACTCGTTCCCGCGGCTCCCCTTGGCGGCCTACATCCCTGGGGCGCGACGGTCGCGGCGCTGGGAGGGCGACTACCTTCAACGCCCCCGCTTCATCGCCGTCAGCGAGTTCGGGCCCGGCGCGCTCGTCTACCACGAAGGCGCGCGCTACGAAGTCGTCCGCGCCCAACTTCCGGTACGCGAGCCTGGGCAGGAGACCCTGCCGCTGGAGGCGGCCAAACGCTGCGTGCGATGCGGCTACCACCATCCGGTGAGCAACAGCGGTCCCGACGTCTGCGAGGCGTGCGGCGCGGAGTTGGGCGGCGCCACCGGCAACCTCCTGCGCATGCAGACCGCGTACACGCGCCGACGTGAGCGCATCTCCTCCGACGAGGAGGAGCGCCGGCGGGCCGGCTTCGAGATCGTTACCTCCTACCGTTTCGCCGAGCACGGCGACCGGCCGGGCCACCTGGAGGCGGACGCGATCGCCGGTGAGGTGGTCCTGCGGCTCAGCTATGGCGATACCGCGACGATCCGCCGCGCCAATGCCGGCTACTCGCGTCGCAAAGCTGATACGGGGGAGCCTGGTTTTTCCATCGATGTGGACTCTGGCCGCTGGCTGTCACGCAAGGAGGCCGAGGAGGCGATCCCGGACACGGTCGGCCTGGAGGAGATCGGCTCCCGCCGCGCCGCGCGGGTGATCCCCTACGTTGAGGACCGTCGCAATGCGCTGGTCGTTCGGCTTCCAACGCCCGGCCCGCTCGAGACAATGGCTACCCTCCAGTACGCGGTGAAGCGGGCGATCGAGGCGACCTTCGACCTGGAGGATTCGGAGCTTGCCAGTGAGCCGCTGCCGAGCGGTCGCGAGCGGACCGCGATCCTGCTGTACGAGTCGGCGGAGGGTGGAGCCGGGGTGCTGCGCCGGCTGGTCGCCGAACCGGACCAGTTGGCCGCAGTCGCAGTCCGAGCACTGGAGCTGCTGCACTACGACCCGAGCACTGGCCAGGACCGCAGCCGGGCAGACGGTGCAGAGGAGCGTTGCGAGCGCGCCTGCTACGACTGTCTGCTCTCTTATATCAACCAGCGGGACCATCGCCTGCTCGACCGGCACCTGGTCGTAGGCCTGCTCGAGAACCTCCAGGACGCGGTCGTGCGCGCCGGAGGCCAGAGCGTCTCCCCGGAAGAGGAGTTCCTGAGGCTGCTGGCCCGCTGCGACAGCGAGCTAGAGCGGACCTTCCTGCACATGCTGCAACGCTTCGGCCATCGGCTGCCCACCCACGCACAGCGGCTGCTGGAGCGCGCCGGCGTACGGCCCGACTTCGACTACGTCGGCCCAGGCGGGCAGGCGGCCGTCTTCGTCGACGGGCCGAACCACGACACACCCGCGCAGCGCGCCAAGGACGAGCAGGACGCCGAGCGGCTCGAAGACCTCGGCTGGAGCGTGCTCCGGTTCCGCTACGACGAGCACGAACGCTGGGAGCAGCAGGTTTGCGAACACGCGTGGGTGTTCGGCCCCGGTTCGAGGAGGCCAGCGTGACAACGTTCGCCATCGGGTCGCTGGTCCGGGCGCGGGGCAGGGAGTGGGTGGTCCTGCCCGACAGCGCGGACGACCTGCTGGTGCTCCGGCCGCTGGGCGGCGGTGAGGACGACATCGCCGGCGTGCTGCCAGAGCTGGAGCCGGTTGAGCCGGCGACCTTCCCGCCACCCTCCGCCGTCGACCTCGGCGACGCGACCAGCGCCCGGCTGCTGCGAAGCGCACTCCGGCTGGGCTTTCGGTCTTCTGGCGGGCCGTTCCGCTCAGTGGCTGGCATCGCGGTCACCCCGCGTCCCTACCAACTCGTCCCGTTGCTCATGGCCCTACGGATGCGGACCGTGCGGCTGCTCATCGCTGACGATGTCGGTATCGGCAAGACCATCGAGAGCGCGCTCATCGCCGCTGAGCTCCTCGCTCAGGGTGATGCGCGGCGGCTGGCGGTGCTCTGCAGCCCGCACCTGGCCCCGCAGTGGCAGGGCGAGCTGCGGGAGAAGTTCGCCATCGACGGCGAGGTGGTGCTCCCGAGCACCGTCACTCGGCTCGAGCGGGGCCTGGCGCCGAACGAGTCGCTGTTCGAGCACTACCCGCACGTCGTCGTGTCGACCGACTTCATCAAGTCGACCCGCCGCCGCGACGACTTCGTGCGTGCCTGCCCCGAATTGGTGATCGTCGACGAGGCGCACACCTGCGTCGAGGCCGTCGGTGGTGGGCGTGCCCGCCACCAGCGCTACGAGCTGCTCCAGCGGCTCGCTCGGGACCGGGACCGCCATCTTCTCCTGGTGACCGCCACACCGCACAGTGGCAAGGAGGAGGCCTTCCGTAATCTCCTCGGGCTCCTCGACCCGGCGCTGGCCGCGCTCCCCGAGGACCTCGCCGGTCCCCACCGCGAGCGCGAGCGCGCCCTGCTCGCCCGCCACTTCGTGCAGCGGCGCCGCGCCGACATCCGCGCCTACCTCCAAGAGGACACGCCGTTCCCCGACCGGCAGACCCGCGAGGAGACCTACACCCTCACTCCCGAATACCGGCGCCTGTTCGAGCGGGTGCTCGGCTACGCCCGCGAGACCGTCACCGATCCCGCGACCAGCGCCACCACCCAGCGGGTGCGTTGGTGGTCGGTACTCGCCCTGCTTAGGTCGCTGGCGTCCTCACCGGCGGCGGCCGCCGCCACGTTGCGCAGCCGGGCCGGTCCGGCGCTTGCCACCAACCCCGAGGAGGCCGACGAACTCGGCCGGGCGAGCGTGCTCGACATGCTGGACGAGGAGGCGACGGAGGCCCAGGACACCACCCCGGGCGCCGACGAGGGCGAGGAGACCGACGATGCCGCGCGACTACATCGCCGGCTGCTCGCCCTGGCCAGAGAAGCCGAAGCACTGGCGGGCCGAGGCGACGCGAAGTTGACGACGGCCACCACACTCGTCAAGCGGTTGCTCGAAGACGGATTCAACCCGATCGTGTTCTGCCGCTACATCCCCACGGCCGACTACGTAGCCGAGCACCTGAGCTGGGCACTCGGCCGTGACGTCGAGGTTGCCGCCGTCACCGGTGTGCTGCCGCCCGCCGAGCGGGAGCAGCGCATCGCCGAGCTGGTCGACGCTGCCAAGCGGCGGGTCCTGGTGGCCAGCGACTGCCTGGCCGAGGGCATCAACCTGCAGGAGCACTTCTCGGCGGTGCTCCACTATGACCTCGCCTGGAATCCAACCCGCCACGAGCAGCGCGAGGGCCGCGTCGATCGGTTCGGCCAGCCGGAGCCGGTCGTCCGGGCCATCACGCTTTACGGCACCGACAACCGCATCGATGGGATCGTGCTCAACGTGCTGCTCCGCAAGCACGTGGCCATCCGCTCCTCAACGGGTGTCTCCGTCCCAGTCCCGATGGACTCCAACGCCGTGGTCGAGGCGGTCATGGAAGGCGTGCTGCTGCGCCATGGGCTCGGTCCCGAGCAGCTCACCCTTGAAGGCGTCGGCCGGGACAAGCGCGACGAGCTGTTCGAGGCGTGGGAGAGCGCGGCCGAGCGGGAGAAGCGCTCGCGCACCAGGTATGCCCAAGCCGGCATCTCGCCAGTGGAGGTCGCCAGGGAACTGGACGCCGTCCGCGGCGCGCTCGGCGACGAGCGCGAGGTGACACGGTTCGTCCGCGACGCGCTCAGCGCCTTGGGTGTGACGGTGACACCGGCCGCCGACGGGTTCACCGCTACCGGCACCAGCGCCCTGCCACCCGCGCTCCGCGACACGCTGCCCCGGGACCCGAGACGCGGACTGCGCGACCCACTCGCCTTCCACGACCAACCCCCGGTCCCGCGCGGGGAGGCGCTGCTCGTTCGCACCGATCCGGCAGTCGAAGCGGTCGCCCAATACGTTCTGGACAGCGCACTCGATCCGATGATCCCCGACGCGCTGCAGCCGGCCCGCCGCTGCGGAGTGCTGCGGACCGCCGCCGTCCAGCGTCGCACCACGCTGCTGCTGACGCGCTTCCGCTTCCACCTCGTCACCCCGACTCCGGGCGGGGAGCGGCCGATCGTGGCCGAGGAGGCGCGCGTGCTCGGCTTCCGTGGCACGCCGGCCGAGCCGCAGTGGCTTGGCGAGGCCGAGGTCGCCGAGTTGCTGGACGCCATTCCCGGCGCGAATGTTTCACCTGAGCAGGCGCGCCACTTTACGCAGCGAGCGCTTGACGGGCTACCCGCACTGGGCCCCGCGCTGGACGCGGTCGCCGATCGGCTCGCGCGAGAGCTGCTCGCCTCCCATCGCCGGGTGCGTGAGGCGGCGGGAATCCTGCGCCGCGGTCTGCGCGTGGCCGCCCAGAAGCCCGTCGATGTACTCGGTGTCTACGTCCACCTCCCGCTTCCCGACGCGGCGCCGTGAGGGGCGACACCTTCCCTACCATCCGCAGTGCCGGCGGGCTGCTCCCGGCCGATACGCTCGGCCGCATCGCCGAGGGTCGTGGGCTGCCCGGACTCGACCCGGCCGACTACCACCTACTGGAGGGCGAGACAGTCCGCGCGGCCGCCAACCGCGCCTGGACCCGCCTGACTGCCGCCTGGATGTCATTCAGGGCGGCCCTGGCGGCCACGCCGCCCGGTGATGCGGCCACTGGGCTCACGCGCGAGCGCTGGCTGCAGGTGCTGTTCTCCGAGATTGGCTATGGGCGGCTCCCCACCCGCTCAGGCGGGATCGGCGTGAACGGCACCACCTACCCGGTCAGCCACCAATGGGGAAGTGCCCCCATCCATCTGGTCGGCGCACGGGTGCCGCTCGACCGGCGCACTCCCGGCGTGGCCGGCGCAGCCAGGCGGCCGCCGTACTCCCTGGTCCAGGAGCTGCTCAACCGCAGCGACGAGTACCTGTGGGGGTTTGTTTCCAATGGCCTGAGGCTGCTCGTTCTGCGGGACTCATCCTCGCTGGTCCGGCAGGCGTTCATTGACTTCGACCTGGAGGCGATGTTCGACGGCGAGGTGTTCAGCGACTTCGTGGTCCTCTACCTCGTCTGCCACCAGAGCCGCATCGAGGTCCGCTCGGAGGACGCAGGGCCTGCATCCTGCTGGTTGGAGCGCTGGCGCGCCGAGGCGATCGCCACAGGTACCCGCGCGCTGGACTCCCTCCGTAATGGCGTCACCGAGGCGCTCCGCACCCTCGGGCGGGGCTTCCTCGTCCACCCAGCCAACGGCGAGCTCCGCGCCAAACTCGCCGACGGCCGGCTCCCCATCCAGGAGTACTACCGGTCGCTGCTCCGGCTGGTCTACCGGCTGCTGTTCTGCTTCGTCGCCGAGGACCGCCAGGTCCTGCTTGCCCCGGACACCGAACCGGCCGCCGTCCGGCGTTACGACACGTACTTCTCGACCGCGCGACTGCGCCGGCTGGCGGCGAGACGTCGCGGCACCCGCCACGGCGACCTATGGGCCGCCGTGCGGCTGGTGTTCGACGCCCTCGGCGGCGACGAGGGCTGCCCGCAGCTCGGGCTGCCGGCGCTTGGCGGGGCGCTGTTCTCGCCGGAGACCCTTGGCCTGGTCGGCAGATGCGAGTTGGCCAACGTAGATCTGCTCGCGGCTGTCCGGTCGCTCAGCCAGCTCGCCGACCGTGCCAGCGGCACCACGCGAGCGGTCGACTACCGCAACCTCGGCGCCGAGGAACTCGGGAGCGTCTATGAGTCGCTGCTGGAGTTCGCCCCGCGACACGACCCGGCTACCGGACGGTTCACCCTGGCCGTACTCGCGGGCAACGAGCGCAAGACCACCGGCAGCTACTACACACCATCGTCACTGATCGACAACCTGCTCGACACCGCCCTGGACCCGCTGCTCGACGAAGCCGAAAAGGCCGACGACCCAGAGGCGGCGCTGCTGGGCCTGACCGTCTGCGACCCGGCCTGCGGGTCTGGGCATTTCCTGGTCGCCGCCGCCCGCCGCATCGCCCGGCGGCTCGCAGCCGTCCGAACCGATGACGCCGAACCACCAGAGCAGCGAGTCCGGGAGGCCCTCCGCGAGGTGGTCAGCCACTGTATCTACGGCGTCGATGTCAACGAGCTCGCCGCCGAGCTCGCCAAGGTGTCGCTTTGGCTGGAGGCGGTCGAGCCTGGAACGCCGTTACCGTTCTTGGACGCCAACATCAAGGTCGGCAACTCCCTGCTGGGCGTCACGCCCGCGCTACTCGCGAAGGGCATTCCTGACGACGCGTTCAAGCCACTGACCGGTGACGACAGAAAGATCACCACGGCGCTCCGCAGGCGCAACAAGGCCGAGCGGGAGCAGCCCGGCCAAGGCGAGCTATTCGACCCCGCCGCGATCCACATCGACACGGCGGCGATCAGCCGCTGGGCGAAGAAGGTCGCGCACTCCGACGACACAACCATCGCGGCCCTGCACCAGCGCATGGCCGCCTGGGAGGCGATGGAAGGCTCGGCGAAATTGGCGCACGCCCGGCTCCTCGCGGACGCATGGTGCGCGGCGTTCACCTGGCCGAAGATGCCTGACGCGCCGCCAGCGGTCACCCAGCGCGTCCTCACCCGCCTGGACCAGGACCCGAACGCCGTATCGGAGGCCACCCGACAGGAGATCGAGCGACTCGCCGCCCACTACCACTTCTTCCATTGGTACCTGGAGTTCCCCGAGGTCTTCCAGGTGCCCGACGACCTCGCCGAAGCCGAGCACCCCGACGTCGGCTGGAATGGCGGCTTCTCCTGCGTTCTCGGCAACCCCCCATGGGAGCGGATCAAGCTCCAGGAGCAGGAGTTTTTCGCCACCCGTGACCCCGAGATTGCCGGGGCGGCCAACGCCGCCGCCCGCAGGCGGCTGATCGACGCGCTCGGCGCCGAGGATGCGAGTACCCAGGACAGGGCGCTGCTCGCCGAGTTCCACGAGGCCAGACGCGAGGCCGAGGGAGAAAGCCATTTCGTGCGGCTGTCCGGACGCTATCCGCTCTGCGGCCAAGGCGACATCAACACCTACGCAATCTTCGCCGAGACAGCCCGGAGCCTGCTTTCGCCAGGTGGCCATATGGGAATCATCGTGCCCACCGGGATCGGCACTGACCACACCACCCGCCACTTCTTCGGAGACCTCGTCCGCCAGCGAGCCCTGATGGGGTTGCTTGACTTCGAGAATGAAGCGCGAATTTTCCCGACCGTCACCAATCGCACACGCTTCTGCCTGCTCACACTTGGTGGTCGACGAGTTCAGGTTGAGCAGGCAAGCTTCGCCTTTTCGGCCTGGCATGTCGAGGACTTGCCCGCTCGGACCTTCCGTATGGCACCCGACGAAATTCTCCTCGCCAATCCGAACACCGGCACGTCCCCTGTGTTCCGTTCCCGTCGCGACGCTGAACTTACCCTCGCCGTCCACCGACGAATACCCGTACTGGTCCGCGAGGGGGACCCGGACGGCAACCCGTGGAACGTATCTTTCCTGCGGATGCTCGACATGGCGAACGACTCCAGGCTGTTCCGTACCCTTGAGCAGCTCGAAACTGGTGGCTGGCGCCTCGCCGGCAACATCTTCACCAAGGACGGTGAGTGTTACCTCCCCCTCTACGAAGCGAAGATGATCCACCACTTCGATCATCGCTTCGGGACCTACGCAGGCCAGACGCAGGCACAGGCTAACAAAGGGATCCTGCCGAAGACGACCCCTGAGCAGAAAGACGACCCGGGTTTTCCCGCTATGCCGCGCTACTGGGTCCACAAGCGCGAGGTTGAGCAGAGACTGCGCGGGCGGGCGGGGCCCGGCTGCCTCATTGGCTGGCGGGATATCTGCCGCGCCAATGAAGAGCGAACCGTTATCGCCAGCGGCATCCCCGCCTATGCGGTGGGTCACAAGCTCCCACTCATCCTGCCGTCAGGAGACCGACTCCGCGCGACGCTTCCTGTTGTCGTTCTGCAGGCGAACGTGAGCTCGTTCGCTTTCGACTATCTCGCTCGGCAGAAGCTGGCCGGAGCATCGCTCACATACTCGATCGTCAAGCAACTCCCGATGATCCCTCCCGAGCCGTACGAACGACCGTGCCCCTGGGACCCCGAGACGATGCTTGGAAAGTGGGTAGCCCAGCGGGTTCTGGAGCTCACCTACACCGCTTGGGACATGGCTCCGCTCGCGAGGCACCTCGGCCACGGTGGGCCGCCGTTCCGATGGGACGAGGAGCGGAGGGCCCTCCTCCGGGCGGAGCTCGATGCTGCCTACCTTCACCTGTACAGGCTCGACCGCCCTGATGCCGAGTACGTTCTCGACACCTTCCGCCTCATGCGGATGCGCGACGAAAGACGGTACGGCGAGTACCGCACGAAGCGGTTGATCCTCGACGTCTATGACCTCATGGCTGTGGCTATGACGGGTGGAGATCTGTTCGGAACGCTGCTTGACCCACCGCCAGGCCGCGGGCCCACGCATCCTGACCGCGACCGACCCGAGGAGGCAACAAGGGTCCCATGAAGGCCCAAGAGACCACCTTCCAACAGATCATCCAGGGCGAGAAGCAGCTCAGGGTGCCGCTGTACCAGCGCACCTACAGTTGGCAAGAGGCGCAGCTTCGCCAGCTTTGGGACGACGTGCTGGACCAGGCGGACGGGCTGACGACCCTGGCGCCCGGGCCGACGCACTTTCTGGGCTCAATCGTGCTGGCGCCGAGCCCTGCCCTCGGGCCAGCCGGGGTAATGAAGTGGATTGTCGTGGATGGCCAACAGCGGCTGACGACCTTGATGCTCGCCATGTGCGCCCTGCGCGACCATCTGGCAGCAGATAATCCAAGAGAGCAAGACCGCATCAACGAGCTGTACCTCACCAACAAATGGCAGTCCGGCCTCGACTTCTACCGGCTCCTGCCCACCCAGGCCGACCGTGAGGTCTTTTTCGCCTGCATCAACCGGATGCCGGAGGCGGGCGGTGGCGACAACATCGGCGCGGCCTACCGGTTCTTCCGTAAAGAGCTCATCGTCACGGACGACGAGGAGGACCCGCACGACCTGGAACGTATCGAGACCGTGCTGCGGGAACGACTGACGCTTGTCGTCATCACCACGCACCCCGACGATAACGTGCATCGCATCTTCGAGTCCCTGAACAACACCGGCCTCAAGTTGAGCCAGGGCGACCTGCTGCGCAACTACGTCTTCATGCTGCTGCCGACCCGTACGGAGCAGGTCTACGAGACCTATTGGCGTCCGATGCAGGAGCGTCTTGGCGAGCACCTGGAGTTGCTGTTCTACCTTGACCTGATTCTGCATGGCGTCGAGCGCGCCAAGCGGGCAGACGTGTACCGCGGACAGGTGCAGCGACTGGAACCCGTCGTCCATGACGAGGTAGCGCTCGAGGCAGAGGTTGCTGAGTTGGCTCGGCGAGCCCGCCACCTGAGGGTCATCGTCAAGCCTGGGGAGGAGCCGCACCCGGGGATCCGGGCTGCGCTTGAGCGTTTCAACGCCTGGGGCGCACAGACTGTCTACCCGCTCGTCATGCACCTGCTGGACCTCCGCGAGCATGGTCGCGCGAGCGATGGCCAGGTGTCACGAACGCTTGTCTACATCGAGAGCTTCCTGGTCCGGCGCATGCTTTGCGCCATCCCTACAAACAACCTGAACCGCATCTTCAGTGGGCTCGTACAACAACTCCCCGACGACCTGCCAGTCCAGGACGCTGTCCGACATGCGCTTTCGGGGCCGCGGCGGTTCTGGCCGAACGACTCGGCCCTCCGCGAGGCCGTCCGTACCAAGCCGTTCTACTGGCAGGGGCGACCTGAGCAGCGGATTCTCGTTCTTCGACGTCTGGAGGAGAGCTACCCTTCCAAAGAGCGGATCGACTTCGCGACATCCCGCCTCACGATCGAGCATGTCCTTCCGCAGCGCCCGACCAAAGAGTGGCTGGACATCCTTGCGGCCGAGGCAGGAGAGGAACTGTCCCCAGAGGAGTTGCATCAGGAGCTCGTCCACACGCTCGGGAACCTGACGCTGACGGCGTACAACGTCGAGCTGAGCAACCATCCCTTTGACCGCAAGCAGGAATTATTCGCCAAGAGTCATCTTCAGCTCAATCATGTCATTGCAGAGGCGCCCGGCTGGGGTCGCAATCAGATCCTTGATCGAGCCGACGATCTCGCCGACCGGGCAATCAAGATCTGGCCAGGACCGCTCGCTGGAGGCGACCTGGATCGGCTCACCGGTCGCGACTGGAGCAGGTTGCATCAGGCGCTGACCGCGCTGCCGGCTGGTTCGTGGACCACCTACGGAGACTTGGCCGAGCTGATCGGCTCCCATCCGCGAGCCATCGGTCACCATCTCGGGACCGTGCGCGTGGTCAACGCGCATCGCGTCCTCGCTCGGGATGGCAAGGTGGTGCCGACCTTCCGGTGGCCTGACGAGCACGACACTCGCGATCCACATGACGTGCTCCGTAGCGAAGGCGTCCGGTTCGATGAAACACTGGCGGCGGATCCGGCCCAGCACATGAACGCTCAGGACGTCGCGCTCCTCCTGGGGCTCGAGTAGGAGGAGCAGGAGCGCTTGAGCCGACTCGCCCATCGCAGGGACGCGCTGATCTAGCCGGGCGCGTCACTCTCTACAGGTCGAGCCCCCAGCCCAGCGCATCGTCCACTGGTGGTTGCTCAAGCCGCCCGGAAACCGGCAACTCCAGCCCCAGCTCGTGCGGATGCGCTGCAAGATGGTGCGGACCCTCCTGCCCGTGCATGACCGTGCGCACCCTCGCACCGTTACGCGCGCTGGCTGTGCGCGACGACCATGATTGCCTCGCTGATGCGTCCGCGGCCTCCCACGCGCGCCCCTGCACATCGTTTCCAGTCGGGCGGATCTCGGCCGGAGCCCGGGCCTGGAAGCCCGCAAGGCCGTCCGCATTGGTGCCCTCGACCTCGAGCTGCGCGGACACCGTGGTCTTGCGGGCGTCGCGCATCCACCGCTGCGCCAGCGCAGTGAGCGGATCGCTCTGTGCGTGCTCGCCGGCGCACTGGCTGTCGCGGTCGACGAACACGTGCACCTCGTCCTGACAGCGGGTCAGCATTGAGTAGGCCGACTGCCGCGAGGTCTGCCAGCTCCCCGGTAGCACGAGCACGACCTGGGCCTGGCCGCCCTGCAGCCGGAGCGCATGCCCTGCATAGGCGAGCCGCAGCGGCTGCGCCCACTCGTTGTCGGTCGGCTCCACCCTCACACAGGGCCCGTCGTCGCAGGCGACCAGCACCCGCTCCTGCTCATCGTCTACGGCCAGGACCCGGCCGGTGGTGCCGTTGGGCACGTGCTCACCATCGGCTGAAAAGGCGCGGATGAAGCAGACCCGGTCGCTGGCGTACAGCCGCTCGTGGCGGCCGGGCTGCCGGTCCACAAGCTCGACCGGCGAGCCGATCAGCTCCCCGGTGGCCAGTCGCTTGGCCTGGCACAGGTTGTTGAGCGTGTCGATAGTGGCGTTGGAGGTGTCAGTGACGATCTTCACGCCGTCCAGGCCGCGCTCCAGGCGGTGCACGTTCCAGGCGTAGACGACCTCCTTGACCCCAGTGGAGGGGTGCGGGACCAGATGCACCCGGCCACGGGCGTGCAGGTTGGCGAGCGCCTGGTCAGCGTGGCCCTGGCGGACCAGCCAGCACACCTCCCGGTCCTGCCGATCTCGCTGGCGAAGGACAGTAGTGAGCTGCGTGTGCCCGCCGATCACCTGATCGACCTGAGCATGCCACCCGCCCGGTCCGACCGCCTGGGCCTGCTCGGGATCGCCGAGGGTGCGGATGATCGCCGGCCCGGCGGCCTGTAGGAGCTGGTGCATGCCGGGGGTGTCCACCCTGAGCGCCGCCTCGACGATCACCCCCGTCCGCTCGTCGGGCCGCAGCCGGCCGGTGGCGACAGCATGGGAGAACGCCTCGACGGTGTAGCCACGCGCAAGGCCCAGGTCGCTCGCGGTGCGCCGAGCGGTGTCCGCCGCGGTCGCCACGACGATAGTGGGCTGCTGGTTGTAGTGGTAGGCGTCGACCATGGCGCGGACCACGGTGGTCTTGCCGGTGCCGGCCCAGCCCTCCAGCGACGCCCACCCCACCGGGGCGCACAGGTGGGCCAGCACCGCCCGCTGCTCAGCCGTGAGCGCGAAACCGCCTCGCGCGGCGAGCTGGACTGCGACGCGCTGCACGGTCGGTGGTGGGGGCGCTGGCACAGGCTGCTGCGTCTTTTGCTGGGCGACCTCCACGATGGTGCGTTCCTGCTGGACCAGCACGGCGGTGGTGAGCTTGGACTGGCCGTCGACCACGACGGGCACCAGGTCGGGCCCGGCAAGAAACCGCTCAAGGAACCCGGCCGCCTCGCGGGCGGTGAGCAGGCCGGTGGCGGCCTGGAACACCGTCCTGGTCACCGTCGCCTCGTCGAAGGTGGCCTCGTGCGCGGTCAGCCCCTGCGGGCCGAGCAGCCGCGCCCGGACCAGCGCCGCCCGCTCGGCCAGCTGCCCCGGCACATCGACGAGCAGGCGCTGGGGCGTCGGTGACGCCAGGCCGCGACGGTCGAGGACCTGGCGGTAGGCGGGCCAGTGCGGCGCTCGGCAGTCGGGCGTCTTGGCCAGGCGGTCCTGCTGGGCGAGGCGGCGGCGTTCCAGCTTGGTCGGCGGGCGGCCCTTCTCGGCTTGGAACCTGGCGGCCAAATGGTCGATGTAGCGGTGGCGGCTGGAGAACAGCTCAGTTAGCCGCTCATCCACCCCGGCCAGCTCCCACACCCGGCCCTTACGGGTGGCGTGCCAGTCCAGGCGGTAGCCGAGCCGCTGGAGCTGGGCGGCGAGCTCGCACTGATAGATCGCCTCGGCGGTTTGGCCGAACTGGAAGATCGGCCGGGAGTCCACCGCCAGGAACCGGCCCTGCCCGGGTCTCGGTTCGCACCACGCCAGGTTAAACACGAACACGTGGGAGTGCAGCTGCGGGTCAGGCGGTCGGTTGGGCTCTTGGGCGACCTCGAGGCTTGGCCGGCTGGTGTGGTGGGTGAAGCTCGCCATGCCAAGCTCACCAGCCGTATGCACCTGCTCACCGTCGATCGTCGGCCGGCAGGCGGCCACCCGCCGCTCCAACTCGGTCACGGTCACCCGGACCGCCGCCAGGTGCGCCGCCTCCAGCTCCGCGCGGCCGGTGGCGCTGGAGAACGGCAGCACCGTGGAGACGGACTTGGGTGGTGAGAGGTTGCAGTCGATACCCGGCACGTGCATCCCGCCCCGCGTCACCAGCTCGCCGGTCGCTCGGTCACGGCGGAGCGCATGGGAGGTCTTGATCAGCCGCTCACCCGTCAGCGGATGGCAGCCGGCCGCCAGCCGGTCGAACGCCCTCCGGTCCAAGCGCTCCAAACCCAGCCGGGCGAACAGCCGGCCGTACAGCTCCACGTAAGCCTCGGTCGGCGTTCCGTCGCGGCCGAGGTAGTAGTCGGCGGACTCCTGGCCGCCCTGCAGGTAGCCCCAGAGCCGCCCCAGCCCGCCCAGAGCGACCGGGTCGAGCTTGCGTGGCGTGAACACTCTCGGCCACCCCGGCTACGGCAGGCCCAGCCCGTCGGCACCGTCGGGGCTGAGGTGGGACAGCTCGATTACGTTGCCGACCCGCTCCAGCGCCGCCAGCTCCTCCAGGCCGAAGGTCGCCAGCGCGCGGCTCATCAGCACCTCGGGCATCGGCGGCGCCTGAAAGCTGCGGCGCTCCTGGAACCAGGCCCGCTCGGCGGCAGCTACCGCCTGCTGGTAGTCGCGCAGCCCGCGGCGCAGCAGCACCCTGGCCAGCGCCTGCTCCCTGGCGCTGCGGGCACGCTCGGGAAAGTCGCTGCCCTCCAACGCCTCGCGCCACACCTGTTCGGCGCGCGGGTCGGCAAGCTCGGGGACCTGGCCGCCGTCGCGGACGTGGCGGACCAGGATGACCGCCCACGCCACCTGCGACAGCGACCGCTCATACCGCACCCGGTCGGCGTGCACCAGCTCATCGATCGCCGGTCCGGACGGGACCTGGCGGGCGGCCTGGCGCATCCGCTCGACCGTGGGGCCATCGTCCCAGGCGATCTCCCAGCCCTGCCGATACGCGCCGCCCCGAAACCACCCGTCGGTCCAGCGCACCTCCACCGCGCCCGGAACCAGGTTCCAGTGGGTCCATAGGGCCTTGGCGAGCGCGAAGGCTTCTCGGCTGCGCTTGGACATCAGCATCACCACCTGCTCGAGCTCCGGCACCCGGCCACAGCCGAGGCTTCGCCAAAGCCAACCTCCTGCCACTCAACGCAGGGCTGACAGGCCAGCTCATCCGCAGCACCACCGCCACGAAGAGCGAGCAAGAACCAGCAGCGCCACAAGCAGCGAGGAAGAAGAAACCAACGAACCGAACCCATTAGCACGACCACGCTGACAAGCACGAGCAACCCAAGGAAGGGCGAAGGCCCGATCGACAGACGCGGTACGCTGTCCGGCTTCGCCGGGACAGCTCACAGGGTGGAAACGGCCTCGCCTTCGACGCCGCGGCCGGGACCCTGCACCCAGCCGCGGACCGGCCGTTGTCGCGGCCAAGCGGCTGATCCCACACCGCGCGCCGGTCGCGGGCCGTGACCACACGCCGCCCCCGGTTGGGGGCGACGGCAGGCCGCCCGGCCGCGACCTTCTGATTCTGTACGAATATTCCGCCGGAATCGGCAAGCGCTGGCGCCCCTTGGGGGGCGTGCCCACGGCAACGTGGCCACTACGGGACCGACCGGACCCTTCAGCGTGGCAAGTCACGGTGACCGCGGCCGGAACCAGCCTTCCCGCCACGCACTGCCCGCTCATGTTCACGGTGCTCACAGGAGTTGACAGCAGGCTCGCCCGCTACTCAGCGCGCAGCTCACAGAGGCTGGTCAGCCCCGGTTCTCAGGCTGACTGGCCGCTGTATCACAAGGGTGACTGCCAGCACACGCCATGCTCACAGGATCGCTGCCAGTAAGTGTCCCGAACTCACCACGAGCGCAAGCAGGTCGTGCACATAACGCTCCACACGGCGGAGAGCCGGGCGCGAATCGAGGCGCATCGGGTTACGCTTGTTCATGCGCCGCCCCCGCAGTGACAGAGCGAGGGCGGAACACCACGACCGAGACACCGGGCCAGACCCCACACGACCGGCCAGCGTCTACCAGGGCGGATGCGCCGGTTGAGGCAGGCAGTGATCGGAGCCCCGAGCCGCCTGTCAACCCGTCAGTCAGCCTCCCGCGCCTTACTGGCGCAATCATGCAAGGCAGCGGGAAGGATTCATCCTCGGCCGAGGGCGAGCACGTCGCTGCAGTGCCAGCCGAGCGATCGACCGCAGAGACCCGACAGGCCATAGACGGCGGCGTCCATCAGGATTCGGGCTCGCCTTGTCTCGACGCCTCGACCTCCGAAGCGAGCGGCGTCGCTGCGCGTGTGCGGCGTGAATGCGCAGCCCAAGGCATCCCGGAGAGGGTTGAAGACCCTGTGACTCTGGCCAAAGTCGTGACGCTCGCGTACGAGGGCTTGGCTACGCCTTCCAAGTGACCCTGATCTTCTCGGGATCGAACCGGTAGCCCTTCCCCTGCGGGTGGACCTCAATACGGCGGATCAGAGCGGCGAGGATCGCGCGCTTGCGGTCCAGCGACAGGCCGGGCCAGACCTCACGAAGGTTGCGGGGGATCTGTGTAATGACGCGGTTGTCGGTCAGCTTGGCGATCTTGCGCCGGAGCGCATCCATGCGTTCCTCGCTCTCGGCACGGTTACGCTTGAACGTCTCCTCGCTGATCAACTCTCGCGCGAGCTTGTCTTCGAGTCGGTCATAGATACCCTGCTCTGCGGCAAGTTGCTCGTACAGTTCGCGGGTAGGGTCGTCGGCGGGACGATTGGCGGCCTGCTCGAATGCCGTGGACTCCAGCCGGTACACCAGCCGCTCGGTGACCTCGTGGTCCACGTCACGAACGTTGCGCGAGAGGCATCGACCGTGTCCGAACCGGTTCGCACACAAGTAGGAGACGTACTCGCGTCCTCGCTCCATGCGCCGATAGACCTCCATATCGCCGCCGCACTTACCGCAGTGCAAGAGCCCAGTGAGGAGATACCGCGCAGGCGCGCCTCGATTGTTGCTCACTCGCGCGGGATCTTCCAGGATGGCCTTGACTCCTTCCCAGGTCTTCTGGTCGAGGATCGCGGGCCACACGGCGGGTACGAGACCGGCTCCGTTGTGCTCACGGTAACCGGCGACCCGCGGCGAGATCAGCGCACGGCGAAGCACTCGGTTCTCCCATTCTCGGCCGGTCGTCGTGCGTACGCCTTTCTTGTTCCACTCAACGCAGACCCCGCGCAACGAATCACCAGCCAACACGCGGCGCGCGGCCTCTCTGAGCAGGGCCGCCTCCGACTCATCGACGGTCACACGATCTGCCTTGTATCCAAAGGGTCGGTACCCGCCGCCCTTGTCCTTTCCTTCTTCGGCAAGCTGGCGCATCGAGCGGAGAATCCGCTTCTGTATCCGAGCTAGCTCCGCCTGCGCCCGCGCGGACTCGCCGTAGAACTTCGCCACGTCTTCCGGGTCGCTGAAGTCGTACTCGGTCTCATTGCCGGCGATGATGACTCGCACGCCTGCCTCCCGGCAAATCTGGACGAACTCGGCCGCCTCGACGACAGAGCGGTTCGAGCGGTCCTCCAGCCACACCACGACGGCATCGAACTCGTGATGCTGGATCGCCTCGAGCAGCCGGAGCCATTCCTTGCGGGCCTTCTTGGAGTCAGGGCTCGCTGACGCCGTTTCCTGGAAAACCTCGCCAACGACCCAGCCTCGCGCTGCGACGATGCGGCGGCAGTCCTCCTCTTGCCGGCCGATGCCCCGCCCGCCGAACTTGGACAACCGGCAGTAGACGGCGACAACGACGGCTCGTGTCGCCTCACCCATATCGATCGGCTCGGACCTCCACGCCATCTCTCGCCTCCGCGTTATCGGTGGTCATCGCCCGCGTTGCG